>Ga0209508_1000570_pt1 | contig 36354 bp, 28 predicted proteins | sample AD_UKC129_MetaG_FD_184427 | JGI IMG/M metagenome (GOLD analysis project Ga0209508, IMG submission 184427) | Active sludge microbial communities of municipal wastewater-treating anaerobic digesters from Canada - AD_UKC129_MetaG (SPAdes) (version 2) | ecosystem: Engineered > Bioreactor > Anaerobic... | reverse complement strand
CAATTCTCTAAATTCCTTTGAACCTGTATTCTTATCCCTTAACATAGAAATTTTATGTTGAATAAGGGGATGTTCCATTACATGTAATTGCCCCATGTTATTCCTCCTTACATAATTTCAATTATTAGCCTTTTGTAAAACCCCAAAATTATTGATTTTAAAGGGTTTTACTTTATATATCAGCAGGATTTTCCTCCACTTTTGTCGAATTGTATATTATACCTAATATTCAAAATCCAACCAAAGCGAAAGGAGATCCTGCATGATAAAACAACTTCATTTTTCTGATTTTATTGATGATTTTCATAAATTTGTTGTTGTTCAAAAACCTCAGTTACTTGAGCTTCTTGACCAGTATATTAATATTTGTGAGTTAATCCCTGTAAATTGGTATTTTCACTATAATAAAGCTACTGGTCGCCCTCATGATAACTCTCTCGATTCAATTGTTTCAACTTTACTACTGCAAAAGTTACTATCTATACCAACTATTGGTTTACTTATTACTTTTTTGTCCTTTTCAAAAGAACTCCGTGATTTTTGTGGACTTAATACCGTTCCTGATGCTTCTTTTTACTCAAGGTTCAAGCAGGATTACTGTGATGACATTGAAGCTTTCTTTCATAAGTTAGTTGATATTACTGAACCTATTTGTCAGGAAATTGGCCAAGCCCTTGAAAAAGAATTAGGCATCAATCCTGCTGAAGTTTATATTATGGATACTACTGGTATTGAATGCTATGTTAAGGAAAACAATCCTAAATTTTTTAATGCTCTTGTTAAAAAGCTTCAATACCTCAATAAGGACAAATCAAAAGAAGACATCTATAAAATGGCCTATAATCAAATGCCTAAAACTGCTTCTGTTGACCCTAATATTAAATTGCAATATATCAATGGTACTTTCTGTTATGCCCACAAAACTATAGCTGTGTCCAATGCTCTCGGTGTTCTAAGACATATGGACTTTTGCGATTTTAAGCCGGATTTTAATTATGATACTGATAACTCTGAACCCGCATCCCCTGAAGAAGTTAAACTTACATGGGATGGAAAACTGCTTATACCTGCTATGGAAAACTTCTTTGAGCGTCATCATGACTTTAATATTTATGCTATGACTGCTGATTCTGGCTTCGATGATGTCCCAAACTATCAATATCTCTTTGAGAATCATGGCATACTGCCTGTCATTGCTCTTAATCCTCGAAATACCAGACAAGATTTCGGCAAACCAGGAATTAATGAAAATGGTATTCCTACATGCCCAAAGGACCCATCTCTTCCAATGAAATGGGATGGCTCTTGTAAAGGCAAAAACCGTTCCTTTAGGAATAAGTTTATTTGCCCTAAAACTAAAAAGTTACCTGGTGGCAAATATGTTTGCTCCTGCGAGGATAAATGTACAACTTCCGATTGTGGCAGAATGTTTTATACATATCCCAAAGATAATTACAGAGCTCATACCCCTATCCCTAGAGATACAGAGCAATGGAATCAAATAGCAGATTTTCGACATATCATTGAGCAGGTTATCTCTAGGCTCAAACTTCCTCTACAGCTTGGTAATCTCCGGGCTAGAGACCGCAAAACCATCAAGGCAGATTTCTTCATGGCTGGTGCTGCGCATCTTATTACTGTTTTACTGGCATACCGTATGGGGGCTATAGATAAAATTCGTTCTGTTAAATCTATAGCTGCTTAATTCGCACAGCCAGCTAAACTTAAGCATCTACCTCATTTGCATAAATATTGGGGTCTAATTGTCATGCCTGTTTTTTCTGTTTTCAATGTTCATCAATAAAATTCAGACCTTTCTTGATTAAATTCACTCTCTGGTACTCTGTATTTTTCCTATATCTTCCACTATTGAATGCTAACTGTAAATTTTTATCTTATAGTTTCACAATTACCTAATAATGCATCTATATATATCCTTTCCATATGTATAAAAATTATTTTATCAAAAGCCGTCTTTTTTACCTATGGCATATTATTGAATCAGAATATATAATAATGATTAAGTATAAAGAAATTTCCGGAGGTGCTGTATGGTTAATAAAAAGCTGCCTAAAGTTGCATATTTCTGTATGGAATATGGTCTTGATTCATCTTTTAAAATCTATGCCGGGGGTCTTGGAATTCTGGCAGGAGATTATTTAAAGGGCGCCAAAGATTATAATTACCCTATTGTAGGGATAGGAATAAAGTGGAAACAAGGTTATACAGACCAGTTTATTGGAGAAGATGGACGTCCTTATGATTGCTATTATAACTACCAATATGACTTCTTGAAAGATACCGGAGTCACCGTATCCGTAAAAATCCGTCAGCGGGATGTTTTATGTAAAGTTTGGGAAGTTACTGGCTTTGACAATGCACCTCTTTACTTGCTGGATACAGATTTGCCCGAAAATGAAGATGCCTGGATTACTGGTCAATTATATGGCTGGTTTGGAGAAGAAAGAATTGCACAGGAAATGGTTCTTGGAATAGGTGGAATACGAGCCCTCAGGGCACTTGGAATTAACGTCGATGTTTATCATTTCAACGAAGGGCATGCTCTGTTTGCAGGCTTTGAACTCGTCAGAGAAAAAATGGAGGCTGGTATGAGCTTTGAAGAAGCTGTAGCAGCTTCAAAAGATGAAATTGTCTTTACAACTCATACCCCTATTATCCAGGGGAATGAATCCCATCACCTGGACAGAATCATGTATATGGGGGCAAATAACGGTTTAACTTTAGAACAGCTGGTATCCCTTGGAGGAGCTCCATTTAACATGACGGTTGCTGCCTTAAGGCTTTCCAGAATCTCCAATGCCGTTTCCCAATTGCACTGCAAAACGGCCAATAAGATGTGGGCACATATCAACAATCGTTCAGAAATTATTGGCATCACCAATGGCATTCACCTGCCTACCTGGGTTGATGAGCGTATGATCGAGTGTGCCGAAAAAGGCGGTGATTTATGGAAACTTCATATGGATAATAAAAAGAAATTAATTGAATTTGTCAAAGAACGCACCAATGTAGAATTAGATATGGATAAACTCCTGATAGGTTTTTCCAGAAGAGCCGCTCCATATAAAAGAAGTAACCTTATCTTTACCGATGAAAAAGTTATAGCACCTTTACTTAAAGAAAGAAAAATACAAATCGTCTTCTCTGGTAAAGCACACCCCTTAGATGACACGGGTAAAAAAAACGTAGAAAACATTGTCGCCATGACCAAAAAATATCCTCAATCTGTAGTTTTCCTTGAAAACTACGATATGACCATCGGAGCAATGCTGACAAAAGGTGCCGATGTATGGTTAAATAATCCAAGAAGGCCTAAAGAAGCCAGTGGTACCTCTGGCATGAAAGCTGCTATGAACGGTGTCCTGAACCTCAGCACCTTAGACGGCTGGTGGCCGGAAGCTTGCAAACACGGAGTAAATGGCTGGCAATTTGGAGATGGCTTTGAAAGCGAAGATGAAAAAGAATTGGATGCTCATGACTTAAAAGCCCTTTATAAAGTCCTCACCGAAGAAGTTATTCCAACCTATTATGATAGGCGGGATAAATGGGTAGAAATGATGAAAGACAGTATTCTGTCAACAAAAGATACGTTTTCTGTTAAAAGAATGCTGGAAGAATATTATGAAAAACTTTATATAAAACAAGAAGAAAAATAATAAGACAGCCCACAAGGCTGTCTTATATATTATCCCTTTTTTGGCTCCCACTTATATGGTAGGGTACACCGCTTTTTTGGCTCCCACTTATCGGTAGGGTACACCGCTTTTTTGGCTCCCACTTATCGGTAGGGTACACCGCTTTTTCATTTTATAGATTTTAAAATTATTCTTTCAGATAACGCCTGCTATATAGCAAATTTCTCTTTCTTTTAATCCCTGCTTACTTACAAAGTATATAAATTTTTTATAAATATGTCAAGTCTTTCATGCTTTTATGAGCAATTCAGTTGAAAGACGCCAACACTTGAACTAAAAAATCATAACTTAATTCTTCTGTGGAATTCACCATTACATCTGCCTCAACACCTACGCCTACTGCAATCATCCCAGCTTTTTGGATAGCCTCTACCCCTGCCCTGGCATCTTCTATAGCTATGGCTTCTTGCGCCTTTAACCCCAGACCATTTAAAGCGTCCAAAAAAATATCCGGTGCAGGTTTGCCATTTTTAATATGAGCAGGATTAACAATATAGTCAAAATAAGCTTCTATCTCCAGCTTCTTTAAAATCATGGGACCATTTTTTGAAGCAGAAGCCAGGGCAATCTTAATCTGATGGTCTTTTAATTCCTGAAGAAGCTTTTCAATGCCTGGTAAGAGATCCTTTTTCGTCATTTGCTTGATTGATTCTTTATAATAATTATTTTTCTTCTCTGCCAAAGCCATCTTTTCTTCTTTTGTATAAAGATCAGCTTTATTGCCATGTTCTAAAATAAGCTCCAGGGATTCCATTCTGGAAATCCCCTTCAGCTTTTCATTAAAAGTCCTGTCAATTTCAATTCCAATCTCTTTTCCAAGATAAGCCCAGGCTTGATAATGGTATTCTGCTGTATTGGTAATCACACCATCTAAATCAAATATTACCCCTTTAAGCATTACAGGCCTCCATTTTAAATTAATTTACAAGAAATTTTATATATAAGATCATATTCAATATTATATAGCCATAGTTTTAAGGGATCCCCCTTTTCCAGAGTAATGGTTACACTCTCCCTGTTTACATCAACCTTAATTAACCGGTCTCTATAATTGATTTTAAAGGAATAACGCTCCCAATCCTTTGGAATAAAAGGTGAAAAAGCTAATTTTTCACCAAAAGTTCTGAGCCCTGCAAATCCATGAACAATAGAAAGCCAACTGCCTGCCATGGAAGTAATATGAAGACCATCTTCTGTATCATTGTTATAATTATCAAGATCAAGGCGCGCTGTTCTTTTATACATTTCTACTGCTTTTTCTTCCATTTTTAATTCTGCTGCCAGGATACAATGAATACAAGGAGACAAGCTGGACTCATGAACCGTCATCGGCTCATAGAATTCAAAGTTTCTTTTCTTTTCTACAAAAGTAAATTTATGATTTAAAAGATACAAGCCCTGCAGTACATCTGCCTGCTTAATGAAGCATGAACGAAGGATTTTATCCCATGACCAATTTTGATTAAGGGGTCTGTCTCCCTCCAATAAATCCTCCACAGTCATTAATTCTTTATCTAAAAAAGTATCATGTTGAACGAAAATTCCCCGTTCTTTATCATAAGGATAATACATTTTCTTAATGATATCTCTCCATTTATCTTCTTCTTCCTGACTTAGCTGGTGAAATTCAACCCTATGGTCCTTTTTTATTTTTCTTAAATAATCAATCACTTCTAAAGTATATTCCAAAGTCCAGGCTGCCATGGTATTGGTATACCAGTTATTATTGACATTGTTTTCATATTCATTAGGTCCTGTTACCCCATGTATCATATAGACATCTTTTTTCTTATGATAATGCACCCGGTCTGCCCAAAACCTTGAGATACCTATTAAAACATCTATGCCATAGTCTTCTAAATAAGTCTTATCCCCTGTATAGTTTACATAATTATAAATCGCATAAGCTATGGCTGCATTTCTATGGATTTCTTCAAATGTTATTTCCCATTCATTGTGACACTCTATGCCATTAAAGGTCACCATGGGATAGAGGGCTCCTTTTAAGCCTAACTGCCTGGCATTATAATAAGCCTCTTCTAATTGATTGTAGCGATAAAGTAAAAGATTTCTTGCGACTTCTTTATCGGCAACTGACAAATAAACCGGAAAGACAAAAGCTTCTGTATCCCAATATGTGGCGCCTCCATACTTTTCTCCTGTAAAACCTTTAGGGCCAATATTTAATCTGGGATCCTCCCCGTAGTAAGTTGAAAACATTTGAAAAAGATTAAAACGAATTCCCTGTTGGTCAGCCGTATCGCCCTTAATTTCAACGTCTGCCTTTTCCCAACGTCTTTGCCATGCTTCCATTTGCTCTTTTTTTAGGCTGCTGAAGCCTTTCTTTTCTGCCTGGCCAATCAGTTTTAAAGATTTATGAGCAAGTTCTTCTTCCTTATAATCCCTGGAGGTCACAACCGATATATATTTAATGATTCTGACCGTTTCATTTTCCTTTGCTCTAAAAGTCATTTTGTTGGCCACATATTTGTCTTTTTCAATGATTTCAATAGCACAATCCTTAGAGCTTTCTATCTTCATTCTGTTACATACTGCAAATCTGGGAACCCCAAAGGGATTTTCTTTTGTCTTCATGATTAAAAAACCTTCTTTAACACTTACGCCCTTATCTGTTTCAAGCCAGAATTTTTCATTATAATTGGAGTCTTCATTAATGACATCCCCGTCTAAATAAGGAATAAAAGTAATCTCCCCGCTATAATTTAATGGGGTCGCCTCATAGGAAATAACACATAATTCTTTTTGGACGATACTTAAAAATCTGGTCACTTCAAATTTTGTTCTCTTTCCATTTATATTACTAATAAAAGTTCTGTAAAGAATACCGTTTTTCATATCTAATTCTCTATAATATGCTTCAAGAGGAACCTTAAACAGATCCAGTTCTTCTCCATCCAGTAAAAGATCAATTCCAATAAAATTGGTACTGTTGATGACTTTTCCATAATATTTCGGATAACCGTTTTTCCACCAACCTACCCGGGTAGGATCCGGATACCAAACACCGCCAATATAAGTACCTCTTAGCATATCTCCACTATACTTTTCCTCAAAATTGCCTCTCATTCCCATGTAGCCGTTTCCTAAAGACATAACACTTTCTGCCAGTCTAAAGTTTTCTTTATGTAAATTACTTTCAATAATTTTCCACTCATCAACTCCAAATATCGTCTTTTTATTCATCCTAGTTACTCCTTTAAATTTTATTATTTTTTATTAAAAACATATGCGGATATCTAGCTGACAGGCAGTAACCGTTCAACAATTTCCATAAAACCTTTTTCACTGGCATATTGTATGGGCGTTTTGCCATAACTGTTTTCAATTTTGGCATTTAAATGGTCATATGTAAGCAGTAACTCTACAATTTCTTTATGACCATACATGCAAGCTTCATGTAAAGCTGTATCACCTGTTTTGCTTCTTGCATTAATATCCAGACCTTTTTCAATAAATAATTTAACCATCTCTTTTTTATTATTCCTGCAGGCTTCGTGCAGTATAGTCCGTCCAAAATCGTCTGTAGCGTATATATTGGCTCCGGCATCTATCAATAATTGTACACTTTCAGGCTGTGTATTTTTACAGGCATAGAAAAGAGCCGTATAACCTTTATTGGTCGTATGATTAATATCTATGCCATTTGATAATAATATCTTTATGATTTCTTTTCTGTTATTATTACATGCCAAATGAAGAGCTGTTTCTCCATAATTGTTCGTGTAATTGATATCAACGCCATTCAATATAAATAATTCTGCAAGCTCTTTTTGCCCATTCATGCAAGCGTAATGAAAAGGACTTATCCCATCATTATTTGAAATATTAACATTTGCCCCTTGTTGAATAAGCAGTTTTGCAGTTTCTTTTTGCCCGGACTGGCAGGCAAGAAAAAGAGCTGTTTCCTTATCATTGTTGACTAAATCTTTATTAGCTCCTTTATTTAATAACAGCAGCACAATGTCTTTACAGCCATTTTCACTGGCATAATGCAAGGCTGTATTCCCCTTTTCATCTCTATAATCTAAGTTTAAGCCTTTTTCAATAAGCATTTCTGCAATTCCTAAATTACCATTTTGAATGGCCGCTAATAATGTTTTTTCCATTTTCATCACCTTTAATTTAATACTCTAACAATAATTTAACCAGAGCATTATAATTATGTTCCACAGCAATATCCAAAGGCGTCTGGCCCTTAGAATTTTTCACATGGGGATTTGCTCCTTTTTGTAAGAGCATCCTTACTATATTACGATTACCTTCCCGGCAAGCAAAGTGAAGCGGGGATATCCCATCATGATTTGTACTGTTCACATTAGCAGCTCTTGAAAGCAATAGTTCTACAATTGCAGGATCATTATTATCGCATGCAAACATTAAGGCTGTATTACCATGATTATCCGTCATCTCTATATCGGCTTCTGCATTTAGTAAGCTTTCAACTAATTTTTCATTCCTGCTCCTGCAGGCAAGCATAAGAGGAGTAAGTCCCCTGTTATCGGAAATATTAACATTCGCACCGCTGTAAATAAGAATCTCTGCATTTTTCTTATTCTGTTCATGGTTTACATTTCTATGAAGACAATAAGGTCCAAAATAGTAATGACCTGATTCCAGACATACATTAAAGAGAGGTGTTCTTCCTTCTGCATTGGTAATATTGACATCCCCATTGCCTCTGTGAAGAATAAGTTCTATGCACTCTGTAAGACCAAGAAGACAAGCATAATGAAGAGGCGCATTCCCACCAAAATTTTGTTCATTGACATTAAAAGGATGATTAAAATTGAGAAAGCTTTCTATATTTCCTGTCTTACCATAAAGAGCAGCAATGTAAAAAGCTGTACAACCATCTTCATCTTTAATACTATTGTCAGCCCCAAATTCCAATAAAAGTTTTACAATCTTCGGGTTGTTTCCCTTTGCCGCCAAATGCAAAGCCGTTTGATTTCTATCGTCTGTAGCATTCACTTCTGCCCCGCTGGTCAATAACAATTCAAGAATTTCTTCTTGATTACAGGCATGATGAAGAACGGTTTTAGAATTATCATCTTTCACATTCAGATCTGCTCCATACTGAATCAGCATTTGGACTATTTCTTTCCTTGCATCCCAGCAAGCTTCAAAAATAGAAGTTTTATCCCTACATCTTGCATTGACATCTGCCCCATTGGAAAGCAAAACTTCTACCAATTCTTTATTGCTCATCCTGCACGCCCTATAAAGTAAGCTTTCATCATTTGCATTTTTTTCATTGATATCAGCTCCTGCCTCAATCAGCAGCCTGATAACCTCTTTTACAGAATATCTGCAAGCTACTCCTAAAGCCGTTTCTCCATTGGCATTTTTTGCATGAATATCCGCTCCTGCCTCAATCAGCAATCGGACAATATCTTTCGAACCATTTTTACAAGCAATTTCTAAGAGACTTTCTCCATCCCTGTTTCTTGAATGAATGTCTGCTCCATTCAAAATAAGCAATTGGGCTATATCATGATTTCTATTTTTAACGGCTGTAAATAAAGGGCTTTCTGAAAAATGATTCTTGTTCTCTATATCTGCACCACGGCTTAACAGTAGCAGTACTAAATCTTTATCCCCTTTCTGACAGGCAAGGTGTAATGCTGTATCTCCGGAATTATTGGTGATATTTACATCCGTACCATAAGACATTAAAATATCTGCGATGTCTTTATTGCCTTGTTTTATGGCAATATGGAGAGCAGTTTCCCCCTGATTATTCTTTTCATTGGCATTGGCACCATAAGAAAGTAATAATTCAACAATATCTTTACTGCCATCATTGCAAGCATATATTAAGGGTGTATTCCTGTTCATATCTTGAGGATTAAGCTCTTTTGCATATTGTAACAGTAATTCAACGATATCTTTATTTTGCTTTTCTACGGCCAGATGCAAAATACTTTTTTCATTACCCAGGGTTTTTACGTTAACATCCGCATGAACTTCTAAAAGTAATTCTGCTATTTCCTTATTGCCAGTCTCACAAGCCAGATAAAGGGGCGTAATATTTCTTCTGTCTTTTACATTAATATCAGCATTATGGTGAATAAGTAATTGAACCATTTCTGTATCTTCATTCTGACATGCTAAAAATAATACAGTCCTTTGATCGGATGCTTTTTTCAAATTTACATTCGCATTAAAATTTAGAAGATACTCAAAGATATCCCTTTTACGTCTCTCATAAAGCATAAAAATTAAAGGCGTCCCCATTTTATTCACATAATTAATATCTGCTCCATGACTGATAAGAAAATCAATTATTTCTTTCTGACCATGAAGACAGGCAGAAGTCAGGGGAATATCACCAAAACTGTCTGTAATGTTAATATCAATACCTTGATGGTATAAAGCTTCGACAATTTTCTGATGTCCCTTTGAACATGCGGTGTGAAATATCCATGCACCAATATCATTATTAAAATCATCCATAAGACCAGCTTCTAACAGCATTTCAGCAATATCATACTGCCTGCTGTTATATGCAGCTTTAAGGACTGTTGTCCCGTCATTATTTTTTGCATTAATATCTGCACCTTTATCCATTAGTAATTGAATAATTTCTTTATTACCCCGGGTCATTGCATAATGTAAAGCTGTATTTCCCTTATTATCAGATAAATTGACATCTGCACCCTTATGAATTAATAATTTGCCTATTTCAATCTTCCCTAAATAACATGCCAGGTGAAGGGCTGTCATACCCTGATTATTCATTTCATCAATATTTATCCCTTTTTCAATAAGAATTTCTGCTATTTCTTTTCTGTCTTCCTGACATGCAAGGTGTAAAAAGCTGTTTCCTGACGGATCGGTAAAATGAATATCCGCCCCATGTTCTATCAATAATTCTATCATTTCTATATCTTTATAACGGAAAGTTTCCTGAAGGGCTGTCCGACCTTGATAATCCTTAATATTGACATCTGCTCCATACTGAAGTAAGAGTAAAATTAAATCTTTATCTCTTTTTAAACAAGCCTGATGCAACGCAGTCTTTCCATTTTTATCTACAGCATTTACATCGATGCCATTTTTAAGGAATAATTCAGCTATTAATAAATCTTTAATATTAGCTGCCTGATGCAATAAGCTTTCATTATTTTTATTTTTAATATATATGTTGGCACCATTCTTAATAAAAATTTCAGCAATATCAAGAAAGCCATTTTGACCAGCTTTATATAAAGGCGTTTCCCCGTCCTTATCCGGCTCATCTGCAGGAACGCCTGCATCAATCAGTAATTGAACTATTTCGGTATATCCTTTTAAGGCAGCAATATGCAGCGCATTCCTTCCAAACATATCTTTTACAGTGATATCTTCTTTCTCAGATAAGTATTGCTTTATCTCTTCAAGCTTCCCTGCCTCACACAAGTTCAGGAAATTATTATTCATCTATTTCCCTCCAAAATCAGCTATTAGAAAATCTTTTTAAATATCCAACGCAATATCCCAGGGAATTTTCAACCAGGGCGAATCTTCTTTAAAAAGAAGTCTGCGAAGCAAATCCACATGCCATTTTACATTTTCTTCTGTCAGCTTATCCAACCAGGCTAATCTTCCAACCATATAAGCCAAACCATATTCATACCAGCTGGAATAAGACTGTTGAGCCATCGGACCAATTTTAGCCATAAGCTCCCAGGCTTCTTTATCACTAATATATTTGATTAAGGCCCCATCCCGGCATAAAGTAATATATCTGCCAAAATCCCAGGCCGCTATTCCTGCCCTGGGAAGAATATATTTATTTAATTTTGATAACTGATAACTATTATAAAGAGAAGTCCCTGAAGGAATCCTGTTTAATTCTTTTTCCTCTAATGAATAAGGCAATAAGGATATGTAACGAAAATTTCTGTTAAAATCTGTTCTGTGCCCTGAATGTAATAACCAGTTAAGAGAACTGTATAAGTCTTCTCTATTACGGATTCCCCAATCTCTCTCCAATGCTTGTTTAACGAGATAGATATGTTCTTTCGTTGCTTCATAACCGTATAAAGTATCGTGACGTACCTCATTTTGTTCTGTCAGGACACCACTTAATAACAATAGCCATAACTGAGTCTGAGTTAAGCGGTCTGGATTATAACGATACAAGTTTTTCACCCCCGTGATTAATACCTTTATGCTTTCTTATTCTCTGCTTTACTGTTTTGCTTCTTTAATGACAGCTTTATACTCCTCGTCAAAATCAAAATCACTGAAAAACACATTAACAGCTGATTTATCTTTTTTCTCTCCATCTTCTTGAATCTCTGCTAAGAGCTTTTTAATTTTTTTGTAATTAGATTTATTATTCATTTTATCCATTAAAAACAGGGTATAAGGAATGCATTCCTTAGCATAACAAGCATAATAACTTTCTTTGAATTTGAGTGCTTTTTCAAAATACTTCAGGGCTTGTTTTAATTCTTTTTTATTGCATTCAGCATAATGACCTGAAAGAAATTTTTGATTAAATTCTTTTAAAATGGTAGCCCCTCTGATACATAATATCGCTGGATAACTCATATTTCCAACAGAACGGCCAAACACCCTGGCAATCTCTTCTGCCTCATCCAGCACTCCTTTTGCTTTGTCAAATTGCCCCAGGCTCCCTAAAATCATTGCTTTATTGCAAATACATGCAATTAAACCTACTTTTGAAATGACCGGGCAATCGTTGCGTTTTTTATAAAAGTCAAGGACCTTATCGCATATTTCAATAAGAATGTCTTTATCTACTTTTTCCATTTCCAGTTCTGCTGAACCTATAGCAACTAAAGCATTAAAAACCGCTTCTGAAAAGTTAAGATTCTCCGAATCCAAGTATTCTCCGGAAAATTCATTAACCCACTTAAAAATCTCATGATAGTCTCCTTCTGGTCTACTGATTTTAAACTTACGGGATAAGTTCAACAAATTGATAACAAACCATTTTTGAATTTCATAATCTTTAAAGTCCTTATACTTTTGCATTAATTCTTTGCTATGGCGAAGCCATTCATGAAAATCTTCAATCGTACATAATAAAAGATTCTTAGCACATGATAATCTAAATGCATATATGCCGAAATGAGCGTTATTTTTCTTTTCTAAGCAGGCGAGCATTTCATCAGATACAACCAGCGCTTTATCCACCAATGCTTTATTGTCTTTTGTGTAATTGACTGTAATGAACCTTACCAGGCATAAAAATATCCTGATCAGCTTAATATAAATGGCAGAATCTATCTCTTTCTGCTCTTGCATATGATTGATGTATTGAATTATTAAATATAAGTCACATAAAGCTGTTTCATTAAATCTCATTTCTATTAATATCTCAATCCAGTTTAATTGTCCTAAAATGTTATCCTTGCTAAGACTAAGCTGACAGATATCTTCTAATTTATATTCAAACTTATCCTGTACAAATTGAGAGAATAATTTCCTTTCTTTTGAGACTGGCATAGCAATCTCCTTGTTATCACCAAACATAAGTTTTGAAATATCTTCTTTCCCGCTTATGTAATTTACCAACTCATCATATCTGCTAGGATTTTCTTCAGCTAAGCTTTTTAAATGACTTAATAATATAAACAGATATATATCCTGATAATCTTTACTCATTTGATTTTTTAAGGAATCACAATAATCATCAATTAATAAAAAAGCATCTTTTTTGCTTGTTAATTGCATCAAGACTTTTGCGATCATAACTTGTAGCCATTCATCAGCAGCATCTATATTCATCATTCTTTTAAGATAAATTAGAGTCTTATCGGGCATGCCTTTCTCATAGCAGGCACAAAAAGCAGCTTTTGCAAGACTAAAGCTGGTTTGAAGCCTGTCAGAAGCAGTACAAAATTCTGTTATCGCCTTACTTTTATTATTCATTAAATAATAAAGACAGCCTGACATTAAGTAACCTGCAAATGAATTTGCTTTCGCCTTTTTATATGTTTCAATATCTTTTTGAGCTGAATAATAATTTTGCATTGTTATATAATTCTCTGCCCTGAATAAATAAAACCAAATTAAATCATCAAACCCTACAGCCCAATCAATTGCTACTTTAAAACTTTCTTTAGCCTTTTGATAATCACCTGACTTCAAGTAACTGTAAGCTAAACAAAACCACATTTGTATATGCTCCGGATTTTGCTCTACAATCATTTGAAGTTCATCTCTGGCTTTTTCATAATCAAAATTATAAAAATGTATAACACCTTTCAGGGCATGATATCTCCATTTGTCAGGATTAAGCCCAATTGCCCTGTTAACCTTTTCCAGACTTTCTTTATACATTCCTTTTATTCGGAGTGCATCGGCTAATTGATAAAGCAATTCTGCATCATATGGGTTTATGTTAACTGCAGTTAAGAAATCGGATATTGCCTTATCCAAATGATCCATTGCAAAATAACAATTACCCCGTTCAACCAATATTTCATACCCGTTTTCTTTATTGATATAAGCCAAATCTAAGGCCTTTTCTAACCATACAAGTCCTTCTTCGTATTTTTCTAATCTACATAAAGCTTTTCCTGCCAAAAGATATAATGATGAATTAACTTTAGGACTATTAAGCATCTTTTGAATCTCTTCAAAACATTTGTCATACCAGCCCAGTTCGTAAAGAAGCTGGGCAATTGTTATTCTTAAGCTATCCTGTTCAGCTTCTTCTTGCAGTTTTAGTCTGTAATGATTAATCAGCTGCTGGTCAATGCTGTAAATTTGTAAATATGCATGGATATCACAGGGATAAAGCTCTATAATATATTCAAAAACGGTTTTGGCTTCTAATAAATTTCCCAACGCCATATAACATCTGGCAAGACCACTTAAGGCATTAGGATCCTGAGGAATTCTTTCAAGCAGCCATTGATAATCTTTTAAAGCATCTTTATACTGTCTGAGTTTAATGTATAAATCTGCCCTTCTGAAATAAGCATCTATATCATCCCTTTTAATCTCTAATAAGTCATTGAACTCCTTTAATGCCTTCTGATAATCTCCTGTTTCACAATAATAAAAACCTCTTATGCGGATTAAATCATAATCCTCACTATAGATTGCCTGAGCCTGATCAATGCTTTCTTTAGCCAATTCAAAATTCCCATGAAACAAAGCCCAAAAAGCCTGCTCCCTGTAAAGAAGAAAGCTGTCATAATCAAAAGGCTTGTCCACAGGGAAATTGTAATTAAATTCAACGGTATTATCTATTTCATCAAGCAAAAAATCTACATGATCACCGAATTTTTTGTATAAATGTTCTCTTTGCTTAGTCCATAAAAAGCATTCATCTAATAACAACCATATTTTATGAGGAAGATGATAATGATTTAATAAAAATCCAAAAAGTTCTGTAAAAAGGATCTGTTTAACATCCAGCCTCCAGTAATTTTCATTATTGAGCAATTTTTCCCATTGATTGATATCTATTCTTAAGGAGTAATTTTCATATATTTCCTTCACCTTATCCATAAACTGACTGGCAATTTGAAGAGCAGACAAATCACTTTTTTATCTATTTTTATTCCTGAAAAATTAAATTGAAATTTAGAAATACTTTCTTCCTCAAAAACAAAGGGCTTATCTTTGACTGCATCATTTCATTATCTTCAGAAATCATTAATACCTTAGTTTGCCTTAAGGCTTCTTCATAAGCCCTTCGCAAATGTATAAATGCTTCAGGATTGTCTTCCGGATGGCATGTTTTTAATTTTTCGGCATACGCTTTTTTAATGATTTTCACATCAACTGTAGCATTGATGCCTAATATCTCCCAGCAGTTCATTGAATCCCTCCTACTTTTAAAACTCATTTCCTTTTTCAATTTCATCTAAATACTCTTTAAACATTCTAGCGGCTTTTTCAATTAACCTGTTATCCTGACTATTCAGGACGTGTTCAAATTTTATAATGGCATCTGCTATTTCTTCTCTTACTTTTCCAAGACATTCTTCATATAATCTTTCTGCTCTTGATAATAAAAGCTTATTTTCTGTTTTATCCCTTGGATGAATTTTAAGGTTTTCCAGTTGCTTTAATCGTTCTTCTATTTCTTCTTTTGTCATATTCCCAGGATTTTCTTCTATAACAATTCTCTGTTTTTCTCCCGTACTGACAACTGTCACTTCCACTTCTAAAATCCCATTAATATCATAGGTATAGCGGATGTCTATTGCTTCCTGACCAGCCGGGGCAGGAGGCAATTCAACGCTTAATTCTCCTAATTTAATATTTTGGGCAACCAGCCTGCTTTCCCCTTGATATGTTCCCACTTCAACCCTGTCCTGAAAGTCATATATGGTATAATACCTTTTTACAACACTGGCAGGAATAATCGTATTTCGCTCAATAATAGGCGAATAATGCCCTGTTTCATAGCCCGATTCTGTAAACTTGGCAATTTCTGTTCCTAAAGTATAAGGGCAAACATCCGTTAAAACCACCTCTTTAATGGCAGCATTCCTGCTTTTCATTCCTGCCTGAATACCTGCCCCAGTAGCTACAACTTCATCAGGATCAATATCATTTGCAGGAAAGCGTCCAAATAACTTACTGATAAATATTTTAATTAAGGGCATTCTGGTTGTCCCTCCAACCAAAATAATGTCTTCTAAATCATTAACACCAACAAGAGCATCTCTCAGAGCTTTTTCTATGGGTAAGCGAAGTCTGTTAATAAGTGGTTTAGCAATGGCTTCAAATTCATCCTGTGTGATTTTCCATAAAAATTTTTTGCCGTCTATTACATAATCGATAAGCCCTATTCCTTCTTGGGTCCCTAACTTTCTTTTACATAATTCTGCTTGCTTCCATAATGCAGATTTAAGCTTGTTATCGATATCTTTTTCATTAATATGATTATCCTCAAGAAACTTCTTGTATATGATTTCTGTAAAATCTTCTCCACCTAAATAATTATCTCCTGCTATTGCCTTAACTTCCATGACATTCTCAAATAACTCCAAAACAGAAACATCAAAAGTGCCCCACCCAAATCAAAAATTAAAAACTTTGTTTCATCTTTCTTTTGGTGAAGTCCATAAGCAATGGCAGCGGCTGTCGGTTCATTAATGATTCTTTCAACTTTAATGCCTGCCAACTCTCCTGCCCTTTTAGTGGCCTTTCTTTGTTTATCATTAAAATAAGCAGGAACACTAATAATGGCTTCTTCAACTGGTTCATTCAAAAAAGCTTCTGCATCTCTGATTAACGACCGGATAATAAAAGATGATAATTCCTCAGGCAAAAATTCTTTTTCGCCTAATTTAATTTTTTTATTGCTTCCCATATAACGCTTAAAAGTTGCTGCCGTATAATCCGGATGCGTAATTAATCTTTGCTTTGCTACTTCTCCGATAAGTATTTCTCCATTCTCATCTATGCTGACAACTGAAGGGGTTAAATGACTGCCCAAAACATTTGGGATGATTTTAGCACCTTCTGCTGACCAATAAGCTACCAGACTGTTCGTCGTTCCTAAATCTATTCCAACAATTGCCATAATAAACCCCTCCTGATCATTCCGTTATCGCTTTCCAATAAATAAAAAGCATTAAATGCAACTGCAATTACTATGGTGATGGTCCTTACAACAGAACTCGTTATTTTTGTATTTCTCATCCTTTTAAATAAAAAATCAACCAAAGAAATTTTCAATGATTAAAATTAAATACCATATAATCATTGTATTAATTATTTTATTAATACTAATATAACTATAAAATATTTTTCAACTATTATAAATAAAAAAACACCAAAATTATATTAACTTTAATATAATCCGGTGCTATTTATTTTATAAATTATCAGTAACCTGGTTTTTTTCAAAATCCTTATACAGCATACTTGCTTGAATATCTGTATTGTTTTGATATTTTCCACTGGAATATCTATCATATTCCCCTAAAATATCATGATAATAAATCTGGCAGATTTCTATATTCGGATAAATGATGATTGGTTGAATACAAAATATCTCTAAGGTCCAATAGCCACTAAACCCTACATCTCCAAATCCTGCTGTAACATGAATAAATAAGCCTAATCTTCCAATGGAAGATCTTCCTTCCAGCATAGGTACAAAGCCATCTGTTTTAGTGTATTCAACGGTCCTTCCTAAATAGAGTCTTCCAGGTTCAAGCTTTAAGCCTTCCGGAGGAATGATAATTCTTTTGGCTTTATTTCTTTTTTTCATGTCCAGAACATCTTCTTCATACACCAGTAATTCATTGTGAAGACGAAGATTATAGCTATTTGGATTAAGCTGACTTTCAACAAAGGGTTCAATGATGATTTCTTTTCCTAATCTTCTTTTAATTTCTCTCCCCGATAATATCATTTGTTTTCCCCTCTTAATTCTTATAAATTATTGCATATCTTTACATTTTTATAATAATGTCACAAAAATTTATACTATCGTATAAATAATATATTAAATTACCCGATTTGTCTAATAGTATTTTAAATAATTTTTTCAAAAAATAAAAATGTCAGTTCAGGACTCAGCTTTTCTTCTTTAAAAACTTTATAGCCAAGCTTATTATAGAGATAAATATTTTTTTCATCTTTGAAACCTGTAAATAATTCAAATCTTGATACATCCGAATAGCTGTTTTCTATTTCCTTCATTAATTTTTGTCCAATTCCCCTGTTTTGATAACTGGGATCTACAATTAATTTTCCAATATAACAAGTATTATTGTTTTTATAAGCTCTGACACTACCAATTATTTTTCCTTCTGCTTCAGCTTTTAATATCAATCCCCTGTCAAATTCTTCTTCTAATTCCTGAAGCTTTGGGTTAAAGGCTGTATATTAAAATCATTATATCTTATGGCATTTTCCTTATAACATATGTGCTGTAAATCTAATATTTCTTTTAAATCTTCTTTATTTGCAATTTTTATTTCTATGTTCATTTTTTACCTCCTTAAAATTATCCACAAGATTTTTACTTTTTAAAAGAATTATCCACAATTATTTTATAAATGTGGATAATTTTCATAAAAAGTATTACAGGTTTTGACTGCTTTAATAAAAGCTTTTATTTTTGACTCATCCTTTTCACCTTTGCTTTCTACACCTGAACTGACATCAACAATATGGGGATTGACTTCTCTTATACCCTGGACTACATTTTCACTATTTAAGCCACCTGCTAAAATCGTAAAATATTTGCTTGAAATTCCTTTAATCAAATCCCATGAAAAGGTCTTTCCGCTACCTCCTTTACCACTGTCAAAGACAAAACCCTGAATAGCCTTATACTCTTCTAAGCGGTTAAGGACTTCTTTATCTTGCACAGAAAGGGCTTTCCATACAGGTACAATAGATCTTGAGCATTCATCATCCTTTTCATTCCCGTGAAGCTGAACAATATCCAGATGACAATACTTAGCTATTTGATTGACTTCTTCAATGGGGGTATCTACAAAAACCCCCACCGCTTTAATACCTCTTCTTAACTTTGACCGCATTTCTTTCGCCAGTTCAGGTGTAACCTGTCTTTTACTTTCTGCAAAAACAAAACCTACATAATCAATATCATATTTATTAATCATATAGATTTGTTCAACACTTTTTAAACCACAGATTTTGATTTCAGGCATTGTAAGCATCTTTAAACTCCTTTGCCTTTTTATTAATATCTTCTGATTTCATAAAACTTTCTCCAACTAAAATCCCGTCAATATTGGCCTTTTTTAGCTTCATAATATCTTCACCGGTAAAAATTCCACTTTCACTGATAATTAATTTATCCTTTGGAATTTCCCTGCTTAATTTTATCGTTGTATTGATATCCACGCTAAAATCTTTTAAGTTTCTATTGTTAATACCTATGATAACCGCATTGGTGTTTAAAGCTCTTTCCAGTTCATCTTCATCATGAACTTCAACCAGGGCATCCATATCCAGAGAATGCGTCAGGCTTATAAATTCCCTTAACTGGATATCATCTAAAATGGCTGCAATAAGCAGGACTGCACTTGCCCCAAGAGCCCTTGCTTCATATATTTGAATAGGATCAATAATAAAATCTTTTCTAAGCAGGGGAAGCTTTACTTCCCCATGTATTTCTTTAAGATATCGGGGAGAACCTAAAAAAAACTCTTCTTCTGTTAAAACAGAGATGGCATCGACAGAAGACTCATATTCTTTTGCAATCTCTACAGGATTAAATTCTTGTCTTATGATGCCCTTTGAGGGGGAAGCTTTTTTGACTTCTCCTATGATAGAAAGGCCAGGCTTTTCCATGGCTTTATAAAAAGATAAAGGAATTTCTTTTTTGTCTGTTAATCTTTCAAAATAAGCAATACTGGCCTTTTTTTTAAGCTGGTTAAGGGATTCTTTTTTTCTTTCAACGATTTTATTTAATATCATGATACGCTCCTTGTATATTCAATATAGTCATTTAATTTATTTAAAGCATATCCCCCGTCAATAAGTTCTCTGGATAAATGTATACCTTCTTCAAGACTTTTTGCTTTTTTGCCTACATAGAGGGCAGCACCGCTGTTTAAAAGTACAATATCTCTTTTAGGTCCTTTTTCTCCATCTAAAATGTTTCTTATGATTTCAGCATTTTCCTTCGCATCGCCCCCAAGAATCTCTTCTTTGCCTGCCCTTTGAATTCCAAATTCTTCAGGGGTAATATAATAAGTATGGATTTCACCATTTTTGACTTCTGTCACCTTTGTCTTATCCGTTACAGTAATTTCATCCAGGCCATCCATGCCATGAACCACCATCGCATGCTCAACACCTAAATTTGCAAGAACTATACCTAAAGGTTCTGTTAACTTTTCATCAAATACACCTAAAACCTGTGATTTTGCATTGGCAGGATTAGTCAGAGGGCCTAAAATATTAAAGATAGTTCTAAAACCAAGTTCTTTTCTTACGCCTGCTGCATGTTTCATGGCTTTATGGAAGGTGGGCGCAAATAAAAAGCCAATATTTTTATCTTTAACACATGCTTCGATTTGCTTGGGTAAGAGAGCTATATTGGCCCCTAAAGCCTCAAGAACATCTGCACTGCCACTTTTGCTGGAAACAGAACGGTTTCCGTGTTTAACAACATGAATTCCTGCCGCTGCTGCAATAAAAGCAACTGCAGTTGAAATATTAAAGGTTCCTGAGCAATCTCCTCCTGTTCCACAAGTATCTAAAGTATAAAAGTTTTCTAATATAATTTTTTCTGCTTTTTTTCTCATAGCTTTAGCGCCGCCAGTAATTTCTTCCGGTGTTTCCCCTTTCATTCTAAGAGCTGTTAAGAAACTGCCAATTAGAGCAGGGGAAGCTTCACCATCCATAATAAATTCCATAGCCTCCATCATTTCTTGTTCGGATAAATGTTTACCTTCTAAAAGATTTTGAATGGCATATCTTAACATAATATCAACTCCTTTTTTAAGAAATTCTCAATGATTTTTTGACCTTCCGGAGTATTAATAGATTCAGGGTTAAATTGAACGCCTACCAAGGGATATTCTTTATGAAAGATTGCCATAACTTCTTTGTCTTCTGTAATAGCTGCTATTTCAAAACAATCAGAAATCGTATCCATATCCAAAACCAGAGAATGATATCTGCCAACCCTCATAGGATTTTTAATCTCTTCAAAAATATTCATTCCCTTATGCATCACAATGGAAGTCTTTCCATGAGAAAGCTTCTTTGACTGTATCAATTTTGCCCCAAAAGCAAGGCCTATACACTGATGACCAAGACCTACCCCCAGAATGGGGATTTTTTTATAAAAATTCTTTATGATATCCATACATAAACCAGCTTTTTGAGGCGTTCCAGGTCCTGATGAAATCACGATATGAGAAGGATTCATCTTTTCTATTTCTTCTATAGTAATTTCATCATTCCTTACAACTTTAATTTCTTTTTTATATGCTCCAATATATTGATATAAGTTATAAGTAAAAGAGTCGTAATTATCAATTAATAAAACCATAATAACCTCCTTATTCTACGGCTTTTAGTAAAGCCATGATTTTATTTTCACTTTCTTCATCTTCTTTTTCAGGGTCAGAATCGGCAACTACCCCTGCCCCTGCTTGCATATAAACCTTACCGTCTTTAATCACCATTGTCCGAATCGCAATGGCCATATCCATGTCTCCGTCAAAACTGATATAACCCACTGCTCCACCGTAAATACCTCTTTTTTCTTCTTCTAATTCATCAATGATTTCTATAGAGCGAATCTTTGGGACACCCGACAAAGTCCCCGCTGGAAGGAAAGATTGAAGAATTGAAAAGGCATCTTCTTTTTCATTTTTTATTCCTTCTATCTGGGATTCCATATGCATAACATGGGAATAATAATGAATATCCATATACCTTGTCAGTTGTACAGAACCTATCTGGGCTATCTTGCCCATATCATTTCTGGCTAAGTCTATCAGCATAATATGTTCTGCTTTGTCTTTTTCATCATTTAATAATTCAGCCTTTAAGGCTTCATCTTCTTCATGATTTTTACCTCTTTTTCTCGTTCCTCCAATTGGACAGGTATAAACTCTGTCTTTCCTTAACTCTACTAAGGTTTCAGGAGAACTGCCCGCTACCTGATAATCCCCGAAGTTTAAATAATAAAGATATGGCGAAGGATTGATCCTTCTTAACCTTCTGTAAAGTACAAAAGCATCTTCATCAGTTTCCATGGTCCATCTTTTTGAAATAATAATTTGGTAGATATCCCCTTCTTCCATATACTTTTGAGCCTTTTTAATTTTCTCAATAAATTCTTCTTTTGTCATATTGCTTGATATTTTTTTGTACTTTACTTTATCTTTTATAGCCTCTATTTCTTCTTCCTTTAACAATTCTTCCTCCATCTGTTGCATTTTTTCTTTTGCTCTTTTTTCTCCCTCATCACTTTCTTCTTCTATCACTAAAAGATAAATCTGTTGATGAAAATGATCGTATGCAATCATTTCTTTTGTAATCATAAAATGTAAATCTGGTACGCCTATAACATCTTTATTTGCCGGTGGAAGCTTTTCTGCCTGTCTGATTAAATCATAGCTGACAGTACCTACTGCCCCGCCCATAAATGGAATAAAGTCACTGGGCTTAACGTTGAAAGCAGACATATATTCCTTTACGATATCTAAAATTTTCCCTTGCTTTTTGATGACCTTATCTCCTTCGATGATGGTGACTTCCCTGTCTCTTCCCTGTATCTCAGCAAAAGGTCTTTTAGCTATAAAAGAATATCTGCCTTTTTTATTATCCCGGCTTTCTAACAAAAAACCTTTTTCTTTCCCTACATATTTGTTAAATATTGTGATGGGTGTTTGAGTATCTCCATCTAACTTTTTTGAATATAGTTTATAAATCATATTTTCCCTCCTCGAAATATAATGAATAGAATATAAAAAAGCCCTTCGTCCCACTATTGGGACGAAGGGCTTAACCTTCGCTATGCCACCCAACGTGTTTTAATGTTGCTCAGCTAAATAAAAAAGACATTTATCCCTTGGGACAAATGTCTTATTAGCCACCCAAATCATCAAAGCACTATAAATCCGATACGGAGTATATACTCGATATCTTACCTCTGTAACGGGAGGACCCGGCATCGGATACTCAAAGTTCACCTAGCATCTCCTGGGACCATTCCTTAAATTCGTTTGTACCGGACCTTTCACCAAACGCCGGCTCGCTGAGACAAACTCCTAAAAGTACTCTTCCCATTCATAGATTTTTAACTTAACTTTAAACTTTTTTATATTATATTCAAAAAATTTGTCTTTGTAAATATATTTTTTATATTTCTTTAAAATATTCTACGATTCCCAGATAAATAGCCCATGCTATCTTTTCCTGATAGATTTCATTATTGAGATTGGCTTCTTCTTCGGGATTGGTTAAAAAACCACATTCTACAATAACTGCAGGAATGTTTGTCGTTTTTAAAACATAGTAATCCGTATTGGCTTTTGCTTCTCTTTTATTGGTGAGATCTACAAATTCCCTTAACTGTTTTTGTATTGACTTTGCCAAACGTTCTCCTTCTTTTGAATGACCATGGTAAAATACCTGCGCCCCTTTATACTTTGACTCAGAAAAGCTGTTTTGATGAATACTGATTAAAATATCCCCTTCACTACTGTTAATGAGTTCTTTTCTTCTTCGCATATCGGAACGTTTTTTATTATTATCACCCTCTTCATTCAAACCTTCATCACTAGTTCTGGTCATAACAACGAAGGCTCCGCTTTGTTCAAGATAAGCTTGAAGTTTAAGGGCAATAGCAAGATTAATATCCTTTTCATGGGCACCATGAATGCCCAGTTTCCCAGGATCAAACCCACCATGACCAGGGTCTATTACAATAACCCGCTTAGCCGTTGGTAAGGCAAAAGTACTGACTGTCCTGTTTGTATATATGTTATAAGCAAATAATACAACTAAGAAAAGAGCAACACTTGTACAGAGCTTCGGATTCTTTTTCCAGAAATCCATGTCCCACCTCATATATCTTTTACGATGATTTTTATTTTCTCTATATAATTATTCACCGCAAAAAAATATATGCCTGTTTTATTCTTTTAAATATTTATAAAGTACTTTCCATATTTCAGGCTTTTCTAAACCTCTTTTCCAGCCGGCAGTCCCTGCCAGATCGTACTTTTGAACCAGCTTAAGTTTTTCTTCAATAGACCTTTCTTCCTCTAACCAGATTTTGTAAACAACATCACCCCTGGTGTATTCACCATAATATTGACCTGCATCTTCCAGCCACACAGGCTCAACCCCTGCATCTTTAAGGAATTGTTCTCCCCTGCTCATACCATAAGCTTTAGAAGAAACTTTTATTTCTCCTTCTACTTCTTCTTCAGCCCATAAGCGGGTATAAAAAGGAATACCCAGGATAATCTTTTCATGCGGAACTTCTTCTAAAGTATTTTTGATTCCTTGTTCTACCCAGCCTATTGATGCTACAGAACCGCTCTCAGGGGATGTTGACCAGTGTTCATCGTATCCCATGATAATAATATAGTCTACCACTTTTCCAACTTCCGAACGGTTATAATGTCTGGTCCAGCCAGAAGGCACATACATATCTACTGAAACAACAAGGCCTTGTTCTTTTAACAAAGGCGTTAATTCTCTTATAAACTGTACATAATATTCTCCAGTCTCCTTCTTTAAACTTTCAAAGTCTATATTGATTCCGTCCAAATTATATATGGATGCAAACGCCAAAAGCTGTTTGATGATATTTTCCCTGCTGTCGGTATTACTTAATACCTTATGGGTTAAATCCGGGTCTGAAAAAGGATTTGTAATCATAGCCCATACTTGATAGCCCTGACTATGAGCCCAATCAACATATCTTTTACTTGCAATATTCCTGATGTTACCTTGTTCATCTTCAATTTCAAACCAACTGGGTGACAAAACATCAAGACCATATATAGGCTCAAATTTAGAAGGAACTTCACTGCTTTCTACTTTAAAAACCTGATCCCAGACTAAATTAATTTTGCCCTGTAATGGCTCCCAGGTAGGGAAACTTTCTTCTTTTTGAACAGCTTTTCCTTCAATCTCTTCAATCGTCCCGATGTGCTTTTTACTAATATAGCCTACAATCCCATGTTCATTTCTTACATAGTACCAATCGCCAGCTTCTTCAAAAATCCTGACCTTATCTGATAAGGACAACTTAACTAAAATAGGACTTTTGATATGATTTTCATAACGGATAGGGGCATTCTTTTTAATGACTTCACCAATTATTTTAGTTTCTGTTGTATAGTCCATTACAACCATATTACTTTCTTTATAATAGACCGCTTCGATGTTAAACCATTCCTTTAAAAAGTTAAAGGGAATATAAGGTACCTCTTCAAATTTCCTTAGAGGAACTTGAAGCTCTAAAGGTTCCTGGTTAATATAATAAGTCAATTCATCGGTTTTCATGCGGATAACCTTATTCTGCGTAGTTATCGTCAATTTTTGTGTGCCTTCATCCCAGAAAATATACGGATCAATGTACGTCCTGACAAAATCAAAGGGCAAAAATATTTCTCCATCAATGACTTGCGGACTATGCTCCATAGCAATGATTTCTTTTCCTAAAACCAGGCCGACTTTTCCTTCAGAAAGCTCTGAAAAAGCTTCATAGGCTGAAATATAGCTGAAGTTTGGCATGTATTTTTTTACCAATAGTAAAGATACTGCAATGATTACCATAAACAGTAGGCATCCAAAAGATCTTTTCTTTTTTTTCACTTTAATCCCCCTAAATTTTTTGTCTCTATATATAAACGTGCAAACTTTTTATTGGTATGCTCTCAATTATAACATAAAAAACCACAAGTTTAATAAAAAACCTCCAGTAAAAATAAGGATAATAATAAACACATATAAATAATGTATAAGCACTTTTTACAACAAAAATAACTTGTTAACATTAAAAGAGCTGTTCATCAATATTTTTGTGGACAGCTCTTTTTAACAATGTATTCTTTTCTGATTTCTTATGGATTTTCTATAAGATATTTTTCCACTGCATTAATTGCAATTGCCCCATCTGCTGCAGCAGTAATAATTTGTCTTAACTTTTTATCTCTGATATCTCCTATGGCATAAACCCCCGGAATGTCCGTTTCACAATTTTCATTAGCTAAAATATAGCCCCATTGGTCAGTTTTAACCTTACCTTTTACAATCTCTGAATTAGGTGTCATACCTACGGCAATAAAAGCACCTTCTACTTCCAATATTTTTTCTTCTCCTGATTCCTTATCTTTTATTTTAATTCCTGTCACTTTATCTTCTCCTAATATCTCTAAAACCTGTTGATTGGTAAGTACCTCCACATTATCTAAAGAAGACAGTTTTTCCTGCAAAATCTTTTGAGCAGTCAAGTGAGGAAGGTCTTGCACCAAATATACTTTGGGTGAAAACTTAGCCAGCAGGATGGCATCTTCTACACCCCTGTTGCCTCCACCTACAACTACTGTATTTTTTCCGTTAAAGAAAGCGCCATCACAAGTTGCACAATAAGATACCCCCCTGGCCTTTAATTTCTTTTCTCCAGGAACTCCGATTTCCCTCCAGCTGGCCCCCATCGCCAATAAAATCGTCCTGCTTTCGTAAGTCTTATTTTTTGTCATCACTTTTTTTATTTTTCCTTCTGGCTCTATGTCAATAACCTCTTCAACGATTGGTTCAATTCCATATTCTTTCGCATGAGCTTGCATTTTCAGGGCTAATTCAGGACCAATGACGTCTGCAATACCAGGATAATTAGCTACTTCATAGGTTTTTGTAACCTGACCGCCAACAAATTCTTTTTCAAACATCACTGCATTCAGCTTTGCTCTGCCGGCATAAATTGCTGCTGCCATTCCTGCAGGACCTGCTCCAATAATAATGACATCATACATATAATCGCCCCTTTACATATATATTTTATCTATTATAATCATTATAATAATGATGGTAAAATAAAAACAATTGTTATCGAATTCTAATTGGTAACATATGATTTAATATACAAATATTTTCAGTTATTTGTTTACATAAGCCAATATGTGACATTATTCCCCTCTTTACATTTTACCCTGATATAGATTATACTATACGTATATATCTATAAGATAATATTAGATTGGAAGTGATGCTTGTGAGAATTGAAAAAATAAGCGACACTCAAATAAAGATTATTTTGAATCAAGCAGATCTTAAAAATAGAGACATTAAAATCAGTGAATTAGCTTACGGTTCTAAAAAGGCACAAGAATTATTCCGGGATATGATGGAAACTGCCTTAGAGGAACATGATTTTGATACCCATAATGTTCCTTTAATGATTGAGGCTGTTCCCCTTTCTGTAGACAGCATTATGATTATTGTAACCAAGGTGGAACACCCCTTTGAAATTGGCGAAAAGATTACACCTTTCCGCTCAAAATCCAACACCCGGACCTTTAAGAAGAAAACTTTTGTCCCAGAAGAAGAGGAAGATTCAACTTTAATGATTTATTCTTTTGAGAAACTGGACGATGTTGTTGAAGCTTCCAACCGCATCTACCACCTGTACTGCGGGGCAAATTCTCTTTATAAAGATGTTTACAATAACAGATATTTTCTTGTCCTTCACAAAAACTACTTTGTAGATACCAATCTCAATCAAATAGAATCTATTTTAAGCGAATATGGAAACAAACATATCTCAACGCCTTTAACGGAAGGCTATTTAGCTGAACACGGAGAAATAATGATTCAAAATAAAGCCATTGAAGTTCTTAAAAAACATCTCGCATAAAAAAACTGACGTTATCGTCAGTTTTTTTCTTTTTCTGCTAAGTATGCATTCATTTTTTCTATCACTTCATCTACATTGAGTCCATGAACAAAACCAGCTTCTTCTAAAGTTTCTCCCTGAGATGAAGGACATCCGATACAATGCATTCCAGCTTCCATTAAAATAGGTATCAGCCCTCTATCTATAGCAATAATATCAGCAATTATCATATCCTTTGTTACTTTAGCTGCCATCTTTAATCCTCCTTTATTCATAAAATCTTGTTACAATTTTATTATATCCTAATTATACAATATAATGCAACAACCAAATTCTACTGAACTGCATTCATCAGCCTTGGAACAACTTGCTTTTTCCTTGATAATACACCAGGCAGAAAGATACTGTCCTCTTTCAGACCCATACCAAAAGCTTTATGAGCCAGTTCTTTTGCAGGTCCAATTGCAATAAGTTCTGTCCCGCCAAGAATAATATCCGTTACCATTAAAAGAGCCAAGTCGTATTTTTTATCTTCACATAGTTTTTTCATTATTTCTTTTATATCCGTTATCAAATCAAATATTCCTTTAAAGTCTGCTGTATTAATTTGAGAAATAACAATATTGTAGTGGCCAAAAACAAAGTTTTTCATATCGGAATAATAGATTTCTTCTGCCGTCTTGCCTTCAAGGGAAGTACCTGCAGCAATTAACTTCATGCCATAAGATTTGATTTTAACCCCTGCAATTTTTGCAAGATATTCTGCTTCCTTTTTATCCTCTTCTGTACAAGTGGGAGACTTAAAGATAAGCGTATCCGATAAGATTGCACTTAGCATAATACCAGCCATACTTTTTGTGGGCGTAATATTATTCTCTTTATACATTTTAGATATAATCGTTGCCGTACTACCCACAGGTTCTGCCCGAAAATATAAAGGAGACATAGTATAAATATCTGCTACCCTGTGGTGGTCAATAATTTCTAAGATATTAGCTTTTTCTAAACCTTTTATCGATTGTCCCTTTTCATTATGGTCAACTAAAATAACATTTTTGCGGTTAATATCGATTAAATTTCTTCTTGAAATAACCCCTTTCACAACACCTTCTGAATCCACTACAGGAAAATTCCTGTAGACAGAACTCTGCATAATTTCTTTTACTTCATCAATATAGTCATCCATCTGAAAATAGACTAAATTTTTCTTTTTCATAATCGATTTTACAGGAATACTTTGATTAATTAATTTAATTGTCTTAAAAAAAGTATGTGGTACAGTAACAACGGCACAAGTTAATTCTTCTTCACTGTCAAAAAGTTTCTTACTGGTTTTACCTTCTGCAACAATAATGCAGCCAGCACCTGATTTTATCACCCTTTTGTGGAGTTTTTTAACGTGGCCGGTAATAACGATATCACCCTTTGTAAGAATTTGATCTTCATCTAATGTAGAATCTGTATAAATATTTCCCTCCACATATTCATATGGATAACTGCCCGCAATAACCTCTCCATCTAAAGCCTCAATTAATTTAGAAAACTTCGCTCTTTGGTTTTTCAGGGCCATTTCATCTTCCAATTCCATATAGGCGGTTGCAATATCGGTAATGGATACCACGCCAGTCAATCTATTCTTCTCATCTACAACCGGGAACATCTTTCTTTTATTATTTTTCATCAATTCCCATACCGTTTTTACAGAATCATCTTTACGCACCAGTTCAGACACATAAAAATTTAAATCACAAACTTGAGGTTCTACATTTTCTAATAACACAGGAATTTCCACATCAAAATAATCCAGCACAAACTTCGTTTCTCTGTTTATATCACCCAGTCTGGCTGCAACAACATTTTTATAACCTAATTCTTTTTTCAGATTGGTATAAGCAATAGCTGAACATATAGAGTCTGTATCCGGATTCATATGTCCAAAAACAAAAATTTGTTTATCCATATTAATTGACCTTCTATCCTTCCTTTAAATTAATGTTTAAGATAAGTTATTTTGTTTAATGCTTTTATTGTTTTATTATTTTATCACACTTATTACAAGTTTCAAACTTATTCTCTATTTATATATATTTTTCTTTTTGCACATACTAAATAACGTATAAAAATTTTAATCCTTTAGGAATTTTTATTATTTAATGAACAATCCTATTATAAACTGTCATCTTTAAATCTATTCTTAGATAAATATATAATCATAAATTGTTAAATATTTAGCTTTTTAAACTAATCGTGTTTACTCTGTAAGAAGCGGATATTTGAAAATCTTTTTCAATTGTTTTTCTTTTTCATTTTACTGTTTTGTCATGAATTCCTCTGTTTCCAATAATTTTATTAAGAATTATTATCATTATTATTTAAAAACTTATTGACGTGTATACAGTATTCATATATAATAAAATCAAAGATAATCATTTTATATAGTTTCTGTTAATAATATAACAACTCATATAGATTTTAAGGAGGTAATCTAATGTTTGAACAATGGAGAAATTTTAGAGAAGGAAATTGGGTAAAAGAAATCGATGTAAGAGATTTTATCCAAAAAAACTATGCTCCTTACGATGGTGATGACAGCTTTTTAGCCGGACCAACAAAAAGGACTTTAAAACTTTGGGATAAAGTAATGGAACTGACAAAAGTTGAAAGAGAAAAAGGTATCCTGGATGCTGAAACAAAAATACCTTCCGGTATTACTTCTCATGGACCTGGATATCTGGACAAAGAATTAGAGTTAATTGTGGGCTTCCAGACAGATAAACCTTTAAAAAGAGGAATCATGCCTTTTGGTGGCATCCGTGTGGTAGAAAAAGCTTTAAATGCTTATGGCTATGAATTAGATCCTGCCACAAAAGAAATTTTTAAATCGTACAGAAAAACTCATAACGATGGCGTCTTTGATGCTTATACGGAAGAAATGAGAAAAGCCAGACATTCTGGCATTATCACCGGTCTTCCTGATGCTTATGGAAGAGGCAGAATTATCGGTGATTACAGAAGAGTTGCTTTATACGGTGTAGACAAGCTCATTGAAGAAAAACAAAAAGAAAAAAGACAATTAGCCCTGGAACACATGGAAAGTGGTGTTATCCGTCTTAGAGAAGAACTTTCAGAACAAATTAAAGCTTTACATGAATTAAAGGAAATGGCACAAAGTTATGGCTTTGATATCAGTCAGCCTGCTTCTAATGCAAAAGAAGCTATCCAATGGACTTACTTTGCCTACCTGGCTGCTATTAAAGAACAAGATGGGGCAGCCATGTCCATCGGAAGAGTATCTACTTTCTTTGATATCTACATTGAAAGAGATTTAAAAGAAGGTATTTTAACTGAAGAAGAAGCTCAGGAATTAATTGACGATTTTGTTATGAAATTAAGAATGGTCCGCTTCCTTAGAACCCCTGCTTATAACGAATTGTTTTCTGGTGACCCCACATGGGTAACAGAGGCTATTGGTGGCATGGGCTTAGACGGCAGAACCCTGGTTACCAAAACAAGTTTTAGAATTCTTCATACTTTAAATAATCTAGGTCCTGCACCTGAACCAAACTTAACCGTATTATGGTCTAATCATCTGCCTGAAAACTTTAAAAAGTTCTGTGCCAAAACTTCTATTAATACCAGTTCGATTCAATATGAAAACGATGACTTAATGAGAAGATGGTATGGGGATGATTATGGCATTGCTTGCTGTGTATCTGCCATGAGAATTGGTAAACAAATGCAATTCTTTGGTGCCCGTGCTAATCTGGCAAAAGCTCTCTTATATGCGATTAATGGTGGTAAAGATGAAATCAGTGGTGAACAGGTTGCTCCCCCATTTGCTCCCATTACATCTGAATATCTGGACTATGACGAAGTAATGTCCAAATTTGATCAGATTTTAGACTGGCTTTCTCTTTTATACATTAATACCTTAAATATTATTCATTACATGCATGACAAATATGCTTACGAAAGACTTCAAATGGCTCTCCACGATATGGATATTCTCAGAACCTCTGCCTGCGGAATTGCTGGTCTTTCTGTAGTCGCAGACTCCTTATCTGCCATTAAATACAGTAAAGTTAAAGTGATAAGAAATGAACAAGGCTTAGCGGTTGACTATGAAGTAGAAGGAGAATATCCTGCCTTTGGAAACAACGATGACAGAGTGGATTCCATTGCTTATTCGATTGTTAAAAACTTCATGAATAAATTAAGAAAGCATAAGACTTATCGTGATTCCATCCCAACCTTGTCCATCCTGACGATTACCTCCAACGTGGTATATGGTAAGAAAACAGGAAGTACTCCTGATGGAAGAAAGGCTGGAGAACCCTTTGCACCTGGCGCAAATCCCATGCATGGCAGGGATAAAAATGGAGCGATCGCTTCTATGGCATCTGTTGCAAAACTTCCATACCAGCATGCAGAAGACGGTATTTCCTATACCTTCTCTATCATTCCAAAAGCTTTAGGTAAAAATTTAGATGAAAGAATCAATAACCTGGTTGGCTTACTTGATGGTTACTTCCATGATGATGGTCATCACATTAATGTCAATGTATTTGACAAAGAAACCTTATTGGATGCTATGGATCATCCAGAAAAATATCCTCAATTAACTATTCGTGTTTCTGGCTATGCAGTAAACTTTATAAAACTTACAAGAGAACAACAATTAGATGTTATTAATAGAACTTTCCATGAAAGGTTTTAAAAAATGATGAATTATGATAATATTTTGATTGAAAAGAAAAAGCTCTCCCCAATTTACCCCACTGAAAGGAGGCCTATAATGAGTGTAACTGGTAGAATCCATTCTATAGAAACTTGTGGTACTGTCGATGGGCCGGGAATAAGATTTGTTATCTTTACCCAGGGTTGTCCTCTTCGCTGCAAATACTGTCATAATCCGGATACCTGGAAAATCTCCGAAGGTAAAAACATGACTGTAGATGAACTCATCCAGGAAATTGAAAAGTATAAATCTTATATGGACTTTTCAGGCGGAGGTGTGACAGTAACTGGTGGCGAGCCTCTTATGCAGCCTAAATTCGTAAAAGAATTGTTCCGCCAATGCAAGGAAAGAGGAATTCATACAGCTTTGGATACCTCTGGTTACATTCCCCTTGAACACGCAAAAGAGGTCATCCAATATACTGATCTCATTTTATTAGATATTAAATCTTTTGACTATCAGACTTATAAAGAATTAACAGGTGTTTCCAACGAACCTACCTTAGAATTGGCTAAATATCTTTCAGACATTGGTAAACCGATGTGGATACGCTATGTCCTTGTTCCAAATTTAACGGACAATCCTGACCATATCGAAGCTTTAGCCCAATTCATAAAGGACTTGAAAACAGTCGAAAAAATAGAAATTCTCCCCTTTCATAAAATGGGTGAATACAAGTGGGAAGAGCTGGGTTATAATTATGAACTTAAAGAAACCCCTGCTCCTTCAAAAGAATTAGTGGACTCAGTAAAAGAAATTTTTAAAAAATATAATCTAAAAGTATAAAATAAATCTTCTCATAAAAAGGAACTGTACACAAATAAATTGTGCACAGTTCCTTTTGCAATAATAAAAGTAAAGAGTTGTTCGTTAACAGATAAATAATTGTTAAAGCACAACCCTTTTTATTGAACTATTATAAAATTTTCCACTACATATTCATTGGATCTTGAGAATTATATTGTTGTGAATTAGAAGAAACATCTTCGTTAGCAGCTCTGATGGCTTCCTTGTCTCTTAAAGTAAATAAGAAAATAGGTGTAAAGAGGGTCCAGATAATTATCATTGGAATACTAACTTCTTCATGATACATTTTATATAATGTATAAACAACACATGCACTAAATATTATATTAAGAGGTGTTGCAATAATTTTAATTACTGGCATTACACTAATACCAAAAACAGCTAATTGAGCTAATGGAAGCACGACTTCCGTATTATTAATTTCAATTTTGTTAATCTTAGCTGGACCTATTACTTTACCTAGTATATAATAGTTTGCAATAGGAATCCAAGCAAGCCAAGCATTTTCTATATCCTTTTTCTTGGCCATTCCATATATTCCTACCGCAGTAAGAACATATGTAGCTACAATTATTGCGAATACAACTAGTGAAATAATCAAAGAAAATGCTGCAAAAGCTGCCATAACTTCAGCATCTCTCATATGTCACCGCCGGGGTATAATTGACCCATAGCGCCGGACAGAAATTGACCCACACCAAACCAAACGGTTACCATAAAAGTGTGACGAAAACTTTTATGGGGGTGACCGTATGATAAGGAGTGGGACAATTAATATGATACACGAAGGTTCACAAAAAGGAAAGAGTGCTTATGCCATTAGTAAAGAACTTGGCATATCAAAAAACACAGCAAAGAAGTACATGAACCAGCCCAAAGCTGAGCATGGGCTTAAAGGCAGAACAAAACCTTCAAAACTCGATCCTTTTAAGCCCCAAATAAATGAAATGATTGAAAATGGTATATTTAACTGTGTTGTGATCTTTGAAAGATTAAAGGATATGGGCTATACCGGCGGCATAACCATTATCAAGGATTATGTAAAGCCGTTCAGGCCGGCCAGAAATGCTCCGGCAGTTCGAAGGTATGAAACACCACCTGGTAAGCAGGCTCAGATGGACTGGGGTATTGCCCACTACATAGACGAGAAGGGAGTTATTCATAAAACCCCGGTTTTCACAATGATACTGGGCAATTCAAGGTGTAAGTATGTTGAGTTTACCAAACGTTGTGATATATACAGCCTTTTAAGATGCATGGTAAACGCCTTTGAGTATTTCGGCGGAGTTCCTGAGGTAGTTCTGACAGACAGGATGAAGACCGTAATAAACGGCAGTGATGCAGGAAAGCCGATATGGAACAGCAGGTTTGAAGATTTTGCTGCAGATATGGGTTTTGTACCGAAGGTATGCCGGGTAAAAAGGCCTCAGACAAAAGGAAAAGTTGAACGCCTGGTTGATTATGTGAAAGATAATTTTCTGCCAGGGAGGCGGTTTAAGGATCTGCATGATTTAAATTCTCAAGCGCTTGAATGGTGCAGGAAGGTAGACAGTAAGGTCCACGGGACTACCGGGGAAATACCTCTTGAGGCATTAAACAAAGAACCCCTTCTGCCACTGCCGGATAAAGCGATTCGTGACAAATACAGGTGGGAAACAAGAAATGTAACAAGGGACGGATTTGTAAGCTATGACGGTGCCAAATACGGTATACCCTGGCAGTATAGCGGCAAGGAAGTAAGAGTAAGGATATGTGGTGATTTCTTTGAAGCATACTACGGTGAAGTAAGAATAGCTCGCCACAAAGTAGAATATGCATCAGGGAAGATAGTATGGCTTAAGGGCCAATACCAGGGATTGGCTGAAAAAGGAGGCATAGCGCTACCGCTTCCCTTCGCCAGAAAAGAAAGAACAGAAGCAGTAGAAATACGGCCCTTAAGCGTGTATGATGCACTGGCGGGGGTGATATCCAATGTTTGAACTGGAGCATACCCGCAACCTCCTGTATGAGCTTGGTTTGAACACGGCCTCCGAGCTATTGGATGCAAAACTTGAAGATGCGATGCATAAAGATGCAACTTATCTGTCGTTCTTAAGTGAGCTTTTGGAGGCTGAAATACAGGAGAAAAAACGCCGCAGCGAAGAAACAAGGATTAAGCTGTCCAGACTGCCGCATAGAAAGACACTGGAAGAGTTCGATTTTGGGTTTCAACCCAGCATAGATGTAAAGCAAATCAAAGAGTTATCAACACTTGCTTTTGTAGCAAGGAAGGAGAACGTAATTTTTTTAGGACCACCTGGAGTCGGAAAAACTCACCTTGCAGTAGGTCTTGCGATGCAAGCGTTAAGGTCCGGTATGACAGTATATTATGCCAGCCTGGCGCATCTGATATCAGATTTAAAAAAGGCAGATCTGCAAGGCAAACTAGAGCGCAGGTGGCGCGTGTATACCCGGCCCGACATACTGATCATTGACGAAGTGGGATATATGCAGCTAGATCGTGCATCAGCGGAATTATTCTTTAGACTTATATGCACAAGGTATGAAAACGGCAGTATTATACTGACCAGTAACAAATACTTTGGAGACTGGGGAGAGCTAATGAATGATACAGTAATAGCGACAGCAATACTTGATAGATTGCTGCATCATGCACATATCATAAACATAAGGGGTGATAGCTATAGACTGAAAAGCAGGATAAAAGGCGGTGTCAAAGTAGTGCCCCCGGCCGATATCCCGGAATTAGATAATATGGCACGGGGTGTTTAAACAAAAACCGGCGATTG
>Ga0209508_1000569_pt1 | contig 36359 bp, 28 predicted proteins | sample AD_UKC129_MetaG_FD_184427 | JGI IMG/M metagenome (GOLD analysis project Ga0209508, IMG submission 184427) | Active sludge microbial communities of municipal wastewater-treating anaerobic digesters from Canada - AD_UKC129_MetaG (SPAdes) (version 2) | ecosystem: Engineered > Bioreactor > Anaerobic... | reverse complement strand
TCCCCATAGTTCTCTTGGTAACTTAACACCGGTTGAGTACGCATCGACCTTAGTCACGATCTCATAATTGTTGTTTAAGAGTTACTGGACTAACATTGCTGATGGTACATAAATTGGGGTCAGGTCACTTCCATGATTAGATTGACCAATCTAAAAATCAACATCCAGAAGGCACAGGATGACGCAGCGGAAAAGGAAGCTCTGCGCCTAGCCATCCTGGCGAAACTCGGCCTGGAAGACCGGGAACTGCTGGATTTTAACATCTTCAAGAAGTCGGTTGACGCCAGGAAAAAAGAGGAGATCTGCTATGTGTATACCGTTGATGTTTCCGCCCGCAATGAGGGACAAATCCTGGCTAAGTCTGGTTTGTCGGGTGTGACGGCAACGCCGGAGCCAACATGTCTAAAGGTGCAATTTGGCAGCGAGCGACTGGTTCAGCCGCCGGTGATCATCGGCATGGGGCCGGCGGGCCTTTTTGCCGGCTTGTTGCTGGCAAAGCACGGGTATCGCCCCGTCATCCTCGAGCGGGGCGAGGATGTGGAGGCGCGTACCGCTAGGATCAATGCTTTCTGGCAGGGCGGCCCGCTGGACCCGGAGAGCAATGTCCAGTTTGGCGAGGGCGGGGCCGGTACTTTCTCCGACGGCAAATTGACCACGCTGATCAATGACCAAAGATGTCGGCTGGTCCTAGCGGAGTTTGTGAAGGCAGGGGCTCCCGGGGAGATTCTTTACAAAAATAAACCCCATATTGGGACGGACCTGCTGAAAACGACGATTAAGAATATCCGGCAGGAGATTGTGGCCCTTGGTGGGACAGTGCGGTTTAAGGCGAAGGTGACCGATTTTCTTGTCAAAGATGGGCGTTTGGCTGAACTTGAGATCAATGGTTGTGAGCGCTTGCCCTGCCAGGTGGTTTTGCTGGCCATCGGTCACAGCGCCCGGGACACCTTCGCGGTCCTGCATAAACGGGGTGTGGCCATGGAACGGAAGGCCTTCTCCATCGGGGTTAGGATCGAGCATCCCCAGGACCTGATCGACCGGGCTCAATACGGGAATTATGCCGGGTACCCGGGGCTGGGGGCGGCCGATTACAAGCTGGCTTACCACGCTAAAAACGGCCGGTCCGCCTACACCTTTTGCATGTGCCCCGGCGGGTATGTGGTGGCCGCCGCTTCCGAGGAACATTGCCTGGTGACAAACGGGATGAGTGAGTACAAAAGGGACGGCAGCAATGCCAACGCCGCTTTGCTGGTGGGCGTGACACCGGCGGATTTCCCCGGTGATCATCCCTTGGCGGGAATTGAATTTCAGCGCCGGTGGGAGGGCTTGGCCTACCGGCTCGGGGGTGGGAACTACCGGGCGCCCGTCCAGTTGACAGGGGATTTTTTGGCGGTTCGACCCAGCGTCAAATGCGGGCGTGTGCAGCCCACCTACCAACCGGGTGTTACCTTTGCCGAGCTCAAGCACTGCCTGCCTGCTTATGTCATTGAAACGCTACGGGAGGCGCTGGTGTATTTTGGCCGCAAGATCAAGGGCTTTGCCATGCCCGACAGTATTCTCACGGGGGTTGAGACCAGGAGTTCCTCACCGGTGCGCATAAGCAGGGACGATAACCACCGGGCCAACATTGCGGGTTTATACCCCATGGGGGAGGGTGCCGGTTATGCTGGGGGGATCATGTCCTCGGCCGTGGATGGCCTGAAAACCGCCGAAAAAGTCATGGCCCGCTATGCTCCTTTTTAGCCACCGGGCATTTTTGGGGGCACCTTTCTTATCAACTACTTATCTGCAAAAGCTGTTTGATAAAGGGGATTTGTCAAGCGGCTTTTTTTTGCTCGATAATTAAAGAAGGCGCCACGGCATGTTTATGTTGTCGTTAGTCAGACAATGTTAATTTAATAACATTTATTGGTTTTATTAGGAAAGTTATCAATATCGGTTTACATAGCACCGATATTATTTCTATATAATAAAACGATTCCGGAGGTGGCTGCGGTGAAAAAATGGCTAATAGGCATGATACTGCTAGGTTGTTTAATGAATGTAACTTTTGCCGCCAACAGCGAACCAGTCTTTGTGCCGGGCAGTAAAATCCTTATGGCGGAGGATTTTTCCACGGTGCCGCTTAGTTAGATACCCTTTGGACCGATTTTTTTCTGCGGTAATTGTGAAGTGGTTTTGATCGGCGCCGATCACTGGTTGAAAGCCTTTCCCAACACTTCCATGCACATCGATCTGCCGCCTAAACTCCAAGATTTAACCCTGGAGTACACTTTTAAGGCGAAAAACTACCCGAAAATGCGGATTGAACTGAGCGCTAAGGGATATAAAGCCGAGATTAGCCTGGGTATGCTCGACGGGAATTTGCAGTACCAAGGAAGGGGCAGCGGGATCGATCTGCCCAACGGTAAAGCCAAACACTCGGCATATAAAGAAAATGAGATCAACCGGTTGGCGCTGGCCATTTAAGGCCAAAAACTTACAATCTTTTTGAATAAAACAGCGGTCATGGATGTCCCGGCTTTTGTGACCACTTTTCCGGAGTATATCGTTATGCACCTGAACACCGAGGCTAAAACCGAATTGTATGTGAAGGATTTTGTCGTGGCCACGGAAATTCCTGTGCAATAAGCGAGGGGGTAAGTGGAATGGCCAAAAAGATTTTATCTGTTATTTGTACTAGTGGTTTGTTTTTGCCTTTATTGTTCTTTGGCCGTCTTTGCCGAAGATGTGGTGGAGAGTTACACTTTCCTGCCCGGGGAGAAAGTAATCAAGGTGGAAGATTTTTCATCAGGGCAACTCCCAAAGGACGTATTTTTCTTTGACGGCCGGACGGAGTTTGTTAAGGAGGATGGGGACACCTGGCTTAAGGCTGTGAAGACGTATTTACGGGTGGCCTTGCCGCAGAAGCTTGAGGATTTAACCTTTGATTTTTACTTTAAGGCCCAAAATTATCCCGGGATGGAGATTACATTTGGCCGGCCCTATGACGCCAGTGTCCGGGTGGGAAGACAAGACGAGTATGTCTATTTCAGCGGTTCATGCGCGGGTAAACTCCTGCCGTATACTTATTGGTATAAAAAGAAGTGCTACAACGACGATGAAACCGTCCATTTCTCCATGACCATCAACCAACAAAAGCTGAAGATCTATATCAACCGGGTCTTGGTCTTGAATGCCGCTGGTTTTGTGCCGAAGATGCCAGAAGAGATTAGGTTTTATTTTGGTGATAATGTTAAAAACAGCCAGATGCTCATCAAGGACCTCCGGCTGGCCACCCATGTCCCGGACATTGCCGGAGAGCTGCTGAAGAAGGGTAAATACTCCTCCCATGGGATCTACTTTGATACCGGCTCGGCCAAGTTAAATGCTGAATACTATCACGTGTTAAAACAGATCGCTGAGGTCTTGCTCAATAATCCGGAGATCAAATTGTTGATTGTCGGCCATACCGATAATGTTGGCGGCAAGGAGCTGAATCAACGGCTTTCCCTTGACCGGGCCGGCAGTGTCAAGAATTTCTTGGTGACAAATTACAATATTGATCCAGAGCGGCTAAGCATTGACGGCAAGGGGGACACAGAACCGGTGGCGGATAACGGGACGCCGGAAGGAAGGGCCCAAAACCGGCGGGTGGAGTTTATCAGGAGGTGAGTGGCATGAAAATGGCAGTGCGAGTTTTCTTCTTAGCCTGTCTCGTCTGGAGCTTTTGTTCCCTTCAACCAGAAGTTGCGGCGTCCAGTAACGCTTCAGGTAACTTTATCCTCCCGGCATATCCGGGCTGAGTAATTTATCCGGTTCCCGAGGCATGGCAAAGCCGCCCTTCCTTAAGACGGAAGATGGCGGCTTTTGTTGCTGGCGCTCCCGTTAGGGCTTTTGCCTACGGATTTGTGCTATGCCGAAATGGTTCTATTTGGCCAGACCGTAAGTTTTATTGATCTCTTGGACAAAGATGATGCCTTTGCCCGGTTCGTCAATCTTAAACTCCTCCCGGATGGCGGAGACAATTTTATCAGTGAGGGCAGTTTCCGTCAGAATCAGCACAATCTCCTTTTCCGGTTCAATCTCCATGGAGAACAGCTTGTTCGTCTCATGGATGCCGGAACCCCGCGCATTGATGATGGTGGCTCCTTTGGCACCGGTATTGGTGGCCACATCAACGACCTCATGGGCTTTCCCTTTATCGACAATAGTAAAGATGGCTTGATACATTTTCTTATCCACACCTCGGCTTTCCTCAGCGTTATTAAGGTTAAAGTTTTTGGAGCCAACAATCCTGGTCAAAGAAGTTGTGAAGGCAATGCCGTGGTTTGGTTTGGCGAACTTGAACTCCTGCGCCAGGACCTCCAATGTGTGTTCGGCCAGTTTTTTTTCGGCAGCCATCATGACAACCTCTTTACGGACATCATATAGTTCCAGGAATTCCAAAATTTGGTTTTTAACTGTTCCCCGGCCGAGAAAAATGGTTGCACCGGTTATGCCTTCCCGTTTGGCCGCTTTAACGATCCGGCTCCCCATACCAAAATTGACAATGATATATATCAACTCAAAGCCGTGTTGGTCAAGACTACTCTCCATCCTGTGCGAGACCTCCTTTTCTGGACTTCAGTTTGAAGATTAAGCCCAAGACCTGCAAAGCAATTAACGGGGTTAAGGCAACCATGGAAATCATCCCGAAGCCTTCAACCAAGACATTGGCACCTTCAATGGCATCGGCCGCTCCTTGGGTAAAGGCCAGGATGAAGGTGGCTGTCATCGGCCCGGAAGCGACGCCGCCGGCGTCAAAGGCAATGCCCACGAATAATTTGGGTGCAAAATAGCTTAGGACAATAGCGATGATATATCCGGGCAGCAAGTAATGCCATAATTGGATCTGCGGGACCAAGATCCGCAAGATGGAGAGGGCAACGGCAAAGCCGATGCCAATGGACAGGGCCACTAGAACTGCTTTGCGCCGGATGTATCCGCTGGTAACATCCTCTATTTGGTGGGTCAAAACATAAACGGCGGGTTCGGCCAGGACGGTAACCAGGCCGAGTACGAAACCGATGATGATTACAAACCCCTTGTTGTCCAGGGAGGCGACGGACCGCCCGACAACAGTGCCTACATCCATAAAGCCCCCATTGACCCCTATTAAAAACAGGACCAGCCCCAGAAAGGTATACACCAGCCCTTTGATTATTCTTTGGAATTCTTTGCCAGACAAATGAAAGGCCACATATTGAGAGACCAGAAAGATAAGTAACAGCGGTAATAGGGCAAGGAAGACTTCACCGGAGATACGGGGAAGTTTTTGGAGAAAAGGTGCAATGATGGAGGTTGATTCCGAAATATGGGACTCCAGGGCGCCGTTGATTCCGTCGGTCTTAGCGAGGGCGCCCATGACCAGCACCCCAAGGATGGCGCCGATGGAGGCAATTGCCACCAAACCAAAGCTGTCCTTTTCCGAAGCTTTACTGTCTTTCTTTAAGGCGGAAACGCCGATGGCCAGCGCCAAAATAAACGGAACTGTCAGTGCTCCGGTGGTGGCCCCGGATGCATCGAAGGCGATGGCCAAAAACACAGGGGAGTTGAACAGTCCTAACAAGAGAATGAGCAGATAGAAGAGGGTTAGGATTTTATACAAAGGGATATTATAAACGATTCTGATTAACCCGATGGACAGCATTACTGCGATGCCGGCGGATACGACCATTACGATACTGTATTTCGAGATCATGCCGGAAGTGACCGCATTAACCTGGTCGGCAAGGATGTGCAGATCTGGTTCGGCGACGGAGATGAAGAATCCCAAGACCAAGCCGGCGACGGCCACAATCCAGATCTTATTGCTCTTGGTTAGCGTGGCTCCCATCAGATTACCGATGGGGGTAACTCCGATATCCACCCCGGACAAGAAGATGGTAAGCCCCACAATGATCAGGAGTGCGCCGACCAAAAAGCGGAGGAGGAGGGGCCAGCCCAGGGGCGTTACGGTGAAGTTCAGGATCAGCACCAGGATGGTGATGGGAAGTACTGCATATAAAACTTCCGTCAGTTTCTCGAATAACAAGTTCAAAGACAAACTCACTTCCTTTCTTTTTTTCTCCCTATTAAGCTATTAAGCAACGCAGGGGCACGGCTGTTACAGCATGGCCCTGCGGGGGATGACCGGGGGAAAGGGTCCGGCTAGCATAGCACCATTTTTTAACAGAGTAGTGACTGGCTCCAACATTTTGTTTAGATTATAACATGTTTTATCCCAAATCCGGAACCATGTTTCTGTTGGGGCAATGTGTCTATTATTTCATGGCGGGCGGCGGCTTAATCCATAAAACATTTGAAGGAAAAATCCGACCTGAGCGGAACCTTAACTACCATGAACCATAGTGACGGAGGTAACATCATGCGGATATTGCATACGTCCGATTGGCACTTGGGACGAAATTTGGAAGGCCGGTCAAGACTACCGGAGCAGGAAGCATTTATCGACGAATTAATGGACATTGTGACAAAGAACGAGATCCAATTGATCTTGATAGCTGGGGATATTTTTGACACCTACAACCCGCCGGCGGCGGCCGAAGCCCTTTTCTATGCGGCGGTTGAGCGTTTGTCCGGCGGGGGCAGGCGGGCGGTGGTTGTCATTGCCGGCAACCACGACAGTCCCGACCGCTTGTGCGCAGCCACGCCGTTGGCGGCAAGGCATGGGATCTCCCTGTTTGGCTACCCGGAGGAAGAACCGGTGGCCATGGGAGCCTATGGCGGGGTCCGGTGCGTGCAGGCAGGGCCGGGCTGGGTGGAACTGGCGGTTCCAGGGGCGGAAGCCAATGCGGTGGTATATGCGCTGCCGTATCCGTCGGAAGCCCGGTTGAACCAGGTTTTGGCGGAAAACCTGGATGAGGATGTCCAGCAGGCCGCCTATTCAGAGCGGGTGGCGCATTTGTTTAAGGAAACGGACCGGATTTTCCGGGCTGATACCGTCAATCTGGCGGTGGCACACTTGTTTGCCTTTGGCGGTGTGGAAAGTGATTCGGAACGGCAATTGGGCGGCGCTTTGGCCGTGTCACCCCTGGCCTTGCCCGGCCGGGCCCAATATGTTGCCCTGGGGCATTTACACCGGCCCCAGCAAGTGCACCGGGTCCCCCAAATCTGCCGGTACTCCGGTTCGCCGTTGGCCTACAGTTTCTCCGAGGCGGACCAGCAAAAAGAAGTAGTGATCGTGAATGTAAGCCCCGGCGGCCGGGCGGAAGCACACGCAATTGGTTTAAATTGCGGCAAGGCTTTAAAGCGCTGGCGGGCCAGCAGTATCGAGGAAGCGCGGCAGTGGTGTGCCCAACCGCAGAACCATGCATCTTGGGTTGAACTGGAGATAGCGGTGGACAAGCCGATTGCCCCGGCGGAGTTGGCCGAGCTGCGCGCGGCCCATCCGGGCATTATTGCCATCCGGCCCATCTTCCCGGAACAAGCGCTTGAGGCCGGGGAGACATGCCTGGCCGAGCTTTCCCTGGAGGAACGTTTTCGCCTCTTTTATGAGCGGGAACGTGGTGTTGCTCCACCTGCAGAGTTGGTGGATTTCTTTCTGGAGATGGTGAACCGGGAGGAACTAGCTGATGCCTGGGCGGACGGAAGCGAAGAAACGGGAGGCGCAGCATCATGAGGCCGATCAAACTCCAGTTCTCCGGGTTGAACAGTTACCGGTCACTACAGGTTGTGGACTTTGCCGCCTTAGGCGGGGAGGGTTTGTTTGGCATCTTTGGTCCGACGGGCAGCGGTAAATCCTCCATCCTGGATGCAATTACCCTGGCCTTGTACGGCGCTGTGGACCGGGCCAGCAATAATACCCGGGGGATCATTCACCTCCAGGAGCAAGCCTTGACAGTGGCCTTCGAATTTGCTTTGGGCGGGTGCCGGTACCTGGTGGAGCGCCGCTACGAGAGAAACGGTAAGGACCCGGAGTCGGCCGTAGCAAAACTGGCGCGCCTGCGCCGGTTTAGTCCCGAAGGCGAGGAAGAGGTGTTGGCCTCGAAACCCCAGGATGTCACCGCTCAGATCGAGGAGATCTTGGGCATTAGGAGAGAGGAGTTTACCCGGGCGGTGGTGTTACCCCAGGGAAAGTTTGACCAGTTTTTACGCTTGTCCGGCGCCGAGCGGGCGGCTATGTTGGAACACCTGTTTAACTTTGAACAATTCGGCGAGGCCTTGGTGGTCAAGGTTAAAGGGGCGGCTACCGCCTGCCTGGAACAATTGCAACGGATTGAGGGCGAGGAGCAGGGTTTGGGTGATTGCTCCAAGGAGGCGCTGGACCGGGCCGAGACAGAGTTGAAGGCGAAGACCACCGAGTGCCAGGCGGTGCAAAAGGCCTTTGATGATGCGGACCGGGCCTTTAAAGAAGCAGAGGTCTTAAGTGATTTGGCGGCTAAACGGAAGGCGGCCCTGGCCAGAAAGGCCGAGTTGCAGCAAAGGCGACCGGTGATGGAAGAAAAGCAAAACCGGTTGCACCTGGCTGACCGGGCGGAACCCCTGCGGGAGCTGCTTTTGCGCCAAGGGGAACTGGCAGGGCGGATCAGAAAGGAACAGGAGGTTTATGAGGAGAAACTCCGGCAGCACCAGGAAACGGAAACACGGTACGTGGCAATAAAATACCGGTTGGAACAGGCGGAAAAGACCTATAACGAGCAATTCCCCCGGCTCCAGGAGGAAAGAGCTGAGTATAAACGAGGCTTGGAGCAGCAACGAAAGTATGATGAACTGCAGAAAAACGCCAGGGAAAAGGAGGAGGAATTGGCCGGGATTGTCCGGGCAGTTGACGGGTTTGAAGAAGAGACGGCCGCAGGGCAACGGGAATTGACGGAGGTTAAAGACGCTTTGGCCGCTTTGCAGCAAAAGCGGGCGCAACTTCAGTTTAATGCCGAGGAAAAAGACCTTGTTGAGCAAGGCTTGGATGTTCTACGCCGCCTGGAAGAGTGTGAGGGGCGGCTGGCTGAGAGGGAACAGGTCTGTCGGCAACGTTTAGCTGCCCGGGATGAACAGTGGGCCACATGTGTTGCTGTACTCCACCAAATGTTGCCCGAGCGGGATGCAGCGTCCGGCGATGACCTTGGCGCCTGGGCCAAGGAGTATGTAGCCGGGGTGGAAGGGGAATTGGCGACAGCCCGTACCTCCCTGCAACGAGCTCTCATCCAAAATTCCGCTGCCGAACTGGTTAAGGAGCTTCATGCCGGGGAACCCTGTCCCGTCTGCGGTTCTTTGGAACATCCCCGGCCGGCACAGCCCAGTGGGGAGTTGGACCACTGGCAAGCCCTTATAAAAACCACGGAAAACAAGCTGCGTGAGGCGCGAATCTGGGAGGAACGGCTCCGCAACGCTTGGCAGGCTTGGGAGAATAACGCGTTTTTGGCCCGGGAAGCCCAGGAAGAACTGGTCCGGATCCAACGGGAACAGGAAGCATTGCAGGCCGATTTTGAACTGGTCCGCGGCCCCTTGGACCGGAGCGGGCTACGTAAACGCAAGGAGGAATTGGCAGAGGCCGAACGGCAGTTGCAGCGGATTGACCGGGAACGGGAGGTGCTCTTAAGAAAACAGGATGCCATAAACGAACGGCTGGAGAAGGCCCGGGAGATGCTGCAGGCCTCTAAAATAAAAGAAGCATCTGTGCAAGAGGTTCTAAAGAATATCCACCGGCAATTGGGGGAAGTCGCCGGGGAACTGGCCCGGCTCACCGGTGGCCGGGACTTGGCGGCCTTGGCCGAAGAAACGGAGCAAGCCCTCGCCCGGTTGCGTCAAGAGTTGGAGGCGGCAAAAGGTGATGAGCAGGCAAGCCGGCAAACGGTCGAGGAACTTGCCAAGGAGCGGGTTGCTTTCCAGGCCACTTTGGAGACGAACAGGCAAGAGTTGGCGGATGTCACCGAGCGTTTGAGCGCTGGGTTGGCGGAGGCGGGTTTTGCCGATCCCAAACAAGCGGAAGCAGCGCTTTTGCCCGCCGGGGAGCGGGAAGGGATCCGCCGGGAGTTGGAAGAGTACCGGCAGGCCTGGGCTGTTGCAGAAGAGGAAGTGGCGAGGCTTGAAGGGGAGATGGCTGGTCGTTCTTTTGATGAAGCAGCTTTTGCCTCGGTTAAGGAAGAACGCAATGGCTTGTTGGAGAAGGTTGACCGGTTAAAGGCGGAGTTAACCTTGGCCAAAGACCGGCTGGGGCAGCTTCAGGCCAAGCAAGTCCGCTGGCAGGAGTTGCAGCGGCAGAAGACGGCGGTGGAGAAGAGGCGGGCTTTGGCGGAGGAATTAAGCAACCTCCTGCGGGGCAAGCGATTTGTTTCCTTCCTGGCCCAGGAACACCTGCGGGATATGACCCTGGAAGCCTCGTACCAACTGGGGCGGCTCTCCGGCCAGCGGTATGCTTTGGAGCTGGCCAAGGAGAAGGATTGCGAGTTTGTTATTCGCGATGATTACAATGGCGGCAACCGCCGGGCGGTCAATACCCTTTCCGGCGGCGAGATCTTCCTGACCTCCCTCTCCTTGGCCTTGGCGCTGTCCTCCAAGATCCAACTGCGGGGCCGGTACCCGCTGGGCTTTTTCTTCCTGGACGAAGGATTCGGCACCTTGGATGAGGAGAAACTGGATAAGGTGATGAGCGCCTTGGAAAAGCTGCACGACAAGAACCGGATGGTGGGGATCATCAGCCATGTCCGGGAGCTGAAGGAGCGGCTGCCAAGGTACCTGGAGGTTATCCCCGCCGGTGAAGATGGGCAGGGGAGCCGGATCCAAATGCATTAACCACCGGCAAGATCAAAACAGGCTGTACCGTTAAAGTACAGCCTGTTCCTGTTTTAGTGGCAGTTTCCGTCCAAAATGGGGAAGCGAAGGCCTAAAACTCCTTGGCTTTGGCCTGTGCTTCTTGGATCGCCCGGTTGATAATGCCCCTGACATCCGCACCATCAATGTCCAAACCGTCGGCGGCAATGGTGATAAACTCATTCACCCCGAGAAAGCCCAGGAGTGCCCGGAGGTACCTGTCGGCCATCTCAAAGTCGGAGTATGGCTTGGTGGAGTAATCGCTGCCCCGACTGGTGATGTGGACCGCTTTTTTCCCGGTGCACAGCCCTACGGGACCTTCTTCCGTGTAGTGGAAGGTAATACCAACGACCATGATCCGGTCCAGGTAATTCTTGAGGATGCCGGGGACGCTCAGGTTCCATAAGGGCGCGGCAAAGACGTACTTGTCGACGGCCAGGAACTGTTTGGCGTAATCGTAAAAGGGGTGGGCAAAATCAGTACCGCTGTTGTTCAAGATGACTTCTTCTGTGGATAAGGGCGGGACCATCTCCTTGTACAGGTCCAACGTGATGATCTCATCGCTGGGGTGGGCTTGCCGGTAAGCGGCAATGAACGCCTCGGAGATTTGGAATGTGCGGGATTCTTGATCGCTCTTGGGATTGGCCTTGATGTAAAGGACTTTGGCCATGGGCCACCCTCCTTTCCTGCAATAATATTTTTATCTTGTCCTTCCATGACGGATTAATGGGAGGATTTATAACCCGCCTTCTTTAACAGCAGTATCCTTGAGAAGCACGCTTGCCTGATTGAATTAATATTAGTGCCCATTGGCAAAAGGGAACCTATCGCTAGGTTCCCTTCAGTGCATTAAGGAGAGATATTATTTCCCGAGAATTCTGGCGACCTCCGCCACATCCTTGTCACCCCGGCCCGAGAGGTTGATGATGATGATCTTGTCCGGGTCAAGTTCAGCGGCGAGTTTCATGCCGTAGGCCACGGCGTGGGAACTCTCGATGGCGGGGATGATTCCTTCCGTTTTGGCGAGTTTGAGGAAGGCATCGATGGCCTCCTGGTCAGTCACGGTTACATATTCAGCCCGGCCGATGTCTTTATAATACGAATGTTCCGGGCCGACGCCGGGATAGTCGAGGCCGGCGGCGATGGAATAGACGGGCAGGGGTTCTCCCTCGTCGTCTTGGAGCAGGTAACACTTGTAACCATGGATAATGCCCGGGGTTCCCAGGGTGATGGTGGCGGCATGGTCCGGGGTGTCCAGGCCGCGACCGGCCGGTTCGACACCGATCATCTTAACGTCTTTATCATCAAAGAACGGAGCGAACAGGCCGATGGCGTTGCTGCCGCCGCCCACACAGGCCACCAGGTAATCGGGGAGCCGGCCTGCTAACTCCAGGATCTGTTCCTTGGCTTCCTGCCCGATCACGGACTGGAAGTGTTTCACCATCGCGGGATACGGAGCTGGCCCCACGGCGGAACCCAGCATATAAAAGGTGGTTTTGTAGTTGGCAATCAGGTCCTTGAGGGCTTCGTCCACTGCGTCCTTCAGCGTTCTTGTGCCGGTTGCAACGGGAACAACCTTTGCCCCCAACAGTTCCATCCGGAAGACGTTCAAGGCCTGCCGGCGAGTGTCTTCCTCACCCATGTAAATGATACATTCCATCCCAAACAAAGCACAGGCGGCTGCCGTGGCCACTCCATGCTGCCCGGCACCAGTTTCCGCAATGATCCGATTTTTGCCCAACCGTTTGGCCAGGAGGACCTGGCCGATGGTGTTGTTAATCTTATGGGCGCCCATGTGGTTTAGGTCTTCCCGTTTTAAGTAGATCTTTGCGCCCCCGATGGCGTTGGTCAGCCGCTCGGCGTAGTATAAGGGGCTGGGCCGGCCAACGTAATATTTAAAGTAATAATTGAGTTCCCTTTGGAAATCCTCATCGTTCTTGAATTGGTGAAAAGCCTGTTCAATCTCGTCTAACACCGCGTTCAGTTCTGCTGGAACGAAACGCCCACCATACATACCAAAAAAACCTGCCTTGTCCGGTAAACTCATCTCATCTAACTCCTCTCGTCTTTTATGGTAAGATTAATATAAATAGTACAATATTTTAGCAGCCAGATCAAGTGGTTTACCTTTAGTGCACAGATAAGAATAATGATGACCATCTGCATGGCAAGGCAAGAAACCTGAAAAACGGGATAGCAGGCCCGGTAAAACCGTTTGTTTTAACCGGTAAAACGTTGCATATAATTACTTGAAACCGTTTAAAACCAAATTTTTAGGATGGGCCGGATGAAGAACAGATATTTCCTGCTTTTTGCGGCGCTGTTTATCTGTGGCGGTTTAACGGGCGCTGCCTTTTACCAACAGGAAGATCGGTGCTCTTGCCGACACGACCCGGTTTTAGCCCGGGGTGAGCACCGGGAGTATTATGGGCTCTTGTTGGCATTGCAAAAACACTGGGCTGATTTATCAATTTACAAAGGAAAACCCAACGGCCGCTTCGACCGCCGGATGGAGCAGGCCGTGGCGGCTTTCCAAAGGAAGCACGGTCTGGCGGTTACAGGTATTCTCGACGAAGCCACCTGGGCGGTCCTTGGCCAAGGGACTGCACCCTGTTCCTTCCAGGGCCGGCGCCCCCGGGGCCGGGTGGAGATCCTGGTGGATCTGGATGCCCTGGTCTTGACGGTCTTGGTGAACCGCCGCCCCTTCCGGAGTTTTCCGGTGGCCATCGGAAAACTGGAGACCCCGTCGCCTGCCGGTACGTGGAAGGTGGTGAACAAGGGCTATTGGACCAAAGGCCGAACCAAATGGCTGGGGTTGTCTGTCCCTTTCGGGGTCTATGGCATTCACGGGACGAATCAGCCCTGGACTATTGGGAAAAGGGCCAGTAAAGGCTGTATCCGGATGTTCAATCATCATTTGGAGCAGGTTTATGCCTGGGTTAAACCGGGTACACCCGTTTATATCGCCGGCGATCCCTTCCGGGATCACCGGGTTTTAAAGCGGGGTACAGTCGGGTCTGATGTCTATTTTTTACAGATGCGCCTGAAACAACTGGGTTTTTACAAACAACGTCCCACCGGCGTATTTGAAGCCGGAACCCAGCGGGCCGTCAATGATTGGCAGAAAGCATGCGGGCGCCCGGTGACAGGGGAGATTGGTCCCCCGGATTATTGGGGGCTCCGGCTGTATCCCACGGATTAAGCTGTCCCGGCTGAGCAGTCCTCGCCAAGGGCTAATCCTTGCTGTCGGTCGGTAACGTGAAAATCTGCATTAATCAGGAAGGAAACAACAAAAAAATGTTGAATGTTACCATAAATTCTGTTAAATCACTAATTTTATCAAAGGGATGAGGAGAGTGAATCCGGTGGAACAGTATTTCTTCATGAAGAAGGCTTTGGAGATTATTGCGAAGGGTACTTTTTTTAAGAAGGCCTATGGCATTATCTTGCGGGCCATCGCGGTGTTAATCGGGATTGCCGGTATTGCCGGATGGGCGATCTGCTGGCGGAACATTTTTATGATCACCGGTAACAATCCCGTGGGTGTGATCTTCGGAGGGGTAATTGTCCAATTAATAACTGTGGTTTTTCTCTATATGGTGGTGCACGGGCTTTGGCTCCGGGCAAAAGATATTGAGGGGTTGCCGGAGACCGGTTATTTCATCATCCCCATCATGTCTTTGACCTTGAAGACCATCGGTGAGTTCTATAGCTGCGTACTCTTGTACGCCGGACTGGCCGGCGGGTTGTTCCAGTGGTTTGCCGGATTTGATGTCTCCCACATGCTTGAGTTTAGTATAACAACCCTGCCGACCTTAGGTTTATCAGGATTTTTGGGCGGGCTGATTACCATTATTGCCGGTATTGTCTTAGCCTTTAGTTCCCTGGTTTTCTTCTATTTCCTTGCCGAGTTAACGATTGTCCTGGTGGATATTGCCACTAGTTTGAAAGGGAAGAAGGCGGCGGGCAAAAGTGACAATTGATATTAACCGATAATAATATGGAAATAATACGGATCTACGGAAGCCGGCTGTTTTGAGCCGGCTTCTTTTTTACCACCGGTCGGGGCTTGGTTGGAAGGTATTATGAAGAATTGTTAAAAATTTATCGATTCGTCCCCTTGACCGTTGAAAAATTGGATGGCTTTATATAAAATAAATGTGTCATAAAAATCCCCGGGATTACATAGTGTGTTATTTAAAATAACATAAAAGAAATTAGGAGGGTTTTTGTATGGCGATTAAAGTTGGTATCAACGGTTTTGGTCGGATTGGGCGGTTGGTTTTCCGGGCTGCCATTGACAATCCCCAGGTTGAGATCGTGGGCATTAATGACCCCTTTATCGATCTCGAGTATATGACTTACATGCTGAAGTATGATTCCGTTCATGGCAAATTCCAAGGTTCCGTCGGCGTGGAAGGCGATAAACTTGTGGTAAACGGTAAGAAGATCGCAGTTTTTGGTGAAAAGGAGCCGTCCCAGATTCCCTGGAGCTCTTGCGGCGCTGAGTATATTGTGGAATCCACCGGCGTCTTTACCACCACCGAGAAGGCTTCAGCCCACTTTGCCGGCGGTGCCAAAAAGGTTGTGATCAGCGCTCCTTCCGCTGACGCGCCAATGTTTGTCATGGGCGTTAATCACAATACATATACCAGCGATATGAATGTTGTCTCCAATGCTTCCTGTACCACAAACTGCTTGGCTCCGCTGGCCAAAGTTATTCATGAAAACTTCGGTATCATCGAAGGCTTGATGACTACGGTCCATTCTACCACTGCCACCCAAAAGACGGTGGACGGTCCTTCCAAGAAGGATTGGCGGGGCGGCCGGGCTGCTGCGGCTAATATCATTCCTTCCTCTACCGGCGCCGCCAAGGCGGTGGGCAAGGTTATTCCCGAATTGAACGGTAAACTCACCGGTATGTCCTTCCGGGTGCCTACCATCAATGTTTCCGTGGTCGACTTGACCTGTCGTTTGGAGAAGGCGGCTACCTATGATGAGATCAAAGCTGCTGTGAAGAAGGCTTCCGAGAACGAACTGAAGGGTATCCTGGGTTACACTGAAGATGATGTGGTTTCCACCGACTTTATCCATGATCCCCACACTTCGATTTTTGACGCCAAAGCCGGTATCGCTTTGAACAGCAACTTTGTCAAGTTGGTGGCTTGGTATGACAATGAGTGGGGTTACTCCAACAAACTGGTGGATCTCATCTGTCATATGGCCAAGGTTGACGGGAGAGCATAAACCCGGAATTCTTTATCATAACTCCTGTAATATAAGGCACAAACAGCCGGAGATGATTTCTCCGGCTGTTTTTCTTTTAATTTGATTATGCATAGATGCGTAAAGGAAAAGGAGCGGAAATCGCCCCGGGTAGTTGCAGGAAAAGCTATATTTGTCCGCCGTCTGCTTTGATTTTTCGCTTTCGGTAAGACTTTAGAGGAAAACAATTGCTGTGAGCAGGCGAGGGCGTTTGTTATGCAATCACTGCAATTATATTAAGCATTAGGGGGACGGAGAAAAATTGCTTGTGTGCCTGAGAGAGCAAGACAAACCACAGGAAGGAGTTTTGGTAGAACTTGATAAAGAAATAGAAAATAAGTAAAATTATAATAATTACACAAAATGATGGGAGGGGTTGGTTTGTTGCGGCGTTTGCAAAGGAAGTTCTTTCTGCTTATGCTGATGGGGCTTGTTTTGTTTGGTACTGTTTACGCCGGCTATGACGGAAACGGCCCGGATTATGGCATTTATTGGTTTGGAGACGCCAAGACGGGGCAGAAGGCCGTTTCTGGTGGGGTTAATCCGTATTTTAACCCCAATATGCCAACGATAATTTATATTCACGGTTGGCAACCGAATTCAACTGTCAGTCATTACCGGGAGACCTTTGCCTATGAAGTTGACGGGACAGTCTATGATTTGGCGGAAACCTGGCTTAACCGGGGTTGGAATGTGGGTATATTTTACTGGAATCAATTTGCTGATGAGTTGGATGTCAGAAATGCCGAAGCAAAGATCTGGTCGGCGGAAGGCCGTTATGGTATGCGGTGGCGTAAGCAAGATGGCAGTTACAGTACAGCTGGGGTGCCGCCGGGCAAGAGCGTGGGCGACCTGTTGGCCGAGGCTTATTGCCAAGCTATGGCTGGTTATCGCGGTAACAATGTGCGAATCGCCGGGCATTCCCTGGGTAACCAGTTGGCGGTGGCGCTTGCCCGTATGATTTATGAACGGGCGGCGGCTGGGGAGATTCCCGCTAATCTGGTGCCAAAACGGGTGGCACTTTTGGATCCCTTTTGGTCGAACGGGGCTAAGGATTACCTGAATGGGCGTTGGACCGGTGAAGTTGTCCGGGAGTATGTCGGCTTTCTGGCTGAGCGGGGAGTTGTTTTTGAACAATATAAGAGTTCGGCCATTTTGGATCTGGGCATTGGGGATAAAAACAGGGACTTGGAGAAAAAAACGGCTTATACCAGGATATATCCATGGTATATACCTGCTGTTGATGTTGCTGGACGGCATAATGCTGCTAAGTTCATCTATTTCCAGTCGTTTCAGAATCCTCCCCCTGTTGAACTGCAGCTTTTTCATCCGGGACAATTATTGCCCACCGGAAAGGCAGCGGCTTCGGCGGCAACCCCCGATGAAAGAATCCGCGAAATGATGGAGACGGGGGGCCATTGGGAGCAGGTGAAGGGGCTTTATACTGTCGCCACTGATGATGACCGGTTTTTGTTTGTGAAATAAAAATTCCATAAGCAAAATCAGCCCGTTTTCCTTTGAAAACGGGCATTTTTTATCGATATTTGTCCTTTATTGTAGTTATAACTCAAAAATAATAAAAGCTAAGTACCATGCCGGATAATCGTACTTCCCATGTTGACACTTGACAAAGCAAAGAATAGAATTAGTTTGTAGTCAATTGGCGGTGAGGTGAGTAAGGCATGGACACGGACCGGCGAAGAAGTATTATTCTTGACTTCGTGCACAATAACGCCACGGGGCGGGCCATCCTTTTGCACTCATCCGTGCTGTTGCCGCCATTGCTGCTTTTTGGTCGTTGACAAAGGTTCAGTGGATGATGGATTGGCAGAATCGCCCCCGTATTTGGGGGTTTTTTCTTTTCTAAGGAGGGGTGACAAGATGGAGCCGGTTGTTTTAAAAGAGTTATTACTCCTGGAAGATCTGTCCCCAGCCATTGAAGCTGTTCCTTCCTTACATCCGGCGGATGTGGCCGAGGGTTTAAAAGACGTTCCCTTCGAACAACAGCTTCGTTTCATAAATTTGTTGACTTCTGAACGGGCGGCGGAGATCCTCCAGGCCATGGAAGTGAACGAAGCGGCGGAGATCCTAAATGGGTTGGAGGAGAACCAGGCAGCGGAAATTTTAAAGCATATGTTCACCGACGAAGCGGCAGATGTCCTGGGGGAGTTGCCGGAAGAAGACTCGGAAAAGCTGATTGCCTTAATGGAGGAGGCTGGCGAGGAGGTCAGGGAACTCCTGGCTTACGAGGAAGATACCTCCGGCGGTTTGATGAGCACGGAGTTTATCACTGTTCAGGAGGGGCAAAGGGTTGGAGAAGTGTTGGCGTTTTTAAGGAAACAGGCTCCTTCCACGGAAAATGCTTATTATTTATATGTGGTCAATCAAGCGGGTGTCTTAACCGGCGTGGTTTCCCTCCGGGATCTGGTGATTAGTCCCCTGACGACCAAGATTGGTACTATTATGAAAAAAGAGGTCATCTCTGTCCCTGAGGATATGGATCAGGAAGAAGTGGCCCGGTTGTTTGAAAAGTATGGTTTTCTGGCCCTGCCCGTTGTTGATATGGACAAGAAGTTGGTGGGTGTGATCACTGTGGATGATGTTTTGGACGTGGCAGTGGAAGAGGTAACGGAAGACATCCATAAATCAGCTTCCATCACCCCGTTGGAGACGGGCTATACCGATGCCGGAGTTTGGACATTGTTCAGCAAGCGCATCCTCTGGTTGGTGGGTCTGATCCTGGTTAATCTGGTTAGTTCCGGGATTATTGCGGCTTATGAAAAGGTGTTGGCCTCCACCATTACCCTGGTGGCCTTTATCCCATTGTTGATTGGGACGGGTGGCAATACCGGCTCCCAATCGGCCACCTTGATCATCCGGGCGCTGGTGACCGGTGATGTGAAGTTGGCGGAGTGGGGAAGGGTCTTTCTCAAGGAACTCTTTGTGGGGATCTGCCTCGGCCTTGTGCTGGGAGCAGCCGGTACGGGTTTGGGGGTCTTCCGTGGCGGCCCAGAGGTTGGGTTGGTCATTGGACTGACCATGTTAGCCATTGTCGTGGTCTCCAATTTAATCGGGATGTCGCTGCCGTTTATCCTGACGGTGCTGCGGATGGATCCGGCTGTGGCCAGTAGCCCTTTGATTACCACCATCTCCGACGCCTCAGGTCTGGTGATCTATTTTACCATTGCTTCCCACATCTTAAGGTTGCAGTAGCAAAGGGCAAAAAACGCTCCGTCCTTCTTGGGAACGGAGCGTTTTGCTGTTATGGGACCATTTGTTGCGCGCCAAACCTTACCAATCAATCCAGCGGGCGACGGACATTACCATACATAATCTCCGGCATGTTACAAAAAATAATCTTCACTTTTGCAGAATTTATATTATAATATTATCCGTTTGATATTTAGACGACTTTATGACGAAAGGTGGCGTGGTAGATGAATCATTTTGTGCTGGATGCCTTCAACGGGTACCGTTCCCGTTTGGACGATATTTTGCTGGTCCAGGAGATCCTGGAGGAGATACCGGAAAAACTGGGTGTGAAAGCTGTTATGCCGCCTTTTTTACTGCCGTACTACAATGGTGTTGTGCCGGAGGACTGTGGGATTAGTGCCTTTGTGTTCTTGGCCGGCGGTCACTTTACCATTCACACCTTTTCCTTCCGAGAGGTATATTTCGTGGATTTTCTTACGTCGGAGCCCTTTGACGCCAAACGGTTGGAGGACTTGTTGAAGCAGACCCTGCCGGCGGAGCGGATCAGTACTTTTTGTTTGGAACGGGAACGCCGGGAAAGTTTTCCGCAGGACATTAAGATTAACGAAGCATTGGATTTTGGACCCCATTTGTTCTTGGATATCACTGATTACCAAGGCCCCAAGACCATGGATGAGCTCTTTGCCTGCTTTGACACCATGCCCTTTGCAATCGGGATGACCCCGATCATGCGGCCGTATACGGTGAAAAATATCGTAGGCGGCGAGAAGGTAACATCGATTATTACCATGATCGCGGAAAGCCACATCAGTCTGCATTATTTTGAGGATTCCAACCGGGCGTATCTGGATTTGTTTTCATGCCGGTTCTTTAATACCCCGGAAGTGGTTGGCAAGTTAAAACAGTTGTTCAAGGGCAATGTGGTGAATGAAACATTGCTGGCGCGGGGCAGTAAATACCATAAATACAAAAGGGTTGCCCCGGCTGCCGCCACGTACTGCCGGGGTTGGCAAGAAAATGTTTATCGTCGGTAGGGCTTTTTTCTGGGTTTAACTTAAACTTCCCGCACGAGTAGTTTTCTTCTGCCGCCAATTGCAGGTGATCACGGTTTTACAGCGAACATGTTGAGGAAGAGTAAGGCGAATCCGGTTGGATACCTGAGGAGGGCAGACAGTGCAAGAGTTATTAAAGCAAGAAGGTTTTTTCCGGAAGCTGTTCGATGCTCTTCCTGTAATGGTGCTAATTGCCAGCCAGCGGGGCGAGGTTTTGGCCGTCAATGAGGTGACCAAAAATTTGACCGGCGGACTGCCTTTGCCTGAGACTAAGCGGGGCGGCGATGTCCTGCATTGCCTCCATACGAAGGATGATCCAAGGGGTTGTGGCTTCGGCCCCTATTGTGACACCTGCAAAATTCGCGCCACGGCGCTGGAAGCTATTGCCGGGCAAACGGTCAAACGGGTGAAAGGGTATTTGGATATAGAGATTGACGGGTCGGCGGAGCGTTTAAGTTTATTGATCAGCGCCTCTCCCCTGGAGTACAAGGGGGAGAAGTTGGCGGTGGTGATTTTGGAGGATGTATCGCAGATCACGGTGCTCTCAGGCATCCTGCAAGCCTGCGCTTATTGCCGGAACATCCGCAACGAACATGGGGTTTGGCAGGATATCGAAAGTTACGTCCGTGAACATTCCGAGGCCGAATTTTCCCACGGTATCTGCCCGAACTGTATCAGGGAGCACCATCTTGATTACCTGAAAAACATTAATAAAGACAATAAAAACGGGGATTAACGGGGACTGTAACGGAGATTTGTTTGTAATCGGCAGAGGATTCTTTTATAATATTAAAAGCGGCAAATCGTCATGAAATAAGCAGTTAAAGGCCGGGAAGGGATGACTGGATTTTGAAACTGGGAATTGTCGGTCTGCCCAATGTGGGCAAAAGCACACTGTTTAATGCCATAACCAAAGCCGGGGCCGAGTGCGCCAATTACCCCTTTTGTACCATCGATCCCAACGTGGGCATTGTTTACGTTCCCGATGAGCGTCTGGAGAAGTTGGCCGAGATGTACGACCCGGAGAAAGTTACACCGGCAACCATTGAATTTGTGGATATTGCCGGTTTGGTTAAGGGCGCCAGTCGCGGCGAGGGCCTGGGGAACAAGTTTTTGGCCCATATCCGTGAGGTGGATGCTATTGTGCATGTGGTCCGATGCTTTGCGGATCCCAACATTGTCCATGTGGATGGCTCGGTGGATCCCAAACGGGATGTGGAGACCATCAACCTGGAATTGGTCTTTGCCGATTTAGAAACCATCCAAAAACGGATAGAGAAGACAGCTGTTTCGTTGAAGACCCATGACGCACGGCTAAAGGCGAGGTGCCAGGAGGAGATGGAGGTCTACCAGCGGATCAAAGCCGGGTTGGAAGATGGGCTGCCCGTGCGGGCCCTGGATTTTACCGAGGAGGAAAAGGCCATTGTCCGGCAGGCCTTCTTGCTCACGGAAAAACCGGTGATTTATGCCGCCAATGTCAGCGAGGATGATCTGGCCGGTGGCGCCGAGGCCAATCCCCTGGTTCAGAAGTTAAACTCCCTGGTGCAGACGGAGAACGCAGAGATGATTGTGATCTGCGCTAAGATTGAAGAGGAGATCGCCCAACTGGACGAGGGGGAACGGGTGGAATACCTGAAGGCGTTGGGGATCGATGAGTCAGGGTTGGACAAGCTGATCAAGAAAAGCTACAAGCTGTTGGGCTTGATTAGTTTTCTGACTGCCGGCAAGACCGAGGTGCGGGCGTGGACCATCAAACAAGGGACGAAGGCGCCCCAGGCGGCTGGAAAGATCCACTCGGATATGGAAAAGGGCTTTATCCGCGCGGAGATTGTGAGTTACAACGACCTGATGGCCTGTGGCTCTTATGCTGCGGCCAGGGAAAAGGGCCTGGTCCGGCTGGAAGGCAAGGACTATGTGATGCAGGACGGCGATGTGACCATCTTTAGGTTTAATGTTTAGGTTTTTTTCTTGCTTGGCAAAAAACCACCGCTCATAGCGGTGGTTTTTCTTTGCTCAACAACGTATTATCGTCTAGAAAGGAGAGTTTCACTACCAGCTGCACTAATGCCCCGGAAGCTTGGGTTTACCCCAGGATTGCTTTGAGGTCCTCCTCGGGGGTGGTGCAAGGCTTAAGGCCGAACTTATCCACCAGGATGTTCAAGACATTGGGTGAGATAAAGGCCGGGAGCGAGGGACCAAGGTAGATATTCTTTACGCCCAGCGCCAGCAGGGTCAAGAGGATGCAGACGGCCTTCTGCTCGTACCAGGAGAGCACCAGGGTTAGTGGCAGTTCATTGACGGTGCAGCCAAAGGCATCGGCCAGGGCCAAGGCCACCTGGATGGCGGAATAGGCATCGTTGCATTGGCCCATATCCATGAGCCGGGGCAGGCCGCCGATCTCGCCGATGTTCAAGTCGTTGAAACGGTACTTACCACAGGCTAAGGTAAGAATGACCGTGTCCTTGGGAGCCTTCTGCACAAATTCGGTGTAGTAGTTCCGGCCAGGCCGTGCCCCATCGCAGCCGCCCACGAGGAAAAAGTGGCGGATGGCGCCGGCTTTGACTGCTTCGATGACCTTATCGGCCACGCTGAGGACAGTGTTCCGCGCAAAGCCGGTCAAAAGTTCCGTACCGCCGTTGATGCCCGTGAATTTCCGGTCTTCCGGCCAGCCGCCCAGTTCCAAGGCTTTGGCAATGACTGGTGTAAAGTCTTTCTTCCCATTGATCTCCGGAATATGGCAGAGTCCCGGATAACCCACCACGGCTGTGGTGAAGACCCGGTCGGCATAGGAAGGCTTAGGCGGCATCAGGCAGTTGGTGGTAAACAGGATGGGGGCGGGGATCCCGTCGAACTCCTTTTGTTGATTTTGCCATGCCGTACCAAAATTACCCTTGAGGTGCAGGTATTTCTTTAATTCCGGGTAACCGTGGGCCGGTAGCATCTCGCCGTGGGTGTAGATGTTAATGCCTTTGTCCACGGTCTGCTCCAGGAGTTGTTTCAAGTCATGCAGGTCATGGCCGGAGACAACGATGAAGGGGCCTTTTTCGATATTGGTTGTAACTTTGGTGGGGACCGGATGGCCATAGGCGGAGGTGTTGGCCTCATCCAACAGAGCCATGCATTTAAGATTGGTCTGGCCAAAGTTCATTAACAGATCCAGCCATTCCTCAGGGGTGTGAAACTCACCAATGGCACGTAGGCCGTTGAAGAACCCGGCGGTGACCTCAGGATCTTCTTTACCCAAGACGTAAGCATGCCAGGCATAGGCGGCCATCCCACGCAGGCCCAGCAGGAGTGTGGAGCGCAGCGAGACAAGATCCGGATCACCGGACCACAGTTGGTCGGCGGGGAAGTCCTCGGCGCCGCCCAAACGTTCCTTTTCAGCATGAACCTGATCGATAAGATCCTGGATCCGGGCGCCGTCAAAGTTGACGTTGGTAATGGTGGCAAAGAGTCCTTGCATCATCAGTTCTTTGCCCTTTTGGCCGTAGTCCTTACCCTTGGTGGCGCGAGCCAAGCCAATCAGGGCGCCGGTGAGTTGGTCCTGCAAGTTAGCGACATCCGGAGTTTTGCCGCAGACCCCTGCTTTGGTGCAGCCTTTGCCACCGGCGGTTTGCTCACATTGAAAACAAAACATTGGTCATTCCTCCTTTTATTGCAATACCATTGGAATACTTTGCAAATTATTTCCTGATGTTGAAGGTGAAGGGTTGGTTTTCACCCTCGCCAAGGGAGGCAAACGCATTGCGCCTTGGCTTTGTAGCTTCATTGTAATATAATAAAACCATAAAGTCGGTAACCTATGTTACCAAAAGTGGACGGTGAGCTATTTGTACAAGAAATGGTTTCAGGCGTTGACGGCTTGCGACATCTTTCAAGGGATTGAACAGGAGATGCTAAACCAGATGCTGCAATGCTTAAACCCCACGATTGGTTCCTATCCCAAAGGCGGGGTGATCGCCCGGGCCGGGGAACCCTCTGCAGGCCTGGGGATCGTCTTAGCCGGGAGTGTGGCGGTGACGAAGGAGAGTATTTCGGGGCACCGGACTTTGCTTGTTCTTTTGGGCCCGGGGGATCTTTTCGGGGAGATGGAGGCCTATGCGGAGGAGGCGGTCTGGCCGGCGACGGTGGTGGCCCAAACCGGCAGTGAGGTGCTGTTTTTGCCGGCGGAGAAAATTGTCGGCAATTGCCCGCGGCAGTGTATAAGCCACCGGACGCTGACCTTGAATATGCTTAAGATCCTGTCGCGGAAAGCTGTGTTACTCAATAAAAAGGTTGACTACCTAATCCTCAGGAGTTTGCGGGAGAAAATTGGCACCTACTTGTTGGAACAGTACCGGAAGACCGGGGTCAGCACCTTTGTCTTGCCGCTGAAGCGAAGTGAACTGGCGGAGTTTTTAAACGTATCACGGCCTTCATTGTCCCGGGAGTTATGCCGGATGCGGGATGAGGGACTTATCGAGTTCCATCGGTCTGCCATCAAGATCAAAGACTTGGAAGGACTGAAAGGATTAGTGGGTTAGACCATCTGTGACCGGAAACAAGCCGTGGCTTTGCGGGAATGCCGGCAGGAAGGTTATGGATAAAGGTGCTGAGGAATGTTGCAGGTATTTTGGCGAATAAACAAGGGGCCTAAGTTGCCCCTTGTTTTTCTTAGTTGTTGTCCGCCTGATGATGCGGGTTGTCTAGCCCTTGAAGTAACTGCTTAAAAAGGCTTTAGTCCGTTCATTGGCGGGATAGCCGAAGACCGCCTCCGGTGGCCCCTCTTCCACAATTTGACCTTGATCCATGAAGATGACGTGGTCTGCCACGTCCCGGGCAAAACTCATCTCATGGGTTACCACCATCATCGTCATGTGTTCGGCAGCTAAGGAACGAATGACTTTGAGCACTTCTCCGGTGAGTTCTGGATCCAAGGCGGAGGTTGGTTCGTCGAAGAAAAGAATATCAGGGCTCAAGGCCAGGGCCCGGGCGATGGCCACCCGCTGGCTCTGCCCGCCGGAGAGTTGGTAGGGGTAGGCATCGGCCTTATCCAGCAGGCCGATCTTATTCAACAAGGAGAAGGCAGTGGCTTCTGCCTGGTGGTAGGGAACTCCCTCCACATGGACCGGGGCTTCGGTGATGTTCTGCAGGACAGAAAGATGGGGAAAGAGGTTGAAGTTCTGAAAAACAAGGCCTAAGCGGAGGCGGATCTTCCGTAAGATGGCGTCGGGGGCATAGATTACTTTGCCGTGCTCTGTCCAAACCATGGGGTCACCGCCCACGACGATCCTGCCGGAGTCAATCTTCTCCAAAAGATTAAGACAGCGCAGCAGCGTGCTCTTGCCGGAACCGGAAGGGCCAATGACTGCAAGAACCTCCCCTTTTTTTATTGTGAACGAAATATTGGTTAAAACGCTTTTGCCATCAAAGGCTTTGCTGACATTTTCGACTTTTAGCATCTCCATTGGTAAACCCTCCTCAGCTAACGGCAGCAACTAACGATAGTAACTTAAACGTTTTTCAGCCGCATGGAACAGTTTGGTCACTAGGCCGTTCATTCCCAAGTAAAACAGGCCGGCGATGAAGATTGGTGCGGTGGAGAAGACCCGGGCAGATTCATTCTTGGCCACCCGGAAGAGTTCGGAGATGCCAAGGACTTGGACTAGGGCAGTATCTTTTACCAGGGTGATGACCTCATTGCTGATCGCCGGGAGAATTGCTTTAATTACTTGTGGGAGGATGATCCTCATAAAAGTTTGGGTTTTGGTGAAACCGAGTACGGCGGCGGCTTCATATTGGCCGCGGGGGATGGATTCGATGCCACCGCGATAAATTTCAGCGAAATATGCGGCATAATTCAGAGAAAAAGCAATGATCGCCGCGACGAACCGGTCCAGATTGAGGCTTAAACCCTGCGGAAGCATATATGAGGGAGCAAAGTAAATAAAGATGATCTGTAAAAGCAGGGGGGTGCCCCGCATAACCAAGATATATAGTTTAATTGGTTCGCGTACCCATTTGTTCTGGGACATCCGGCCCAAAGCAATAATCAACCCCAGCGGCAGGGAGAACAGGAGGGTGAGAGTGAAGATCTGCAAAGAGGCTAGCGCACCACTAAAGAGGCGTCCCAGCAGGTTAAGGGTGTTGGCCCATTCAAAATCAGCGAACATGATGAATTCTCCCTTCAGACAAGAGGTACGGATAGGAGCAAGAGACTGCCCGAGAAGGGGGGAGCTGCAATAAAAAGGATAAGGCTGGCGTAGAACCACCAGCCTTGCTGTGTTTTACGGAGGGTTAGAAACTATAAAAAACGCTGGTATTGGCCGGCCTTATTTAGTTACTGCAGTAATATCTTCGCCAAACCACTTTTTGGAGATTTCGGCCAATTTACCGTCGCTCGCCATGGCGTCGAGTGTCTCCTGGATCTTGGCCATCAGTTGTTTGTCGTTTTTCCTAAAGCCGATGCCGTATTCTTCACTGGCCAATGTCTCATCTAACACTTTAAAGTTCTTGTTCTTCTGTTGAATGTAATAGCGGGCTACGATTTCGTCCATTAATACCACATCAACCCCGCCTTTTTCCAGGTCCATCAAGGCAATCATGTTATCGTCAAACTCGACTACATCTTTGAGCTCTTCTTTAAATGTTCCAGAGCTTTCCAGGGCAACGGCGGCGCTGGAGCCGGCCTGCAAACCCAGGCGTTTATTCTCCAGATCGGTAAGGTTTTCGTAGGGGGCATCAGCCTTAACCACCAGGACCTGGCGGTTTTTCATATAGGCCTCGGAGAAGAGCATGTTTCTCTTCCGTTCTTCGGTTATGGTTAAACCATTCCAGATGCAGTCAATATTGCCGGAGTTAAGTTCTTGTTCTTTGGCATCCCAACTGATGGGCTGCAGCTTGAGCTTGACTCCCAGCCGGTTGCAGACCTCTTTGGCCAGATCCACATCAAAACCGACGATTTGGCCGTTTTCATCACGAAAGCCCATGGGCGGGAAACTATCGTCCAGGCCAAGTACAAATTCGCCCTTCTCTTTGACTTTCTCCCAGGAAGTATCTTGTTGTTTGCCACCGCAACCACTGAGGATTATTGTAGCTGCGACCATAATTAAGGAGATGGCAAGCAAAAACTTTTTCATTTGATTCGCCCTTTCTTAATTTGGTTTCTCGGCGGTTTCATAATTAAATATTGTGATTAACCTGGCTGTGATTTTGATATATTAGTCATTCAGTAATCCAGGATTATGAAACCCACACATTAGTAATTGTACTTTATTAAGGTATTTTAGTAAAGGCGTTCTTACAAACAACATAGGGTTCATTTGCCAGCTATAACTGGTCCCGGTCTGGTGTTTTGCCGCTTTATAATCTACATCCCATGGCAATTTGGTTATGAAGAAGGGCAATCAGACAAATTCTCCCTTAAGTAGTGAGGACTGTTGTAAAATTGCCTTTTCCTTTGGTATAATTAATCGGAAACTCAAGAAGGAAAGGGAAGCGAGAATATGCAGGATCGGATTAAGGTTGGTATTGTGGGGTACGGTAATTTGGGACGCGGTGTGAAGCTGGCACTGGCGCAAAACCCGGATTTTTCCCTGGAGGCCATCTTTACCAGGCGGTCTCCCCAAACATTGGCAGAAGATGTACCCGTGGTACATATCTCGGAGATTCACTCTTATAAAGGGGAAGTTGACGTGATGCTCTTGTGCGGCGGTTCCGCTACGGACCTTCCCATCCAGGGGCCTGAACTTGCTGAGCATTTTAATACTGTGGACAGTTTTGATACCCATGCCAAGATTCCCGCTTATTTTGCCAGTGTTGATGCAGCGGCCAGGCAGGGCGGACACCTGAGCTTGATCTCCACCGGCTGGGACCCAGGCTTGTTCTCCCTGGCCCGGTTATTGATGGAGTCGGTCCTTCCGGCGGGCAAGACCTATACCTTCTGGGGGCGGGGGGTCAGCCAGGGCCATTCCGATGCCATCCGCCGGGTTCCCGGGGTGAAAAACGGGATCCAGTACACCGTTCCGGTGGAGGAGGCGCTGAGACGGGTGCGCACCGGCGAAAATCCGGAGTTGTCAACTGCCGAGAAGCATCTGCGGGTCTGTTATGTTGTTCCTGAGCCCGGGGCAGATTTGCGGCGGATTGAAGAGGAGATCAAGAACATGCCCAATTACTTTGCGGATTACCGCACCGAGGTGCATTTTATCTCCGAGGAGCAATTGAAGGCAGAGCATTCCGGTATGCCCCACGGTGGGGTTGTGATCCATACGGGCACGACGGGCGCCGGTACCAAACAACGAATGGAGTTTAGTTTGGCCCTGGAGAGCAATCCCGAGTTTACCGGGAGTGTTATTGTAGCCTATGCCCGGGCCGTTTATCGCCTGGCCCGGGAAGGACAAGTCGGGGCCCGGACCGTTTTTGACATTCCCTTGGCTTACTTGTCACCCAAGTCCGGGGAGGAACTGCGAAAACTCCTTTTGTAGGAAAGAAACAGAAAAGAAAAGCATAACCGCCGGCCCTTTGGTCGGCGGTCTATTTTCCTTGTTTTTCCGGATTTTTCTTCTTGGCGGTTTTTTGTTGATACATTTTCCTGTCAGCCTCTGCCATTAACCTCTCCACGGAAGGATCCAGGAGCGGATCATATTCAGCGCAACCAATGCTGACTTCCACTGGTACCTTAATCTGGTTTTCCTCGTTGATTGTCCGGATGTTCATCTGGATAACGCGACAGATCCGTGGGAAGTTTTCCATTGTGGTATCGAGGACCATTACGACAAATTCATCGCCGCCCAGCCGGGCAACGATATCCGAATCCCGGAAAGATAGACGCAGGGCCTTGGCCACGCTCTTTAAGGCCTCGTCGCCCACCTCATGGCCGAACTGGTCGTTGATGACCTTCAAGTTATCTACGTCAATGAAGAGAACAAGCAACCCTTTGTTATTGCGTTTTGCCACCTTCATCTGTTGTTCGGCCAGGGTGATAAAACCGCGGCGGTTATAAAGATTGGTCAGTTCATCTTGGAGGGAAAGGTTCTTGAGCCGCAAGACCATCTCTTTGAGTTCCAGGTTAAGGTGGATCTTCTCCAAGCCGGCGGCAATCTGGCGTGCTGCGGTGGAAAAGACGCGGTAATCATCGATGGAGAAGGGAACCAGGCGTTTGTTGTTGAGAAAGAACATAAAGCCCAGGCGCTTGTTATCACCCATTAATTGCAGAATAATGGCTGAGTGAATGATGTTGGCAAAATCCCGGTAGCTAGGATGTTCATTCAGGTCTGGAATGAACAGGTCCGCCGTTTCATTGGCGATCTTTTCAAAGAGCCGGGGAAAGACCGGTTTTAATGCTTCGGGCGGTTCAGAATAACAATAGGCTTTCCAGTCACCATCGGTCATTAAATACAAGTAGAAGTAATCGATGGCGAAATGGTTGTTGATTAATTGCATGGTATTGCGGATCAGGGGTTCAACTTCATAATTATCACTGGTTGTCTTTTGTAGGTTATTGATGAAGTTGATCTCATTGATCTTTTTGTGCATTTGGTTGAGTTTGTTTTCCTGCTTGGCCGTCTCCAGGATCCATTTGAAATCGAAGATATGGTGGCGGAGGATCTTCTGCTTGGGCCTTGGCAGGCGGGGATCTAAAGCGCTTTGCAGTAAATCCGTGTACATGGTATATTTAATCTCCGTACTGGCCTGGATGCCCTTGCGCCATAGCTCATGTGCTTTTTTGGTATGGCCCCAGGCGTGCTCGAAAGCACCATAGTCATAGTAAAACCTGGGGAAGAGCTTTTTAAAATCGGTTAATTCTTTCAGGGAATCCGCATAACTTTGGGCCTTTTTAAAGTGCTGCAGGGCTTGCTCGTAATGGCCAAGTTCGTTTTCTAAAAAGGCCTGCAAGAGTTCAAAGTAGAAGGATTCTTCTTCATTGATGGGCTCATATTGTAAACCTTTTTGCAGGCATTCCCTGGCGGCTGTGATGTTGCCGGACTTGATCTGGTTAACCCCTAAGAACATATAGATTCCGTACAGGGAATGGAAACGCATGTAGTTATAGTTTAGCGCATGGACGATGGCCAGTAAGTTTTCCAGGTAGTAGATGGCATGCTGGTGTTGGAAGTTGAAGTAGTAGACCACGGCAATGTTATAGCAGGTGATCATAATCTCCGGATAGTTGCGGATATCACCAATGGATTTCAGGGCTTTGATGAAGTAGTTCAAGGCCTCTTCAAATTGGCCGTTGAGGAAATAGAGGTAGCCAATACCGTTATTAATCTGGGAGATCTCCAGGACTTGCCCCAGTTTAATCCGGATTTTTGTACTTTTCTTATAATATTCAAGGGACCGGTTGAAATCTCCGATGAAAGAGTAGATAACCCCGATGAACTGGTTGGTGTTGGCCAGGCGGTATTCGTTGCCCAGGCGCAGGGCGATCTCAATGACCTGGTTTTGGAGTTCGAGGATTTTGCGTAAGGGACTCCGGAAATGAATGGGTTGGGTGGAGAGGAAATAACTCAGGGTATTTTCAAAATTAAACTCTTTTAAGAGGGCGCATAACTTTTCATGGGAGGTTTCCCAACAACGAAACTCGGCAATCTTATATTCAATGGTGCATTGCACTTCGTAAGCCTTCAGCATTTGGAAGCGGTCTTTAATTTGCTCGGCCAGCTTTAAGCTGCGATTGGCCATTTGCGTTGCCGCTTCGAAATCGTGTTTTTGGAGGTAGACGTGGCCGATCTTGCGTACCAGGTCCGCAGAAGTGCTCAGGAGACCCTCATCTTCACAAAGATCCAAGGCGATTTGGTAATAGGTCAAGGCGTTGTCGTTATCTCCCAGATACCGGCTGCTATCTCCGAGCATGGTTAGCAGTCGCATGTAGATCCTGGTTTCAAGGGATTTTTCGTCAAAGATATTGTTGAAAATGCGTTTACCAATCTCCTGGCAGTCAACCATCGCCAGCAGATGGAGGCAATGGAGGCCGACATTAATTTGTTCTTCGATGGTAACCGGAGGGTTGGGATCGTCTGGGATGTTCGGTTTGGTAAAAGGCTTGCCCAGGGGCGGTTGATTGAAACTGACCAGGGAACAATTTTGACACCAGTTGGTAAAGGCTGTCCAATAATTGTTTTGCACTTCATTGACAAAGCGATGGTTCTTGTTGAACAAACAAATGACTAAGATGCGCCCGGGCGTTATCGTGCTGCCGCCGAAGGCCTGCAGCAAACGCAGGCAGGATTCGTTGGCAAGATGGAGATTGTTAATGAAAAGAATAATGGGCTGTTCAAAGGAGATGCGCACCATCATATTGATGATGGATTGCTCCATGCGTTTTTTTTCATAAGCCAGTTCTTCCAGGATTAACTCTTCTTTTCTCACCAGGGGTTGGCTGGTCAGGAAGCGATAGAGTAGATCCTGATGCAAGGAGTAGACGCCGGCACTGCGCAGAAAAGCTTGAATCTCTTGGGTTTCCTTTGTGTGTAAATAGTCTTTAATGAATTGCAGAAATGGGTAGTAAGGCTCTAAAAAACCGTGGGCAGGGATGGAGGAATGGTAAAACACTTTCTCCGGTTCTAGGTTTTGCAGGTGCTCTTTAAGACTGGACTGGAGCTTTGCAGGGGTGTCACAGTGAACAAAGAGGATCTTGGCGGTCCCCGACAAACACGAATTCCACTTACTGTTGATTATCTCCAACAAGTTGTTCCATTCAGCGGATCCGGTGGGGCGTATATTTACCATTGCTGCCAACTCCAAAGATGTTATTCTTATATTTTATCGGTAAAGTATATGCAACTCTTTAATATTTAATGGCAAAGAATCTGCCGGTGAAATTCCTTGCCGGACCACACTTTTTTCTTTTTTGACTGTGGAATTGTGGTATAATATTAAATCAAAAATATTGATGATAAGAAAAGATCTTTTGGAATGAGGTCGATAGCGATGAATATCCGGGAAGCAGCCCAAGCTGCACAAAAGACGGCCATTTTGTTGGCGGCATGTGGCAAGGATGTGAAGAATCAGGCGCTGGAACGGATCGCCCGAGCGCTGGGGGAGAGGAAAGATGAGATCATCCGGGCAAATAGGGAGGATCTGGCCCGGAGCGAAAGGGAGAATCTGGCTGCCCCCCTGCTAAAAAGGTTGAAATTTGACGAAAGCAAGATCCAGGGAGTTATTGACGGGATCCGCAGTTTGATTACTTTGGAAGAACCGGTGGGGAAGACCCTGTTGGCCACGGAACTGGATGAAGGCTTGGAACTTTACCGGGTGACCGTGCCCATCGGGGTGATCGGGGTGATCTTTGAGTCCCGCCCCGATGCCTTGGTACAGATCTCCACCCTCTGTTTAAAGAGCGGCAACTGCGTCCTGCTGAAGGGCGGTTCGGAAGCGCGGGCCACCAACAGGGTGCTTTATGAAATAATTGCCCAAGCCGGTAGAGAGGCCGGGCTGCCCGAAGGTTGGATCCACCTGCTGGAAACCCGTGAAGATGTCAATGAACTGTTGCAACTGGACGAGTTTGTTGATCTGTTAATCCCCCGCGGTTCCAATGAATTTGTCCGCTATATCATGGACCATTCCCGGATTCCGGTCATGGGCCACGCCGACGGTATCTGCCACTGCTATGTGGATGCCGACGCGGATCTTAAGATGGCTGTGGAGATTGTAGTGGATGCAAAGACCCAATATGTGGCGGTCTGCAATGCCCTGGAGACCCTCTTGGTCCACGAAAGAATTGCCCCGGCGTTTCTGCCGCTGCTTAAGGACGCTATGGACCAAAAAGATGTTCTGCTGGTCGGTTGTCCGAGGACCCAAGCCATTATTCCGGTGACGGCGGCCACCGAGGCTGATTGGCGCACGGAATACCTGGATTACAAACTCTCCGTCAAGGTGGTTCAGGACCTGGACGAGGCCATTGACCACATTAATACTTACGGGTCCGGCCATACGGACAGCATTGTGACACAGGACCGGGAGAAGGCAGCCAAATTCATGGCGTTGGTGGATTCCGGCAATGTTTTTTGGAATTGTTCCACCCGGTTTAGTGACGGTTTTAGGTACGGCTTCGGAGCAGAGGTAGGGATTAGCACCAGTAAACTCCATGCCCGTGGGCCAGTGGGTCTGGAAGGACTCTTGAGTTATAAATACAAGTTGATTGGCAACGGTCAGGTTGTGGCGGATTATGCAAGTGTAAAACGGAAATTTTCCCACAGGAAGCTGAATAAGGAATGTCCGCTGTGAAGCAGGAAAAGGGGGCGGTTGGTCGCCCTTTTTCAATATACTCTGTAATCGACGGGAAGGAATTTGCCTGTAAGTTGCCGCTTGAACCGCACTAATAAAGGGAAAAATGCTTTTAAGTCGAAAAATGCCAAGAGATCACAGCAGGGAGAGATTTCCATGAAAGACTGGTTATTCATCTCGGATTTCGACGGAACACTGACCCATAAGGACTTCTATAAAATTGTCATTGAAAAATTCCAGCCTCAGTTGGGTAGAGAGTTGGAACGGCAATGGCGGAGCGGGGAGATTACGGTCTATGAGTTCCTCCAGCGGGTTTTTGCTTCGCTTGACCGGAGTGAGCAGGAGATCTTCGAGGCGATTTTGATGATCCCCATTGACCGGGATGCCAAGGAATTTATCCAACGGGTCAAGACCGCCGGCGGCGATTTCCTCATCCTCAGCGCTGGTACAGCATACTATATTGAACGGTTGCTCAAGCATTTGGGCATTGAGGGTGTGACCGTCATCGCCAACCCTGGCGTTTACCGGGACCGCGGGATTCAGATGCAAGCGGAGCAAACCAGCCCCTATTATTCGGAAGTCTACGGGATCGATAAAGGACGGGTTGTTTCCGCCTATAAAGCCTGTTACCGCCGGGTCTATTTTGCCGGGGACAGCGAGCCTGATACCCAAGCGGCCATGAATGCGGATGTTGTCTTTGCCAAGCCCGGCTTGGCCAGAATACTCCAAGAGAAGGGGCGGGCCCATACGCCATTTACCGAATTTAACCAGGTCTTGGCCCACCTGGTTGAACAAGGGGTGATCGCACCATGAAGGCCTTTACCCATCGGGTGGCTATTCCCTCCATCCTGGAAGTGGGCAGGGGGAATCTGTTGAATATTGGAACGCACATTGCTAATGCTGGCTTCAAGAATATCGTCCTTTTTTTTGGAGAAGGCATTTTTGACCTGTTCGGCGCTGGGATAATCCAGTCCATAGAGCAAGCGGGCATACGTATCTTGGAACAGCAGGAATACGATGATATTGACGTCTGCCGGTTGACGGAGAAAGCCTTCTCGCTGCCGGTGGAGGCCGAGTTGATCGTGGGCATTGGTGGCGGCAAAGTGATTGATGTGGCCAAATATATTGGCTTTCTCAACGGACTGCCCTATATCAGTGTGCCCACATCCCCGTCCAACGACGGCTTTTCCAGCTCCGGTTGTTCACTGTTGATCGGCGGCCGTCGGCGGTCGGTCCCGGCCAAGATGCCCTTTGGTATTATTGTCGATATTGATGTGGTGAAAAGCGCCCCGGACAATCTGCTCTATTCTGGCATCGGCGATCTGATCTCCAAGATAACCGCAGTTTATGACTGGCGGTTTGAAGAGGAGAACGGCAAGGGAAAAGTGGATGATTTTGCGGTGATGATCGCTAAAAAATCGGTGAACAGTATTGTGCGGATGGACTTGGGTAATATCCGTGCCGACCTTTTCCTGAAAGAATTAGTGGATTCCTTAACCTTGAGCGGGATTGCCATGGAGATCGCGGGTAACAGCGCACCTGCCAGCGGGAGTGAACACTTGATCTCCCATGGCCTGGATAAACTGGCCAAACAACCGCAGCAACACGGCTTGCAAGTGGGTGTGGCTACATACTTAATGAGTAAGGTGCAGAACTACCGGTATCCCAGGGTAAAGAAGTTCCTAATGGAGACCGGTTTCTTTGCCCATGTCAAGGGCAAAATGAGCGCTGGTGACTTTGAGCGGGCGATTGATCTTGCGCCCTCCCTGAAACCGGGCCGCTTTACCGCCATTCATGTGCCGGAGAACCGTGATCTGGCTAAACGCCTCCTGAGAGAGGATGAGATCTTGCGGGAAATACTGGTGTGAGACGGCTTTACCAAAAAGTTTGGTATTTTGTGGGGGAGAATTGCAAATTTTCCTCATTTCTTTGCCGATCCAACCGATATATGAATTAACCCATGATTGGGATTAAACGCAAAGGATGGGTTAATGATGGGTGTTTTTGCGAGTAAAGTTATTGGCCTCTATGAAACTTTAAACCGCGGGTGTACACCCTCCGACATTTTGGATCGGCTCTATAAGGAATTCCGGGAGGATATTCCCTTTGAACGGGTGAGTATTGTCCTGACCAATAATGAGGGGCAGATCTACCTCAATGAATTGCGGCATAAAAAAGCGTCTAATATGTTGCAAGGGCGTTTGGTTGATGCAGAGGACACTTCGTTAAGTGAGGTGTTTCGCCGGCAAGAACCTAGAATTATTAACGATTATCAAGATTATTTCGCGCAAAAACCTTCCTCCGAGCTTACTGCCATGCTGCTTGAGGAGGGCATCCGGTCAAGTATGGCCTATCCGTTGGTGGTGAATGGTATCGGCATTGGGGCCCTTATCTTTGCTAGTTCCACACCCAACGCTTATAACGGGGATCTTCTTGCCAAGGCAAGAATATTAGCCAATATTTTGGCTGTTGCCGTAGAAAAGACGATCTTGGTTGACGACCTGATTTTGGCTTCCATAACGGGCTTGGCCAAATTGGTGGAGGCCAAAGACAGTGAAACAGGCCTGCATCTCCAGCGTATTCAAAACTATTCCAAGATTATCGCTGAACAACTGTCAACAACCAGTAAATACCAACGTGTTATTGACGAACAGTTTATTGAGGATATTTATAAGTTCAGCCCGCTGCATGACATTGGTAAAGTTGGCATTGCCGACGGAATTCTTCTCAAACCGGCGAAACTGACGGAAGAAGAGTTTGCCGTGATGAAAAGGCATACAGTGATCGGCGCTGAGGTACTGAAGAAATCCAGCAACAATCTGTTGCGGCGCGGCCGTCATTTCTTCGACATGG
>Ga0209508_1000565_pt1 | contig 36576 bp, 36 predicted proteins | sample AD_UKC129_MetaG_FD_184427 | JGI IMG/M metagenome (GOLD analysis project Ga0209508, IMG submission 184427) | Active sludge microbial communities of municipal wastewater-treating anaerobic digesters from Canada - AD_UKC129_MetaG (SPAdes) (version 2) | ecosystem: Engineered > Bioreactor > Anaerobic... | reverse complement strand
GAAACAAGGGCCATTCCTGTCCAAACACCCAGCAGCCAAATACAATTCATTTTGAATCCCTTTCCTGAAATATTATAATAAAATCTTTTAGATTGACAATCTCTCGGCCAGCGCTTTGGTAAACCCTTATACATAGCCGGTAAGTGTCGAAGCCGCCAACTGCGCCCTTTTCTCAAGAGAGGGTTCATAGCGAATCTTTGTGTTTTTCCCGATTCTGCTGCACGGACCAATTGTGGCTATACCAATCCACACATTCTCCCCGATTCTGGCCTTGGCCCCTATTTGGGCGAAATCATCAATCACGGCTTTGGGGTGAACTTCAATCGTAAAGCCCGAATCCGGAATTTCATACTTCACATGCTCGTCCAATTCGCCATCGCTTTCTTCAATTCGTTTGAATTTTTTTATTTTTCTCCATATAGGCCGGGCCGTATTGCTTAGAAAACATCTCCACGGTTTCCGGCGGAATATTCTCTATGCAGTTTAGTTTCCCGATTTTGACAGCAGAATCAAGTTCAATGAGATGATGGTTTCCGTTTGAATCTTCCCGGTATTTGGATTCTTCTTTTACGGTTTCGGTAATTGTCACGCGGCATCGTGTAAGAAGATTTTCCCGCATCCCCAGTTCATGAAGATGAATCACGACATTGGCATCAAGCAGCAGGAGTGGGAATTTCATAATCGACATCCTTGTCTATATACTGTTCAGCTTCCCTTCGGCTGATATTCATCATCTCAGCAAAGCGCCGCAGCGAGAGTCCTCCGCTTCGAAAAACGCGGATGGCCAGCATGCGGTACCGCTCAGGATATGCAGAAGGGGTACCCCCGTCAGGCCGGGGATTTTTTTGGATGTACTTTTTGGCTTCATCGATGTAAACCTTGGTTTGTTCTTCTTTCCATCCGTATAAAAAATGCATTCGCCGCAAGAGAGATTCCAGCGAAACCGCAAACTGACGAGCAATGCTGTCTAAACGGCTCAAAGTGATTCTGTGTTCTTCATCCGCCAATTTGCAGACGGCTTCCCGTACAGGATTTTCCGGCAGAAGAAGATTGGCGGCAAAGCAGGCAGCCAGTTTTTCCTCGTTTTCGGAAGGCTGGCAAATCCCCTCATTATGTTTGAATCGCTCCCAGGTCAGCAAATGAAACAATTCATGTGCCAAGTCGTGATTGCGCCGCCAGGAGCAGCATTTTGGGTTGAGCAGAATTGCGTATCCAAAGAGAGGAGATTCAGCGCAAGCCGCTGTTCCGAGTTCTCCGAGATCCAAATGAAAAATCTTCACGCCGTAAACTTCCTCGAGGACAGAATAAAGGCTTTCTCCCGGATAATCGCCCAGCCCCATTGCTTGTCGGGTTCGGTCAGCCAAAACAGCAGCTTGGGAATACCCGAATTGTACTCCAAAATCATCCAAATTATCCGGTAGAGTTCGAACCACGCGTTCGCCGGCCCATGTTTCCAACTGACGATATTGAGTGCAGAATTTGAGGAACTGGGCTTGGATAGCTTTCTCGTTTTCTGGTTTTTTTCGCCATAGAACGACTTGGGGCTCGGGGATTTTTTCTTCAAAGAAAAAGCTCAAGGGCACCTGATATACTTCCGCCAGTTTAGACAATTGGCTTAAACGGGGCTGTGAACGTCTCTTTTCATAAGCATTCAGGCACGAATCATCGATCCCTGTTTTTTCGGCGACTTCTTTTAAAGTCAGCCCGATATTTTCTCGTGCTGATTGTAATCGTTTGGAAATGTCCATTGGCTCCCTTTCTTTCCTAACAAGATATTATATGCTATATATCGTTATTTTTAAACAAAAAATCTTGTTATTCGAGAATTTTTAGAGGTGTCTGAAAAAAAGTTTAGGATGTTTCCGATAAAATCCGGCCGGATGAGGCAAAATCTCAATATCTTCTCTGTTTTAACATTTCCTTGCTTGTAAAGGGATTGCCCATTTTATACACTGATGCGTACCCTAAAAGGGGTCGATAGACCCCCGTTTACACACAGGCCGCGGGGCGACCCCCTCGCGGCCATTTTTACAGGACCCAAGTTGTCTTTATTTCCCTTTCCGAAACGGCATCAGTGCCCGCAGCCGTTCGGCTTTCCAGCGGTTCTTTTCTACAGGAAAGACCCCTTTGGCAACCTGGCCGACTTCTTCGATGGAATAGAAGGCCTCCGGGTGGAACTGGTGAATGAGCCGCTGGACCTGTTCGATATGGGCCCGTTTGACCACCGTGAAAAGCACCTGCACTTTGCCCTGGGCCCCCCGGCCGTCGAGGACCGTTACACCGAACTGTTGTTCTTTGAGGGAGTCCACCAGCGGGCCGGCATCTTTCTGGGTGATAATCCGGATAAGCACCTTGCCGATGGACAGGCGGTCCACGAGCATCATTCCGATATAATTGCCGGCGGCAAATCCGGCGGCATAGGCAATATAGCAAAGCGGATTGGCCAGATGCCGCATAATCTGCCCGATGACTACCAGCCAGATGAGCACCTCAAAGAAGCCCGCCAGCGGTGCCAGAATCTTCATCCCGCGGGCGACAAAAATCAGACGAATCGTTCCAATTGTCACATCCGCAATGCGGGCAATAAAAATCAGAAGCGGAAGCACAATCCAGGCAAACCAGAACGAATTCATCCAGCTCTCAGTCATTTTGCCTCTTTACGAACGGCTACAGCCATTTGTTTTTCTTAAAGAAGTACAGCATTCCTAAAAAGATTGTCCCCATCGCCCCCAGTACGGTTGGATACCCCCAGCGCCATTCCAGTTCCGGCATATACCGAAAATTCATCCCGTAAATGCTGGCAATAAAAGATAAGGGAATGAAAATCGTGGTGATAATCGTCAGCACTTTCATAATCGCATTCAGCCGATTGCTGATGCTGGTCAGGTAAATATCCAGAAGCCCCGACACCGTATCGCGGAAGGTATCCACCGAATCCATTACCTGAATCGTATGGTCATAGACGTCGCGAAAATACGGTTCCGTCGTATCCGTAATCAGCGGGCTGGCGGTTTTTTCGATCTGGCTGATGACCTCCCGAAGCGGCCAGACCGATTTGCGCAGATAAATCAGTTCCCGTTTCAGGGCATAAATCCGGTTGAGCGTTTCCTCCGACGGTTCTTTTATCACTTCCTGCTCGAGGGCCTCGACCCGCTCGCCCAGTTTTTCCAGAATCAGAAAATACCCGTCCACGACGGCGTCCATCAGCCGATAGACCAGATAATCCGCCTTGGTGTTCCGCACGCGTCCCCGTCCGGTACGAATTTGCTCCCGAATGGGGTCAAAAACATCCCCCACGCTTTCCTGAAAAGAGACGACATAACCGGGCCCCAGCAGGATGCTCACCTGTTCCGACTGAATCGTCTCGGTGGCATCCATATATTGCAGCATCCGAAACACGACGAACAGATGGGACGTGCTGTCATCGCATTTGGGACGTTGGCCGGTGCTTAAAATATCCTCCAGAATCAGCGGATAAACCCCGAACTGACGCCCGATGCCTTCAATGACGCTGATATCCGCCAGCCCGTCAATGTTTATCCAGCGGACGGTTTGCAGGGGCTGGGGCTTAAAGCACTCCTCCAGGCGAACCGGCTTTCGCTCCTCATAGAAATCCGGCCCGTATTCAAAGACTGTGATAACGGTTGCTTCCGGCGGCCGCTCTCCGGTATGCATGAGCGTCCCCGGCGGCAGGCCGGCTTTTTCCGAACGTCTGCGGGTTTTTTTCGCCATCGACGAGTCCTTGTCTTTTGAAAAAAGCAAAAATACCCCGGACGAAACGTTTGTGCAACTATTTTACGCGGCATTCTGCCGAATGGCCGGTCAGAAGGTCTCAAGCCAGTGGCTTCCGAACAGAGCCAGGTCATTCAGATTCACCACTCCGTCGCCGCCGCGCCGCGGGAAGAGATCCCGGTACGGATTGCCCGTCAGCCAGTGTTCGCTGAAGATGACCAAATCCGAAAGGTTCGTGCTTCGGTCTCGGCTGAAGTCAGTCTCAAACGGTCGGATTTCCGGGACCACGACCATTTCGGTGGTGAACAGATACGGATAGGAAATGCCGCCGACGGTCCTGCCGGGGAAGGTCAGTTCGACAAAGTAGGCCGTCCAGCCCTGCGGCGGAACAGGCACCTGCCCGATATACACTCCGCCGCCCTGGTCCGTTAGGGCGGTGGACGTCCAGTTAGGGCCGGTCGTCAGCCGCCGAAAATCCCGCGCCGTCGGGTTGGTAATCTGCCAGAGTTTGACCGCTGAAGGCGTCGTCGAAGTCTGGACAATTGTCGTTCCGTCCGGCTGGACGGTCCAGCTGAAGCTCGGGCGGGCGGCCCCGTTCAGCACTGCGTCATAGAAGGGGACCAGCCCGGCAAAAACGCTGCTGTAGGCGCCGTCCAGATAATGATTGGTATTCGGCACGGTTCGCAGGAGGGTTTCTCCGGACAGCTGGCGGATGTAAAACTGGGCCGAGTCGCTCACGAAAAAGTCGTCGCCGGAGGCGGTGATAATGTATTTGGGCAGGGTCAGGCGGCTGCGGTACCGGTAGGGGTCCACAATCTCCAGCAGTTCGGCCGTTCGGGGCAAGTCAAACCGGTCAAAAATCGTTTTTTGCTGGTAGGGAGCCAGCGAGGGGGCCCAAAACCCATAGCAGGCCCAGTGATGAGCAAAGGAGCGCTCCATATTCAGCAGGTCGATGACAATCGGAGCAGCGGCGATGACACGGCTGTCCACGGCCGCCGTCAGCCAGGCCGTCCAGCCGCGTTTGGACCCGCCTGTGAGCACGAACGAGTTGACGGTTTTGGCCTGCGAGGCCGCGAAGGCCTGCACGGCATCCATACAGGCCTTGACCGATTTGACCATCGGCAGCTGGGCGGGCCAGAACGCATCGCCGCCGTTAAGGAACTTATCCCACGTATAGGCGATAATCTCATCCTCGCTGCGGGAGAAGGACTCATCCAGGAACCGGATGGGCTGATTGGGCACAGCCGTGAGGGTTACAATCAGGGAACGGGTGGCCGCCGAGAGCAGCCGCATCTGGCTGTCCGCGGCCGGGGCGGGGTCATTCGTGCTGCCGCCGTTAATCAAAAGCAGGGCGGTCGAACGGGTAGGCCCCAGAGCTGAAGAAGGAATAATCACCGTAACCCAGTGTTTCCAGAGAACCTGGCTGGGTTCGACTTCGGTGCTGCTGCGCCACTGCTGAGAATTCAGGCGAAGAGTAAAAGCGGTTGTGAAGGTGGCGGAATCATAGGACCCGCTGCCGACCTGAGTCCAGGAATATGCCGCATCCGGCATCGCTACATAATCATCCAGGGCCGTTGCAGAAACGAGTGCAGACAACACCAATAAGAAAAAACCCGCCCCAAAATATCGACTTTTCATCTCCTGTCCTCCTCGAAAAAACTGTATTCAGCATAGCATTCATCGCCCACAAAAGCAAGTCCTTCCGCTTCCGGAGGAAGCTGCTTACTGAATCAGGGAATCGAACACTCGGACCTGTTTCCAGTTGGCCTCGTTCCGCTGGATGAATTCGAGGTGCTTTTTGGAGGTTTGGTAGGCGTCGTATGCGGCGACGCTGTCAAAGACAATCAGCACGCTCACATCAAAGGTCGTATCATTCACCGGACGCTGCATCTGGACCGCCCGCTCGCCCGCCGCAAAATACACCACCCCCTCGTGGCTGCGCAGCCAGGCATAGGCATCCCGGACCAGCTGCTGTTTGGCATAAATGGAGTTATTGTGCAGCGTAAAAAAGACACAGTGAGCTACCTGCGGACCGGCGGTCAGTTTCTTGGGCTGCCCGACCATTTCGCAGCCTGCGGCCAGCAAAAGCGTGCTCAATACTCCAAATACTCCAAAAAAGAATTTGCTCCCGCTCATTCCCGTTCCTTTCCATCATCCGAAGTTTTTCCTTCATTCAGATAATGAACCATAAGACCGCTCGTTTGAAAAGGGGATTTCCGATTTCGGCAGGGATTTCGATGGAGCGCAAAAAAATAAGGATTCCCCTTCTGCCGGGAAATCCTGCACCGGTTTGCTTAAACCGTTTTGTGTGCCGTAAGGGTCGCCCGCTCCATCAGACCATTACCAGGTCTGATTTTGCGCTTCCAGTTCGCTTTCGAGGTTCAGACGGGCGTATTGGGAGGGAACCTCCTCTTTCCCGTCATCCTCTGCGGCCATCAGAGGTGTACTGCTGATGGGAAGGGCCGCTTCCGGAAGATAGCGTGAGAGGACTTGCTGGGCCTGTTCGGTTTGTCCGGCGGCCATCAGTTCCTGTACGGCCTCCAGACGCGCCTGAGCCAGGACCCGCTCGCAGCGGTCTTGAGCCCATTGGGCGCGGAAATCCGACGTTCCGCATCCGCTGCCTATCAGTGCGATCCCTGCGACAGCCAAAATCAAAAATGGGATAGGTTTCATAATTCTTCTCCCCGTTACTGCTTCGGCTGGGCGCAGATTGTTTACCTTGCCATTTTACCGAAGACTTCTCAAACAAACTATACAAAATGTTGGAAGCCCGCGGCGTTTTTTGAAAAAAAAATTGCCTTATTTGCGCATATTCTCCGCTTTTCCTTATGTCGGCTGTCAGGCCTGAAAACATAAGAGAAATCGTCGTTTTTTTGCTGATTTTGCCTTTTTTAATATTGAAAACAGCCAACTTTCCCCAACGAGGGAGATTATCGGACCGCAGGAAGAGAAACAAAAAAAGAAGCCCCCGCCCCCAGTTCAGATTCCACCCAGATTCGCCCATCCAGCCGGTCCAGAATCCGACGCACAATTGTCAATCCGAGCCCTTCGCCTTTTTGCGGGCCGTCCGGATTGAGGCGATGAAAGATTTCAAAAATCTTCTCGTGGTGTTCTTTGGCGATGCCTATTCCATTATCCTTGATTGTATAAATAACTTCATCCCCGCGAGTCTGTCCGGTAATCCAAATCCGGACAGGTTCTTCCGGACGGCGGTATTTCAGGGCATTGTCTATCAGATTACTGAAGACTTGGTTGACTTGAACAGCATCCCCCAGACAATCCGGAAGCGTGTCCAGATGAATCTGTGCCCCCAGCCGGCGAATCTCATACCGCATAGCCCCCAATACCAACTGAAGAAGGGAGTTCATCCGAATCCGTTCAATCCGAATCGTGGCGGTCCCGACCCGGGAAAGCCGAAGCAGACCGCTCAGCAGGGAATCCATTTTGGCCGTGCCGGCCGAGATAAAGTGAAGGGATTCGCCGATATCTTTCTGGAGAAGCTCCTGGAGCCGTTTGTTTGTTTCCGGCGGCAGCTCCGCCTTTTCCAAAAGGGTTTTCATTTCTTCCAGTGCCCGCCGAATCTCACCGGCAAAGCCTTCAATGTTCACCAGCGGCCCGCGCAAATCATGAGAAGCCACGAAAACAACACTTTCCAGTTCTTCGTTCTTGGTTCGAAGTTCCCGCAGCAGTTTTTCCCGGGCGTTTTCTGCGGCCTTTCGTTCGGAAATATCCTGCGCAAAGGCACAGTGGTATTCCTGCCCTTCATAATTCAGATAACTGCTGACGATTTCGACCGGAAAGACCCGTCCGTCTTTGGTTTTGTGCATGCTTTCCAGACGCAGGGAACCTGTTTGCTTCATTGTGGTCCAGATCTGGGCCGCTTTGTCTTTCGAGTAAATCGGGTCAATGTCCAGAATGGACATCTGCAGCAGTTCTTCCTCCGTATACCCGAGGGTGCGGCAGGCGGCCTGGTTGACCTGAATCAGACGAAGATTGGAGTCCAGCCAATACATCGGCGTGGTCAAATGGTCCACAGCGAACTGCGTAAACTGCAGGGCCCGCTCGGCTTGTTTGCGGTCCGTGATATCCGTCAGGGCGAAGAGCTCTCCTTTGGAGCGATCCTGAGGGTCCAGATAAACCCCTCGCAGCAGCACGGAAAGCAAATGACCGTCTTTGTGTCGGAAGGTCAATTCGTCCATTACTTCTCCAGCGGCCTGAAGACGCGCATACAGCGAGTGCCCCCATAGGTCAAATTCTTCTTTCGAACGGTACAGGCAGGAAGTATCTCGTCCGATTAATTCTTCCGCCGAATATCCTATGAGGCTGCAGAAGATTTGATTGACACGGAGGAAGATGCGGTTTTTCACATGGCTGATGCCCACCGGGACCGCCTGCAAAACTGCATCCAGCTCCTGCTGGCGTCGGGTCTGTTCTTCCTGGTGCCGCTTTTTTTCTGTTACGTCACGAAAAATCCCGACGGCGTAGGGGGCGCCGTTCAGCCAAAAAAGAGCGGCGGAAATATCCGCATAAAAAATCTGTCCGTCCTTGCGTCGAATGGATTGGGCGGAAACCTGCTGGGGATGTCCTGCGGCCAGCTGTTCGAAGTGTCCAAGAGCCGATTCGTGAACATTCGGCGGAAGAATATCCAGAAGAGTCAGTTGTTCAATTTCTTCGGCGGTATAGCCGAGCATCCGGCACATCTGCTGATTGGGCATCAGGAATCGGCGGGTCCGGCAGTCCAGCAGCATAATTCCGTCCAAAGCGTTTTCAAAAAGAGCCCGAAATTTCTGCTCGTTCTCTTCCGCCTGAAGACGGGCACTGGCCAGCTCTTCCAGGATTTTTTGAACCGAACACCCGGACGAAGCGGCAGAAGCGGGACAGCCGTTCAAGAGAGATTGGAAGGACGCTTTTCGGATGATTTCGGGTTCTTCCGATTCTGTCATCAGCAAACTCCGGGAATTTCTCTTATTTTTTATATCTGTTTTTGGGAGAAACTGCAAGAACCAACTTATCCATCTTCAAAGATTTTGAACCGCCCGGAGAGAAGAGAGGAAATTGGCGCAAATGGTCGGCCCATAGCTCCTCACTCCTGGCGCTATGGGCCGCACCCTCCACCGTTACTGTGTCATAATCTTTCTACCTTACTTGTTTGGTGAGTTCTTTGTCAAGAGGTTTCCAGTGCTTTTTCAGGAAATGAGCCGACAAAAAAGCCAGATCCGCTCAAAAGCGAAATCTGGCTTCGGAGGAGGGTGATGAATTCTCTATTAAATATTGATAAATAATCGTCTTTTTTGTTTCTTCTTTTTTTTTGTTTTTTCTTTTTTTCTGCGTCTTTTTTGTGTTCTGGAGTCAGATAAAAACCGTTTTACAGTTCGATAGATTTATATCTCTTGTATTAGAAGGAACTTACATAAATCTGGCTTCCGGGTGCGTTTGGAGAAAAAAGGAATTTCCGGTTTCGGATTCTGTGGAGGTTCTTTGGTTTCTAACAGGGATTTCTCACGGGTTTCCTGTTAAATTTTTAGCAAAAAATGCAGCTTTATAGAACAAAAGGGGGGTTTTGGACAAAAACGGTGAACATTTGGGACTGTTCTGAAGTAGAAAGCGAAGAAAAACGAAAAGGGAATTTCTCCTTGCCTTTGTATCTGCGGAAACTATGATGAAAAAGGCGGGTTTGTTTTTTTTTCAAACACCGCCAAGCAGGGAGCGAAAACCAGTCAACAGATGAAGGGAGTGTCTGATATGGTTAAATCAGGAAAGAAAAAAGGCGAGTTTTGTTTCGTTTACAAACCGTCCGGCAAGGTGCAGAAGGTGGCGTTGGCCGGCTCATTCAATCAGTGGAAACCGCAAACGATGACCAAACAGAAAAACGGCGAATACACCCTGACAATCCCCCTGGCAGCCGGGTATTATGAGTATAAGTTCCTTGTGGACGGCAACTGGATGGAAGACAAAGACAACGGGGCTTATACCTTCAATCCCTACGGAACGCTGAATTCGGTTTTGAAGGTCGATTAATCAGCTTTTTTGAATAGGCGAAGGTCCGGTCATTTGTATTTTGGAAAAAAAGTTAGATAGATATCAAACAATTTTCTTGACAGATTTGATAAATAGAATACAATATCCGACGTGTAAAAAGTTGAGGATTTGAGGCGGCAGAAAGGAGAACAAATGGGCTGCTTACGAGCGGGAGCTTTGCGGAATTGGCCCGATTTGCCCACTGGTTTTCGGGAAAACAGGGATAGGATTCGGGCGGCGGCCGAACAAATCTGCCGACGCCTCGATTGGCTTGACAAGCCCGAACGGCTTCTGCTTGAAATGGTCTATGAGCAGGGAATGTCCGTCCGTAAAATTTCCGCCGTCCTCGGACAACATCCTTCGACAGTAGCCAGGCGGATTCATACGCTTGTTGAGGGGCTTTTTTCTCCGGAGTATCAGATTTGTCTGCGAGGCCGAAGCCGGCTAACCCCGCTGCAGATGAGCATCGCCCGTCACTATTTTGTCCGGAAAAAAAGCCGCCGTTGGCTGGCCCGCTTCCACCGCATTTCTCTTTATGCCCTGAACCGCCATCTGGAGACAATCATTGTTTTCATTGAGCGGCAAAAGATCTTCAGCGATTTCGGCTGGACTGCTGCAGCAGAAGGGCAGCGATGATGCGGCTGACGGGGACAACGAAATCTCCGCACTTTGTTCTCCGGAGCCCCCGGGCCGAGGAGCTGATGCGGTCCTTTGGGTTGGACCACCTGGATTTGAAGGAGCAGTCCCAATCGGTCCAGATTGTCATGGAGGCGGCGGCGGGGCAGATTTGTCTTCTCACGGGTCCGTCCGGAACCGGCAAAACCCTTCTTTTACGCCAATTCTTTCAGCAGACGGCTGCTGAGTCACGCCTTTGGCTGGAGGATATCGTCCTCGAATCCGACCGCAGTGTGATTGATTGTGTGGGGGGACCGCTGGAAGAGGCGGTTCGGCTTCTGTCTCATGTGGGGTTAGGAGATGTCTTTGCACTTCTGCGGTCTCCGGCGCATCTGAGCAGCGGCCAGCAGTTTCGGTATCGTCTTCTTCGCGCTGTTTTAGCCGGACGGCCGTGGCTGTTCGCCGATGAATTCGGGTCCGCCCTGGACCTTCCCGGTGCTGCAATGCTGGCTCTTCAGACGGCACATCTCATTCGGCAGCGCCGACAAACGCTGTTCGCTGCATCCGCACGGGATGAATTGGCCCCTTACTTTGCACCCGATATCTGGCTCCGACTGGATGCGGCTGCTCACGTGGAAGTGCTCTATTTCCGTTCGAAAAAGAACCTTTTTGAAAAAGGTATGCCGCCTGATGACCTGAAGGTCAGTCAGGCGGCGATACGCAGGCGAGGGCTGAAATCTTGAGTGGAAAACAAAATCAGGAGGTTTGGTTTATCGGGGCTTCTTTTTCAGATTTTAGTTCCTGAATGATTTGGCAGGCCCACTCATTTTGAGTCGGCAGCATATATTCTGGTACGGTCTGGATGCTCAGGGCCATGCCAACTTGATAGCGGGCACATTGATCAAATGACCCTAAACAATAACGTTCCCGGAACAGGTTTCTCAGTTTGGGCATATTTTCTTCGTTCTGAATCAAAAACTGGCACTGTTCAATCAGTGGGCAGGTTTTTTGCATATGAGCCGCTTCCTTCTTTTTTTCCCGATGTCTCCATCCGTTCTTTTTCGGATGTCAAGGAGTCATCAGAGCGATTACTCTCCGAATTATTCTGTTTTATCATAGGTAAATTCACCTATTTTTTCATCAGTATATTTTCTTATCGTCCGATTGAAATTAGGAGATTATTTTTTTTGAAAATTCCAGCAAATATTTTTAGAGGGCCATAAAAGATGGATTATTTTAAAAAAAACCAAAGTTTGGATGATTTTTCGATTACGGCTGCATCCCCTGATGATGTACGTAAGATGTCTTCTCTGCATTATCGGTCGTCGAGCTGTCGGCCCTATGTTTCGGCGTGGAAACTATGTCATGAAACCCTAATGGGGCCCTCCTTCTGCGCATATCCCATAGGGACTATTACCTATGCGATGCCGCTGCTGAACTGTGCGGCTCGTGGGCAGGCGGCGGGGGACCTTTTCTCGATTCCGGATAAGCGGCTGCGTTTAAAACGTCTGAATCAGTATGTGCGGCGAATCAGCCGAGTCATTATTGACCCGCGTTTTCGCGGGTTGGGGCTGGCCGCTCGTCTGGTGCGGGAAACGATGCCTCTTCTGAATGTGCCGATGATAGAGGCCGTTTCCGTAATGGGCTCGATGGCCTGCTTTTTTGAACGGGCGGGAATGCGAAAGATAGACATCCCGCCGCGTCCCCAGGCCCGGCTTCTGGCCGAACAGCTGGTTCAGGCGGGCATTTCGGAGGACCTCTGGACGGATGCCGCTGAAGTGGATGCGCGAATCCGCGCCCTGCCTTCTTCGAAAAAAGAGCCGCTGGCGAAAGCAGTGGAACGGTTTCTCGGCCCGTACGGCCGGCGCAGGCAGATGCCGGAGGGCCTTGCACGCATCCGGTTTGTTCTGTCGCGTCTGAATGCCCGCCCGGCCTATTTTGTCTGGTTTCATCCGGAGGTTCCGCTGACAAGGTAAGGCCCTAGGCCGGTTCTTTTCTTGCAGGGGAATTGGAAGGCCGTTATCATGGAAGGCAATAATCAGAAGGGAAATCCGATGGAACGAATCTGCCCGAATTGCCGCTCCCGCATTGCGACAGAGGATATCAATGTCTCGAAGGACATTGCTCTGTGCAGATCGTGCGGCTCTTCGTTTTCTTTTTCGCTTCTTGAACGCACTCGTCCGGTGTCGGATTTTTCGGAAATGGAATGTCCCCGGCATATCCGCATCGAAGAGGATTTTGGCCAAAAGGTAATTGTTTATCGACGCATCTGGCCGGTTGTCTGGGTTCTGATTCCTTTTACGGTTTTCTGGTCAGGGATGTCGATGTGGGGTCTCTATATCGATCCCCTGCGGCAGACACCGGTGGATTGGAAGCGGATGCTCTTTGGAATTCCGTTTCTGCTGGGCACGATTATGCTGATTGCGATGATTCTGTTCGGCTTATTCGGCAAAGTGGTCATCACATTGGAAAACGGGCAGGGAACGGTTTTTGTCGGCGTCGGGCCGCTGGGACGCACGCGGACTTTTTCGTACAGCCGGGACTCGTTCATTACGCTGAAAGATTCGAATTTCCGTCGAGACGACGTTCCGATTCAGGGCATCTGCATTCGGAATGGGCAGGAGGAATTTTGTTTCGGCACTTTGATTGATTTAAAGAGTCAGGTATATCTTGCGGCCTTGATTGCCGTCGAAGCGGCCAAATTGTAGCCCTCAGCGGATTTACGCCCCCGAACAGCCGGATTCCTCCGAGTGCCGCCGCAGAATCATCTCCGCCCACTGCAGCTGGGTCGGCAGCATCGACGTCGGCACATGTTCCCGCCCGATGCGGCTGGCCACCTGATAGCGGGCACAGTCGCCAAAGTGCCCGTGGCAGTAGTCGGCCTTCAGCTGGTCAAAGAGCGTCTGAAACCGCTGCACGGAGGGGTCGTTGAAGAAGGCGCAGCCCTGAAGGTACCTGCAGGTTTCCATGGTTTATCCCTTCCCTGATTTCACCTGGATGGACGCCATCTTACCCGCTTGGGTACCTGGGATGCAACTGTTTTAATAATATAATTCGATGGAGGCGACAGTCGGGGCCACCCTGTACCTGACAAAATGAATCCGCAGTTCGGTGGTGCTGGTTTCCGGCACGGCGAGGATGCGCTTATAGCCGATGGCGGCGGCTTCGGCCAGTTTGGTCCACCGGCCGTCCGGGCCTTTGGCTTCGACGAAAAAGGCCTCGACCCGCTGGCTGCGTCGGATTTGTTCCTGAAGCACAATCCGCCGGAAGGTCACCTGACGCGGAAGAGTAATGTGGAGCATCACAGGCCCGTCGGCGCTGCTGGCTGTGGCGGCCTCCCACCAGGTTTCGTAATCACCGTCAACCGCGGCGGAAGGGAGACGGTCCGGCAGGAAGCTGGCGGAGGAGGCGGTCGCGCCGACCGCCAGGTTTTGTCCGTAGCGAGTCTGACGCAGTTCGCCGAAGGCCTTCAGGGTCGCCACCGCCGGCTCCGTAAACAGCCCCCGCTTATCCGGGGGAATATTCAGAATCAAGCTTGCATTGCGACCGACGCTGCGTTCATAAAGGTCCATCAGTTCTTCCGGGGTTTTCATATGGTTGTCGTCGTGATAGAACCAGCCCGGCAGAATCGATGTGTTGGCTTCCGCCGGATACCAGTGCAGAGCTGCGGCTTTGGCCAGTCTGTCGCGATCCCCCAGAACGGGGTCGGTCATATCGGGCCAGTCGAATTCCTCCAGCGGCTTGTCCAGACCAATCACGCTCCATTCGATTTCCCGGGCTGTGCCGCTTTCATTTCCGGCCCATCGGATATCCGGCCCGCGGTTAAAGATGACGGCCTGCGGCTGAAGCAGGCGTATCAGTTCGGTCCATTCCCGGAGGGCCCATTTTTGTCCGCCTTTGGTTTTGGGGACGGCCCCGTCAAACCAGACTTCCGCTGCGGGACCGTATTCCGTCAGGAGTTCATACAGCTGGTTGAGAAAATAGCGGTTGTAGTCATCCACTTTGCACCGGTAGGTTGCGCCGGCCCCGAATCCTTCACGGGGAGCCGGGCGGGGGTTCAGCGGATTGCTTTGGAACGAAGCGGGGTCAGTGGGAATGACCGAATCGACGGCGGGGCTTCCGTTTCCGTAATAACCGTTCGGATGTTCCAGCTGGAATAAATCCGCCGGCGACAGATAGAGGCCCACTTCCAGACCTTCGGCCCGAACGGCATCGACAAATTCCCGGACCACATCACCCTTGCCGTCTTTCCAGGGGCTGTTTTTGACGGACTGTTCGGTGTAGCGCGACGGCCACAGACAGAATCCGTCGTGGTGTTTGACGGTGAGAACGGCCATGGTCATCCCCGCAGATTTCAGGGCTCTGGCCCATTGGCGGGCATCCAGAGCGGTCGGATGGAAGACGGAAGGACTCTCCGTGCCGGTTCCCCATTCGCGTCCGGTGAAGGTATTTGGGCCGAAATGAATAAACGCATAGACGTCGTGTTTACGCTGCCAGGCATATTGCCGCTCACTGGGGACCACGGAAACAAGTTTTTGTTCAAGCGCCGCTGTTTCCTGCAGGGAACGTTCGGCCGCCATGCCCGCAGCGGCGATGGAAAAAACAACAGATGAAACCAGCAGAATGCGCATCATACCAGACCTCCTGTCTTCTGCTTTTTGTTATATTTCGTCATTTTCCTCAAAATCAAACCAGTCAAAATCGGCCGGGTTTTGATTGGCTTTTCCGTTTCCGGATGCATACATTCCGATAAAGACGCCGGTAAACCCGCCGATGACTTCGGTGGACAGATTTTTTGTTGCGGCGGAGGCAATTCTTCGGCGTTCTTTGCTTTCCGACAGGAGCCCAAATCGATATTCGAGAGCATCCGCCGTGATTTGCAGAATCAGCCGGCCGTCCGGGACCGGCTGAATGGCTGTTTGGGCAATTCGACCCTGCAGAACCGCTCGGAACAGGATGACTCGTTTTCCGTTCCGAAGGGTGATGACAAAGTCGTAATGATTGTTGTCGTTTCCGCGAATGACCAGACCGGCCTCTTCGTTGGCGTCTGTGGGGATAAATTCAATTGCCGCCGAGGCGGAGATATTGAAAGCGGTCTGCCGGCGGCAGACAAAGGCCGGAGAGTCTTTTTCCTGAAAACTGATTTTTGAACCGTTCAGTCTCATAAAGCCGGGTCGGGCCGTCAGCGACCAGTCTTCCGGATGCGGGTTGCGGAGAAAATTCCAGACCAGCTGAAGGGACGGGCTGTCGAAATCGTCCCGAGTCGGCTCTTTTTCCCAGAGATGCGTCGGCAGCTTCGGGGCCGGGTATTCCTCCCTGACGATGCCGTCGGTTCCGATTTTAGGCCAGCCGTCTTCGGTCCAGGACACCGGAGCCAGAAAGGTCTCCCGTCCCAAATGATGATAGCGGCCTCCCCGCGGACGAATTCCCAGACAAACCATCCACCAGCCGTCCGGGGTTTCCACCATATCCGCATGGCCGATAGCGTGAAACGGATTGTCGGGGTCATTCTTATGGGAAGCGACGGGGTTGTGTGGGCTCGCTTCATACGGCCCCCAGGGAGATCGGCTGCGCTGGATGACGGCGCTGTGCTCGTACCCGGTTCCGCCTTCGGCCGACAGCAGATAGTAATAGTCTTTGATTTTATACAAATGCGGCCCTTCCGGAGAGGAGCCGCCCAGACCGGAGGCAATTTTTTTCAGCGGCTCGTTCATCCGGTCGGTTTTCAAATCCAGAATCCCGAGCAGGAAGCTTTCTTTGTTATCCGGACTGAGATAGTAAACCACATCGTCTTCGAACAGCAGCGAAGGGTCCACGTACCAATAGCCCAGCCAGTGCGGTTCAGACCAGGGACCGGCGGGATTTTCGGCGGTTACGTAAAAGACCCCCTGTGTTCCTTTTCCCCCGTAATTGGTGCCGCTGATGTAGAAAGTTCCCTGATGGCATCGGATTGTGGCGGCATACTGTCCGCCGCCGGCGTCACAGCCCCTCAGGGGATTTTGGCTTTCCCGCGTCAGGGCGTATCCGATTAATTTCCAGTGGACCAGGTCTTTGCTGTGATAAATCGGCAGACCGGGAAAATATTCGAACGAGGAGGTTACCAGATAGTAATCCTCTCCGACACGGCAGATGCTCGGGTCGGGATTCATTCCCCGCAGGATGGGATTTCGGAAAGTGGATTGGGCGCCGCCGGAAGAGCCGAGCGGAACGATACCCAGACAGAGCAGCAAGGTCCATCGACTTTTCATCAAGGGTCCATCCGATTCTATTTCAGCCAGTTTCGTGCAAACTCCGCAAACTCGGAAAGGTCAACCACACAGTCGCCGTTTTGGTCGACCGCCGAAGTCAGAACGCAATTGTTTGACACCCAGACTTCCGCCAGGTGCATGAGGTCTTCGATGGAGACGGCCCCGCTGCTGTTGAAGTCGCCGTACAGGCCGCTTAGCCACGGCGACAGGTAGTTTCCGGCGATGACTTCCTGCGAGAAGCCCGGTCCGCTCCAGGCGACGGCCACGTGATCCCCGCCGGTGTATTCCTTGTGCAGGACCTCGATGTAATATTTCTGGCCGGCCGTGAGGGTGCGAGGACTGGACTGCTGAGACGAATACTTGTTCCATTGTCGGGGGTCCGTCCAGCCGGGGACCGAGGCAATCAGAGAGGCGTTGGCCGGATTGCCGTCGGTGCTCAGCCGCAGCTGGCAGTTGTCATCCCCGGCAATCCAGAAGGTGTAGGGGCCGGTTGCAGGCGGATATAAATACCCGCGGATGCGGGTGCCGTAGTTTTCTCCGATATTGCTTGGGCCTTCGAGGGCGGTGAGCCGGCCCGCAAAGGACGGATTGTTCGGATAAGCAGGGTTCGATGTCAGCGAAGAGACAGAGGAACCGGGAATTCCGTCCCATCGTTCATAGAGAATGGTTCCCAGTGCCGTCTTGGGAACAGTGGCGGAGGCCTGACTGGAAACGTCGGATTCATTCCAGAGGGTATCCACGGCCCGAACCACGTAGTAGTAGGTTTGGCCGGAGGCAACGGCGGTATCGAGATAACCGGACTCGGTCAGAACGGCGGCGTTCAGTCGGCGGTACCCGCTGCCGAAGGTTGTCGAGCGGTAAATATGGTAGCCCCGCAGGTCCGGTTCGGTGTTGTCGTTCCAGTCCAGCCGGATGTTGATGCCGTTTAAAACAGCTGTCAAGCCTGTGGGAGCGGCCGGGGGAGTCGTGTCGCTGTTGGGAGGGGGAATCTTCATCAGCATCATGCCGCTTGCCGGCAGAGGAATCTGAAATGTATTTCCTGAACGAAATGCCTGCGGCGCGTAAGAGGGAGCCGCCAGCGGGTCCGGATGCAGGACGCCGTTGATGCGGATGTCGTCCTTGTCCTGGACAGTGATGCCGCCGGAGATGACGGCCCCGTCCGGCTCCAGCAGCCACTGCTGACCGCTTTGGCCGGCGGAAAAACCGGTAATCTGGATATTGGCCGTAATGTCCGAGCTGGGGGAATTGTTAAAGACAAAGATGGTCAGATTCCCCTGGTCATCCTTGGCCGCATACGCCCGAACCAGGGGGGTATTGGAGCTGGAGGCCTGAACCATATGCCGTCCGAAATGATGGATCAGCATCGGATTGACGTACCAAACCGGATAGACACGAAAATCGGCTCTGTACTCCGGAATCCAGGGATTGGACAGGTCCCAGTTATGCCTGGCCATTTCCAGAATGTACTGCGCATGAAACAGGGCGTTCACATAACAGCTTACGCGGTTGTAGCTGTCATGTCCGCCGGCATCCCATTCCGTCATTCCATAGCGAATCTGACCGACATATTGTGCACCGAGGGCGTTTTGCACAATGCTGTTCAGACTGGAGGTAAAGACTCCGATATCGTCGATGTCCGTACTTAAGAGCGTCGGATTGTACGAAGCGGGCTGACCCGAGCCGGGATACGCATGAATAATCAGAAAATCAGGAACCGCGTTCTTGGCGGCGGCGGCGACAAGCGTATCATAGGTCCAGTAGCCCACGTACCAGCCCCAGGGCTGAAGTTCGTGTTTGGGTTCGGCGCAGGCGCCGATTTTGATGGAGGGATTGACGGCCTTCATTGCCAGATAGAAATCCGCAAATCGGTCGCCGTAATACGTTCCGCTGATGCCTTCGAACCACCCGACTTCCCAAGGTCCGCCGATTTCGTTGCCGATTTCCCAGTATTGGGCGCACACGGGCCGGGAGGTCTGGTCCTGGACCCATGCAACCGCCGCATTGACAGCCTTCTGATGGGCAATCTGGTAGTTCTGATTTTCTTCGTCGTAGGGGGTATCGTCCTGAAGGGTGTCATACCACCAGCCGGGAAAGTTCACGATCGGCTGCAGGGTCGGAGGAGTGGTTTCGCCCGGCTGGCTGAGTGCCGCCATCAGATTCAGGTATTCGGTATAACTGACCTTCCAGGCGGCGGTGCCGTTGGGACCTTCTATGTCGCTCCAGAGATGGCCGTTGCTCCAGGAGCCGCCCGGAATCCGGAAATATTTTCGTCCGGATGCTTTCATTAAATTGTTAAAGGTCGTATTCGTCCCGGCCTGTGCACCGTCCCAGGACTGCAGGTTGGCTCCGTACAGGGTCATCGGGATGGTGCGAATCGGCGCATCGGCGCTGATTTGAATGGTTACAGTCCCGGAATCCGGGAGTACGGCGCGGATATTATCCAGCCAGAGCGTCCCGCCGCCGGTTCCGGAGTTGGTGATAATGAAAAATTCAGCCCAGCCGCCGGCGCCGTTCTGAATAAACGTATCCCGAACACTCTGGGGTATAGTCACGGTCAGCGTGTCGGTTCTTGGACTTGACGGCACGCCGGGGTAGCTCAGATTAAATTGCTGCCAGCCGCCTGTTTGGCTGTTGATAACAAAGAACAAATTCAGCCATCCGCCGGGAATCTGACCGGCGTCGTTTCGTGTGGTTACATCCAGCTGGATGGCGGTCATAGTTTTCAGAAGGTCCGGCTGCGGGAGCATGTTTTTCTTGAGGATGCCGAGCCAGCCGCTGGGGAAAACGACCTGCAGCGAAGAAGCTCCGGCGGTTACCCCCTGCGTCGAATAAGAGACCGAGACACTGCCGTCCGCTGTCCAGCCGTCCATACTTCCTTCAAAGCTGCCGAGCATCACGACGGCTGCGTGCAGAGGGATGGAAAAGAGGAGTATAGCCGGCAGAAAAAGGTCAGGGGGCATTAGAATTTTTTTATAAGGTCTCATTTTTCCCTCCAAAGCACCGGGTTGCTTTTTTCTTCCGGTTTCGTGCAAATTGTCCAAATTCGAAAAGGTCAGCTGCCAAGCTGCCGTTTTAGTCGGTGCCGGCTGGGCTGGTGCACCTGCCGAAGTCTGCTCATCTGCATCCCCCAGGTTCGGGTCAAATCAAAACGAGCCAGATACCATCTGCCCTTTCTGCTGGCAGGCTGGGCACTCTATTAAGAAATAGCGCAACGAGGGGGGATTTCTGGGAAAAAATTCAGGTTTTTGTGAGCATTTCGGACAAAACCCTGCTGAAAAAGGGGGGGGCCAGCTGCAAGCAACCAGTTATCAGTGGTCAGTTACCCGTCAACAGGGGCGGCCGGCTGCCGGATTCGGGACTGGACTTGGACGCAAGATGTCTTTCTTCAGGAGCCGCTTTTGGGCGGATTGTGGGCGGTTTTTTCTTCCTGAATGAGCTGCCGGGCCCAGTCAATCTGCGTCGGCAGCATCGAGTCCGGAACAAGTGCATCGCCGCATTCCTTTGCTACCTGATACCGTGCACACAGAGCGAAATCCGAATCACAGAAGTTCTGCCGAAACCGCTGCAGTAGCCCCGGCATTTTCTGAAAGGTTTTGTCCGTCAGCAGTGTACAAACATCCTTCTTTGGACAGTCCGCCATAGGTCCGACCCCTTTCGGTTTTCTTATTTCAGCGTATTGTGTACGGATTGTAGCGGGATTCTTTCTGTCGGGCAAGAAGAAAAGCGTTTACTTCCTGAAATTTCGGGGCTGAAGCAGCCCTCCGCAGACCAGCAGCAGCGAGGCCGGTTCCGGAATGAGAATCAGCTGGACGTTCAGAGGTTTGGACGGCGTTCCGACAGAGTAAACCCCCAGAAAGGTATAGGAGCTGCAAGAGGAAAAGTCCGTTCGGGCTCCGCCGAGGGTTGTTTGCGTACATTCAATCGAGGTTTGAAGCGTCAGGGTCAGGTTGATTGTCTGCCCGACGGCCGTCTGAATGAACAGGGAGGCCGGCGCATACACATTATAAGAGAAGTCACCGCCGGCGAAATAGGCCCCGGCCCACAAGCCGTCCGCCGTGACAGTCGGGTATTGATAGCGGGCGGAGCCGGTGCAGATGGACTGTCCATTCATCGAAAGCTGAACGGAAGCGAAACTGACGGCCAGACTTTGTTCCGAATACAGCTGTCCATCAAAAAGAAGGTCAACCCAGACCCGCACTGGTGTGCCGAGCGGGACTGTATTTGACCAAACGAGCCAGTCGGCGGAACTGACAGACGTGCTGGCTGCATAGACATTTTTGCCGGCAGTGCTGAACCCTTCTGTCAATCCGCAGACTTTCCCATCGAGTGTGGCCTGGGCCCAGCTGGAAGCGTAATCCGAAAGACCGGTGCCGCTGAGGACATCGCTGGAGGCGGGCAGGCCGGGCAATACAGATATTTCCAGGTCTGAATTTGAAAGATTTCCATAGACGGCATACGAATTACACGATGCAAACGAGGCAAATAAACAGGGCTGAAGGGTAAAGAATAAAGAAACAGCGGCACGCAAAAACGGCTTGGTTTCCACGATTGGCCCTCCTTTTAGGAGTTAGCGAATCCGTTAACTCCTCCTACCCCCATCAATCCAGATGGATTATACCACAGAGGGTCAGGAAAATCAAGCCAAAATTGCCCAATCGCCCTGTATTAACAGAAGGTAAGAATAAAGGTCTTTTTTATTGTTTATTTGTTGCAACCAGCCAGAGGGCGTGAATCATTCCCGGCAGGCCGCCAAGGATCGTCAGAACTATATTCAGCCAAAAGTGCATTCCCAGACCCACCTGCAGAAAAGCGGCTACCGGTGGAAGGACAATCGCAAGAATGATTTTCAAAACTGTCATAGATGAACTCCTTAAAGGGGGTTAAGATGCCCAATTCTCGATATGATTTTACATCTTTCATTGCGAAAAGCAAATAGTTTCTGTTCCGGATTTGCCTCTTGTATTCCGGTTTCTTTTCGTCTATAAATTGCCCTTTCCTTTTTTGTCGAAATAAAAAGATATGTCGAGAGTTTCTCTAAAAGAAAAGATTATAGATCGCAGACAGCGTCTGCAAACGATGCGTCTGTCTGTGTTCGAAGGGCTTTTGGCTATGATAGCCATCGGCCTTCAACAGACTTTTTATGTCCCCTTTCTAAATGCCCTCGGTGCGACCAAATTTGAAATCGGTATTGGAGCCGGTTTGCCGGCTCTGATGACCGGTCTGATTCAGCTGCGGGTGCCGGTTTGGATTCGCAATCCCCGCCACTATAAACCGGCTCTGTTCTGGGGCACGTGCCTGCACGGATTAAGTTTCTTCCCGCTGGCCCTGGTGATTTTTCTCCGCGGTCCGGTGTCCGTTTGGGCGGCGATGTCCGTAATGGCCGTCAGTGCCGCGGCGATGGGATTCGGAGCGGGCATCTGGGCGGACTGGATGGGCCATATTGTTCCGCGCCGGCGTCGGGGCAAGTATTTCGGGAACCGCAACCGGCTTCTGACACTTTCGCAATTGACCGCCTCCGTGATTGCCGGGTATCTTTTGGACACCAACAAGGGCAAGACGCTGCTGATTTTTGCGGGCATCTGGATTGTCGGCGGACTTTCCCGAACCGTCAGTTCCTTCCTGTTTTTCTGGCATCACGAACCGCACACGCTCAGCAGCGAGTCGCTGCGGCCCGGGCAGTTCTCCAATTTCTGCCGGCAGATGTTTCACAGCGCCTTCGGCCAGTTTGCGCTGGCCTATTCGCTTATCCATTTTGCGGCCAACTTCAGTGCCCCGTTTTTCACGATTTATATGCTCAATGAAATGAAGCTGTCGTATATCCGCTATACGTGTCTGAGCCAGATGCCGACGCTGATTACCCTGCTGTCGATGCCGCTGTGGGGGCGGATTTGCGACCGCATCGGCTATGTGCGTCCGATGCGTCTGCAATGTACGGTTGTGATGGGCCTGCCGCTGGTCTGGATTGTCACACAGAATTATTGGATTCTGATGATTGTGCAGGTCCTGGCCGGTTTGACCTGGGGCGGACTGACGCTGACCAGTTTCAATTATTCTATCAATTCACTGCCGCATCAAAGCCGGTTAAGCGGTCTGTCGTATCTGAATTTCTTCTCGTCTGTTTTTATCTTTCTGGGCACTACGCTGGGCGGCTGGGTCGGGCCGATGCTACCGACGTTTACCGACAGCCAGCTGCACAGCATCTTTTTGTTCAGCACGCTGATGCGGATTGTGCCGGTGCTGCTGTTCCAGGCCTTGCCCGAAGATACGCCGCCGCGAACCAAACTCAGCGCCGTGGAGCGGTTCTTTTTCAATCCGCAGCTGACTTTCCGCTCCGGCTTTGACCGAATCGTCATCAGCAAATTCCGCCGCCCCATTTAAGTTTTTTCCCTAAACTGACGCCTACGGTTCTTTCAGGGGGGTATGTATTTGCAGAATTTTCATTTTTTTGTCAACTCCTGGGTTCCATTGGTGTCTAATAAGAAGGGCGGGAAGGAAAAATGGAAATTCAGGCGAGGGAATAATGAATATGGAGATTCGCAGGTTTTGGGTTCGGGCGGGTGTTTTGTTCCTTCTGGCCGGATTTTCGATAGGTTGGGCGGCCCAGCCCGTTTCCGATCCAGGAAACGATCCCATAGAGCAGACCGTAAAAGCCCAGACAACCTTCGCCGTGGAGTTGTATCGGGCTTTGGCAGGGCTTCCTGTTCCGGAAAAACCTGTCGAGAATATCTTTTATTCGCCCTACAGTATCTCCTCTGCGATGGCCGTTGTTTTTGCCGGCGCCCGCGGCGTTACCGAAAGGCAATTCTGTGATGCCTTGCATTTTTGGCTCCCGCAGGAACCGTTTCACGAAGCCATGGGCCGCCTGGAAAAACATCTCAAAAAGCAGGCATCCAAAAACGATTATGAACTGACAATTGCCAATGCGCTCTGGATGGACCGAAAAACGGCCTTTGCCGAGCCGTTTCTCCAACAGGTCCAAGGCTGCTATTCGGCCAATCTGGAGCGGGTCGATTTTGCGGCCAATCCCTCCGGTGCTGCGCGAACCATCAATCAATGGGTCGAAAAACAAACCCGGGAACGCATCAAAAACCTGATCCCCGAAGGTACACTCGACACGCTTACCCGGCTGGTTGTCACCAACGCCGTTTATTTCAAGGGCAAATGGGCCCTGCCCTTTGACCCGCAGCTGACCCGGACGGAGTGGTTTACTGTGTCAACTTATACAATTCAGGAAGACGGACCGAAGGTGGAAACCCGACGGGTCCAGGTGCCGATGATGACCCGCAAAGACAACTTCGGCTACGCGGAGAATGACCTTTGCCAAATCCTCGAGCTGCCCTACACAGGCGGCGACCTGCGGATGGTTATCCTCCTGCCCAAAGACCCCGATCTGATTCAGCTCGAACAAGCCCTCACCGCAGACACCCTTGCCGAATGGCTCAGCCGGCTGCACCGTCGGGAGGTGGAAGTCTATCTGCCTCGTTTTACATTCACCTGGCAGAGTGAGCTGAAACCGGTTCTGATTGCGCTGGGCTTGACGGACGGCTTTTCGATGACGGCGGACTTTTCCGGCATCACCGGCGGAAAGGATTTGTTCCTGACCAACGTTCTACATAAGGCGTTTGTCAAGGTGGACGAGGAAGGCACGGAAGCCGCCGCCGCCACCGGAGCCGTGATGAAACTCGTTTCGATACAGGCCCCTTTGCCGGTATTTCGGGCCGACAAGCCCTTTGTCTTTCTCATTCAGGACAAACCGACCGGCACCGTGCTGTTTGTCGGCAGGGTGGCGGACCCAACCAAAGAACAATAAAAACCGATTCAGGAGTCTGACAATGAAAGAGGCGATTTGGTTTGCAGCGGCCGCAGGACTGATCCTCGGCTCTGTCGCAGCGCAGGCCCGAACGAAACTGGCGGCGCTGCCCCAGCGGGAAAGCGTGGATATCCGACTGGACAATCCGACCTTTACCCTCATCGAGGAAGAACGCATTCTGACGCTGCGAAAGGGGCTCAATCAGGTCGACTTTGCCTGGCAGGCCGTCTCCATCGACCCCGATTCCATCCGGCTGACGCCGCTGGACCATCCGAACGGCGTGCGGATTCTCAACGTGAGCTTTCCGCCCGGCGAGGCGGCTCTCGTGTGGGAAATCGCCTCCGACGGCGACTGGGCGGAACGCGTCCGCATCAGTTATCTGCTCGGTCAGATTGACCGCCTGACGGCGTACAAGGCCGCGGCGGACAAGGATGAAACCAAACTGGACCTGACTGCTTATCTGATTGTCCGCAACTTCTCCGGCGAGCCCTTCGCCAACGCCCGCATCCGGCTGGATGCCGACAGCGTCTTCGAACGAGATATCATCGACGGCCAGACCCGCCAGCTGCTCTGGATGCAGACCCGGGCCCTGCCTGTCCAGAAAGTCTGGACGTGGGATTCGGCCCTGCAGCCCTGGGACCCCGAACAGCTGGAACAGCAGAACATCGGCATCCCCGTCCGCTATCGGCTGGTCAATGAGAAGGCCGCCGGTCTGGGGCAGGCGGCTCTTTGGCCCGGCAAGGTGCGGCTCTTTCAAGACGATGGGCACGACAGCACCATCTTTCTGGGCGAGGACAACCTGTCCTTTCTGCCGGTCGGCGAAAAGGCCGAACTGTACATCGGCGACAGCCGCGACATCGTCGTCACCCAGCGCAAAATGAAGGAAGAACAAATCAACATCCGCCGCAATCGAAAGGAACAAATCGTCCTCTTTGATACGGATGAAATCCTCACGGCCAAAATCGAAAACTTCAAAGACTCCCCCGCCGTGCTGACCCTGATCGAGCGGATTTCGGGCCAGTGGGAAATGAAATCGTGCTCTCTGCCGTATGTTCGCAGGGATGCCGAGACGCTCGAGTTTGAAATTGCTCTGCCCGCCCGCAAAGGCGATAAACCCGCCGTCGTCCAGCTCGAAATGAACTACCAGCGAAAAAATGTAAGACCCTGATGAAAGTCCGAAATCCAAATAGACCTCTGTCAAGGAGTTTGCGATGAAACGATATGCCGTGCTTGTCTGGATAATAGGCCTTGCCGCCGTGTCCTTTGCCAAAGTGGATTTGGTTACACTGCCCGCCTCTGAGTCCGTGCAGATTACGATTTATGAATCCGCCGACCTGACGCTCGTTCGCGACAGCCGCCCGCTGACCCTTCGTCAGGGCGCCAACCAGCTCCAGTTTTCCTGGGCGGGCACGCTGATTGACCCGACCTCCCTGATGCTCGTGCCCAAAAAGGCCGCCGACCAGGTGGACATTACCGACCTGTCCTATCCGCCGAATGCCGTCAACGTCGGCATCTGGACGCTCGAGAGCCGACAGGCAGGGCGGATTCCCTTTGAGATTACGTACCTGACGAGCGGTTTCAGCTGGCGGGCCTTTTATGCGGGCATCCTGTCCGAGGATGAAAAGACGATGCGGCTGGAAGGGTATGTCCGCGTCTTCAACGAGTCCGGCGAAGATTACGAAAACGCCCAGGTGCGGCTGATTGTCGGACAGGTTCATCTGCTCGATGAAATTGCCGAACTGGCCCGACGGACCTGGCCGTACGGAAGGCCGGGAGAGGAAATACCCGGAATGCCTCCGCAGGTGCAGACGGAACGGGCTATGTTTGGCTTCGGCGCTGTCAAGGCGATGGATGAGATTGCCATGGCCGCCAAGCCCAAAGAAATCCAAAAGGAAGGGCTCAGCGAGTATTTTCTTTATACCATCGAGGGCACGGAATCCATCCCGAACGGCTGGTCCAAGCGGCTGCCCAGTTTCCAGGCCGAAGCTGTGCCGGTCGTCAATCTCTACAAATTCGAAGAAGAAATGTACGGCCCGTCTGTCATCCGGTATCTGTACTTTTTCAACGATGCCGAGCATCATTTGGGCCAAACCCCCATTCCTGGCGGGTCAATCAAGGTCTATCGGACTGTCAGCAAACAGGGACATCTGACCTATGAAGGCGGCTGTGAGATTAAGTACATCCCGGTCGGCCAGGAGGTGGAGCTGAATCTGGGGCCTGCGGAAGATGTTTTGGTCAAACCCAAGTTGATGGATTTCAAGACCGACAATTACCGCTTTGACGACCGGGGCAATATCAGCGGCTGGGATGAAATCCAAACCTTTGCTGTCGAGGTCAAAAACAGCCGGCCGCTGCCGATTCGGCTGGAAATCAAGCGGAACTTCGCCACTGCGTACTGGACGCTGGAGAACCGGGGAGACAGCGAAAAAATTTTTGAAAAAGTCGATTTGGATACGGTAAAATACATACTTTCTATGCCGCCTCAGTCGGCTCGGACTATTGAATATGTCCTGACCACCTATCACGGCGTAAGGCAGGAAGACTGGACCAAACAGAATCAGTAAGCAGAAGGGGGGAGAAAGGAGAGCTCTCTGTGAATGAGAAGGGGGCTTTTATTCTGTGGGGGCTTGTTCTGTTTTGCCAAGGGGCTGTTTCTTATGCTTCGGAGCCCAATCAGCCCGCTCCGACGTTTAAGACGGAATTGCTTCCGAATGAACCGCTCATCGAACGCCGCCAGGTGTGGCATTTCTGGCAGATGCTTCAGGTTGGAATGACCGCTGAAAAGGTAACGGAACTGCTCGGTGAGCCCCTCGAAAAAGAAAGCAGTGAAACGGCCTGTGTGTGGTATTATCACCAGACCCCCCGGCGGCTTCCCAGCGGACAAATCCAGCGGCCGCGATTCGGGTTTCTCAATTTCAAAAAAACCGCTCTCAACGGGCAGGAACAGATGCTCCTGAAGACCTGGCGCCAGCCGGACTGGAATCAGCTGCCCGCTTACAGCGCTGAGCAGTTTGAGTTCCAGCAGAAGCGGCTGGAACAGCTTCGCCAACAGCAGCTGGCCGAACAAAAGCGGCTCGAGGAGGAAAAACGCCTTCAGGAGGAGCTCCGCCGACAGGAAGAACTGCGCCGGCAGGAGGAACTCCGTCAGCAGATGCCGGCCCAACGGGACCAATCTCGCTCCAAAGGGTTTACCCTGAACTGGCAGGAATGGCCCCGCTCTTATTGGTATATCGCAGGGGGTGTCCTGGCGGGGCTGATTGTCCTTTTCCTCATTCTCAAAAAACCCTTCGGCAATTAATTCCTGCTTTTCAGAAGCAATAAGCAGTAATTCGACAGGAAAAGTATATTTTTGCGTTTTTTTAGATTTTTTGCTTGAATTTTTATGAGCATATGCCAATAATTATTCAAAGCTCTTTTACGGCTGAAAGAACGGTATGAAATGTGCATTAGACTGTATCCCTTGCTTTATTCGACAGGCAAATGAAGCGGCTCGGATGGTTTCCGGCGATCCGGCCGTCCATCAGAAGATACTCCATCAGGTTCATTCTCTTTTGTCCGGCATCGACCTGAATGCACCTCCGCCAATTATCAGCCGGCGAATTCATCATCAGATTCGCCAAATCAGCGGCAATCCCGACCCGTACAAAGAGGTCAAACACCGATGCAATCAGCTGGCCCTACAATGGCTGCCCGGCCTGCGGGAGCGGGTGCGAACCTCCGAAGACCCGTTTCGGGCTGCGGTCCTGCTGGCGATTGCGGGCAATATTATCGACTACGGTGTCCACGGCTCCCTGCAGATGCACACGGTCAAGGAAACCATCGACCGGGCCCTTCACCAGCCGCTCGATGAGCAGGTACTCGAGCGTTTTCGTCAGTCCATTGCCGCCGCCCGTTCCATCCTCTATCTGGGCGACAATGCCGGAGAGATTGTTTTCGACCGCCTTCTGCTTGAACAGATGCCGCTCGAGAAGATTACCTTTGTCGTCAAGGGCTCACCGATTCTCAATGACGCAACAAAAGAAGAGGCTGCTCAGGCGGGTCTGACCGAAATGGTTCGGGTCGTCGACAGCGGCGCCGACGCTCCCGGGACGGTTCTGGAGGATTGCAGCCGCGAATTTCGCCGCCTGTTTGAGCAGGCCGATTTGATTGTCGCCAAAGGGCAGGGCAATTTTGAAACGCTCAACGAGACACCCGCCAATCTGTTCTTTCTCTTTCAGGTCAAATGCCCCGTCGTGGCGGCACATCTGGGAGAGGCGATTGGAACATTTGTTCTCAGGCGGACAGAGATGTCTGCCTGTTTGGTCAGGAAAAAACAATAACCCTTTTTGGAAAGGAGCAGCGTATGCCATTTGGAGACGGAACAGGACCGTTTGGAATGGGCCCCCGCACAGGACGGGGAGCAGGTTTTTGTGCAGGATTTGGAATGCCCGGAACCGCTAATCGTTCGTTTCCGTCATGCTTTGGATGGAACGGCGCAGGCCGCGGTTGGCGGAATTGGTTTTGGGCGACCGGACTGCCCGGCTGGGCCCGAGTGCAGCGCGGAGCCGGAATGCCCTCTGGCCCTTGGATTTTATCCGAACAGAAAGAATTGGATGTGCTGAAGAATCAGGCCGCTCAAATGGAGCAGATGCTCGAACAAATCCGTCAGCGTATCGAACAACTGCAGTCCGAGCAGAAGTAGCGGGTTAAGGATGCTTCTATGAAAATCTGCATTACATCAGAGGGGCCGACGCTCGAGGATAGAGTGGACTCCCGATTCGGTCGTGCTGCTTATTTTTTGCTGGTGGATTCCGACACAATGGACTGTCAGGTGCTCTCGAATCAGACTGCTGAAGCAGGCGGCGGAGTCGGAGTTCAGGCGGCCAAAAAGGTTCTTGATGTCGGCGCTCGGGCGGTGCTGACCGGAAACTGCGGTCCGAATGCGATTCGCATTCTTCAGGCGGGCAAAGTAGCCGTCTATAGCGGTGTTTCCGGTTCAGTCAAGCAGGCAATTGAGGCCTTCAAAGCCGGACGGCTGAAACCCGATACGCCGCCCGAACCCCTTCCGCCTGACCGGATGGAGCCGCCGAGGTGAGACCGTATCCGTCCATTGCAGTCGCCAGCGGAAAAGGCGGCACAGGCAAAACCACCGTTGCGGTTAATCTGGCCTGGACGTTGTCTCAGGCCGGACAGCCGGTCCAGTATCTCGATTGCGATGCGGAAGAACCCAACGGAGCAATTTTCCTTCGGCCGATTATCGATTGGAAGGAAAGCGTTTTTGTTGAGGTTCCTCAGGTAGACCTGTCGCGATGCAGCGGTTGCGGCAAGTGCGGGCGGCTGTGCCAGTACGGAGCAATTGTTGCGGCGGGAGCCCATGTGCTGACCTTCGAGACGCTCTGTCATTCCTGCGGCGGATGTATGCAGATATGTCCGGAGGGAGCTATTGCGGCCAAATCCCTCGAGGTCGGGGGCATAGAAGGGGGCAAGGCGGGCGGAATGGACTGTGTGCAGGGCCTGCTGAAAATCGGCAGCGTACGCATACCTGCTGTCATCCGTCAGGTCCGCAGGCGGGCGAGAGCTGATGCGGTCAAAATCCTCGATGCCCCGCCGGGCACATCCTGCCCGGTCCTTGCCGCGGTCCGGGATACGGATTTTGTTCTGTTGGTAACCGAGCCGACTCCGTTCGGCCTGCATGACCTGAAACTGGCAGTCGCCATGGTCAGGGAACTGAGGTTGCTTTTTGGTGTAGCGATCAATCGGGCCGACAGCGGCGATAAACGAATAGAAGAATACTGCGCCGATGAAAACATCGACATTCTGCTGCGTCTGCCGGAGGACCGCCGCATCGCTGAGGCATATTCCGAAGGCCGAATCATTGCCGAGGTCCTGCCGGAATATCGGAAGCCGTTTGCTTGCTTGGCCGAAAGGGTTCTGCTGTGAAGGAAATCGTAGTCATCAGCGGCAAGGGCGGCACCGGCAAAACCAGCATCACGGCGGCACTGGCGGCACTGGCGGGCACCGGTGTGCTGGCCGATTGTGATGTGGACGCAGCCGATCTGCACCTGCTGACATCGCCGATTGTTTTACAGGAGTACGAATTTGTCGGCGGGAAACGGGCGGCAATCCGGTCTGCCAAGTGCCGGGGATGCGGCCGCTGTTATTCTCTGTGCCGATTCGGCGCAATTGAGCCGGTCGTATCCAAGAATGTGTTTCGTGTTCAAGAATCTTTCTGCGAGGGATGCCGGGTGTGCGTGGAGTTCTGTCCGGCGGGGGCGATCGATTGGGTCGAGGTTGTCAGCGGCCGCTGGTTTCTTTCCCAGACCCGTTTCGGTCCGATGGTGCATGCCCAACTGGGCATCGCCCAGGAAAACAGCGGAAAGTTGGTGACGCTGCTCCGCAAGGAGGCCCGGCGAATCGCTGATGAAAAAAAAACGGACTGGGTGTTTACTGACGGCTCGCCCGGGATCGGATGTCCGGTTATTGCGTCTTTGACCGGTGCGGATTTTGTACTGGCGGTGACGGAACCGACTCAATCCGGCTGTCATGATCTGATGCGGGTGCTGGAACTGACCGAGCATTTCGGAATTTCAGCGGCGGTGTGCATCAATAAGGCGGACATCAATCCGGAAATGACACGACAAATCGAGCGGCTTGCGGTCGGGAAAAATCTGCCCAAACCCGTGACGATTCCCTATGACCCTTCAATAACCGCCGCCCAGATTCAGGCGCAGAGTGTGATTGAATATGATAAAAACAGTCCGGCGGCTCGGGCCGTCAGCTCTTTATGGGAAACCATTCAGAAACTGATTTTCTCCTAACAAAAAAGGTGTTGGAAAGAGATTGCTTATGGAACAGCAGAATCATGGGAACCGGATCGGGAAAACCATTCTTGTAATGAGCGGCAAAGGGGGGGTCGGCAAAAGCAGTGTTGCCGTCAATCTGGCTGTTTGGATGGCGATTCAAAACCGGAAAACCGGCCTGCTTGATATTGATCTGCACGGCCCCAGTATTCCGAAAATGCTGGGGATGGAAGAGCAAAAAATTTTTCAGATCGAAGGACAGATGCATCCGGCTCAATACCGGCCGAATCTCAAAGTCATGAGCATCGGATTTTTACTGGAAAACCCCGATACCCCGATTATCTGGCGGGGGCCGGCCAAACATAGTTTCCTTCAGCAGTGTATTCAAAACGTCTGGTGGGACCAACTGGATGTTCTGGTTGTCGATTGTCCCCCCGGAACAGGGGATGAAGTCCTCTCTGTTGTTCATCTGCTGGGAAAAATCGACGGGGCGATCCTTGTGACAACCCCGCAGGAAATCGCTCTTCTGGATGTTCGGAAATGCATTTCATTCTGTCAACAGTTAAAGATTCCGGTGCTGGGTTTGATCGAGAATATGAACGGCCTGCTCTGTCCGCATTGCGGAAAAAAAGTGGATCTTTTCGGATACGGGGCCTGTCAGGATGCGGCAGAGCAGTTCGGAGTTCCTGTTCTCGGGGGGATTCCCTTCGCACCGGAACTGGCCCGAACCGGCGACATCGGGCGTCCTATTGTTCAGAACAATCCGCTTCATCCGGCTGCACAGGCTCTGGCTGCCTGCTTTCAATCCGCTCTCGGAAATGATATGCCTGATGCAAATGAATCAGAAAGGAGTATGTCTATGAAAATTGCTGTTCCTCTTCATGAAGGACGTCTGTCCGCTCATTTCGGCCACTGCTCTCAATTTGCCGTTGTCGAGGTTGACCCGCAAAGAAAAACCATTCTCCATATACAGCTACACACACCGCCTGCACACGAACCCGGTGTTCTGCCCCAATGGCTGTCTCATCTGCAGGTCGGCACGGTGATTGCGGGCGGAATGGGGCAGCGGGCCCAGTCTTTGTTCCAGGAAAAGAACATTCGGGTTCTGGTCGGGGCTCCTTGCGGAACTCCGGAGGAACTTGTTCAGAGTTATCTGGACGGAAGCCTCAAACTCGGTCAAAATGTCTGTGAGCATTAGGAGTCTTTATGCCTCGCCCGCCGTTTTGCAGACGCATCAGCGGCCTGCCGGTTTGTCGGTTTTATAAACCGCAGGGCATTCCCGCCTCGATGCTCGAACAGGTTATCCTGACCGAAGACGAATGGGAGGCCGTTCGTCTGGCCGACAAAGAAGGGCTCTATCACGAACAGGCCGCTGAGCGGATGAATGTTTCGCGGCAGACCTTTGGACGCATTCTCGAATCCGCCCGCCGCAAAATTGCGGATGCCCTTGTCAGCGGCAAGGCCCTGCTGATCCAGGGGGGATGCGTGGAGTTTACGGCACCGACTTTTCCTCCGGCGGGTCCGTCTGCTCCGCCTCGTGCTGTTCAGGGTCCGGACGAATCGGTTCATCCGGAACCGCATCGTCCCTGCGGACGCCGAGGTCGGCATTGGCATCAGCCGTAGCCGTTTCTGGCGTCCGGGGCTTGGCGGGCGGCGCCGCTGTCCAGCCAGTTTCTGCCTTCCAGCAGCCGGGCGATGAGCATCGCCGCCGCCGTATCGCCGCTCGAATTGACCATCGTCGCCGGCGGGTCCACCAGCGTGCCCAGCAGGGCAATTACCGGCAGGGCCTCCGGCCCGAACCCATACAGCGATACAAGAATCATTTCCCCCAGAAAGCCGCCGCCCGGGATGCCGCTCATCACCATCCCCGCCAGCAGGGCCGCACCCACCGCTCCGGCCAGCACCTCCGGCCCGGAAAACTCCCGCCCGAACAGGGCAAACAAAATTGCAATCTTCAGAATCGCCGCCAAACATGTGCCGTCCATATGAATCGTCGCCCCCAGCGGCAGCACAAAACGGCGGATATCGTCCGGGATTCCAATGCGTCCGGCTGCCTCCAGATTGGCCGGCAGGGCTGCCAGACTGCTGCCGGTGCCCAGCGCCGTCAGCGAGGCGGGCCAGATGTGCTTCCAGAACCGCCCGAGCCCCTCTCTTCCGCCCGCCCAATAGGCGTATACCGAAAAACCGGCAACAAAATACAAAAACGCCAGCGGATAATAGACCAGCACCGCCCGTCCGTAGGTGCCCGCCAGCTGCGGACCGAACACCCCGACCAGATAGGCAAAATACGCCGCCAGCCCGATTGGTGCATAGCCCATAATCAGCCGAATCAGCCGACCCATCACGGCGGCTCCGGAGTTCAGGAACGCCCGAAAGGCCCGGCCCTTGCTGCCCGCTGCCTGCGCCGCCAGCCCCGTCAGAATCGAAAACACAATCAGGGCCGCCATATGTTCCCGGTCAAACAGATTCGAAAAGTTGGGAACCGTCAGCGTCTCGGCCAGCGTCTGCCCCAGCCGGACCGATTCGCCCGCATTCGATGGCGCAGCCGACAGGGTCAGGCCCCCCACCGGATTGAACAGTTTAACCGCCCCAATCATCAGGCAGGATGCAATTATCCCCGTTCCGGCAAACACAACCAGCATCAGAACGGCCATCCGCCCCAGCCGTTTTGTTTCGCCGGCGCCCGCCGCCGCCGAACTGAGCGAAAAAAACACCAGCGGCACCGCCGCACAGTACAGCAGATTCAGAAAAATATCCCCCAGCGGCTTGAGCACCTCCGCGCGATGTCCGCCGAACCAGCCCAGCAGTCCTCCAATTACCGCCGAACCCAGCAAAATCCCGGTAAAAACTCCGCTTGAAAGAATCGATTTCGAAGGCATCCGTTCCTAAAAACCCTTTTATCTTCTTCCAATTTCCCGCAGGAAGGACAAAGAAACACCAAAGTATTGTCTTTACGGATTTCGTCTCTTTTTCCCGTCCTCTTCGTTTGACTCTTTGCGGGGAAATTTCTTTTTTACGTTTTCACAACCCCCAGGGTCTCCCAGATTTTCTCGATTTCCCGTCGGTCCGCCTCTGAGGTATAGTACACCGCCAGATGCAGTTCCTCCTCGGGGGTAAAGCCGAACAGATAGACGCCGTGCAGTTCCTTGTCGGCCACGGTTTCCGTCAGCGAATACCGCAGTTTGACCATGCCCTCTTCGTCGCGCCGCTGCAGGTCGGCCGCTTTTTCACTCTTGATGGAAAGGATTCCGTTGACCCGCTCTTCAATCGACTGATTGTTGGCGGTATAGACATCCATCCAGATGGTCAGCCCCGGCCGCCAGAGCACCAGACTGCCGCCGTCAATCCGCCGAAACATCCGTCCGCTGATGTCAAACCGCCAGCACTGCGGCACCAGCACCGTTCCGGCGACCACCGGCGGCAGCAGGATGATTTCCGGCTCTTCCGTATCCGGACTGGTCACTTCCAGCCGGCCGGCAGCGTTTCGCTCAATCTGCGTCCCCGGCGGATACATCAAAAAGGGGATAATCTCCGGGTCATAATTGGCTATTGTATTGATATCCAGCAGCGAAATGTGCTCCGGTTCGTCCAGATATTCCTCGGTCTCTCCGCCTCCCAGAAACCGCCAGCCGCTGTCGGCCTCCTCATCAGGTTCTTCCCGCACCATGCACTGAACGCGGTGGCCGTCCACGGCAATCTTGTCCGAAACAAAGCCGAACCCCAAATCGGGCACTAAGGACTGAATCTCCGAGGCTGCCAGTTTGTATTTCTTTTCCATCGGCTCACACTCCTTTCTGAAGAGTTTGCCTCTCATTCTACCCGCCCCTGCCGCCCCCCTCAACAAAATAACCCGTGAAAATCCGCCTGCACAAAAATTGAGTGAAAATCAAATTTCTCCTTCTATACCTCCGACAGAGCCGTTTTTTCCTGAAACGTCCATTCCTGCTTTGTCATTCTCTCGCAGATTTCTGTCATTCCCGCGCAGGCGGGAATCCATCCTTTCGAAAAGCAGCCCGTGGCCGGGCTCCGGCAGCCGGCTCTTTCCGCTTCCCGACCAATCACGGACAACTACAACTGATAACTGTTAACAGATAACTGTCGTTAGAGAGACGTCAGATTTTCTCCGGGGCGGCAGAGCGGACGGCATCCAGAAATTCCTGCGGCTGCTGCGTGCCGATGAGTATCCTTTTGCCGTTTTTCAGTTCCAGCTGGATTCCCTGATTGCCGCGGATGTTATACGCCGTGCCGGCTTGCCCATATCGAATCCCCCAGCCGCCGTATTCGAGAATCGGCGAATAGCTGCGGGCATACAGCCGCTCAATCTCCTTCCAGGCGATTCGCTTTCGCAAAAACGTCAGCGGCAGGCATACAACCTCTATGCCCTCCTTTCTTACGCGGGTGAGCATTCCCCCCGAAGCAAGGAGCCCATCCACCGCGGCCGTCAATGCCCAGCAAAGCCACAGGAGCCCTCTTAAAGCTCCTGACAGGGCCCCCTTGAACTGCAGGAAGAGAATGACCCCTCCAAAAACGGCAATTCCTGCCCACAGAGGCACCTGCAGCAGGAGTCCAAACCGCTGCCGCTCTTCGAACAGCGGCATAAAAACTTCTTCCCAGGGTTCGGAGCCGGCTGATTTGTTTGTCTCCATTATTTCTGTCCCACAGCGGTTTCCGTATACGGAATCCACACCGCCATCGGCCCTTTGCCGCGATATGCCCAGGCATAGTATGGAATCGCCTCGAACTTCCGCGGCGTTCGGCGGATTTGGCCGTCCTCGCCTCGGCCGATTTCCGCCGCCGTGCCCCGCAGGACCACCAGCCCGCCCAGCAGGTCCGCCCGATACACCGCCTCCAGCGGCGCATCCTTTTCAACCATCACACTCAGCACCTGCCCGCCTTCCACATCCGGCCACTCCAGACAGTACACCAGCGGTCCGCGCTGAAAGGCCGTCTTGCCGATGTTGTCCTTGACCCGCTCATCACAGGTAATTCGCCGCACGGGCATCGGCAAATCCAGCATCACCGTATCGCCCGCCTTCCAGAGCCGGTCGATAACGGCATATCCTTTCTGGATTTCCGGCTCGATGGGCTGTCCATTGACGGCAATCGCCGCCGGCCGTTCCAGCGGTTTTGTAAACGCGTACAGCGCTGAAGAAGAAAAAACATCCGTCGCCCAGTCAGGTATTCGTATCTTCAGCACCATCGGCAGATTGTCCGATTCCGGCAGAATCTGCAGGAGTACCTTGCCGTCCCACGGAAAATCCGTCTCCTGCAGGATTCGCACAGTTCCGCCGTCGGGTTTGAGCCGGGCCTCCGACTGGCCGAACAGGTTCACATACACTGCTTTGCCTCGCACGGCATACGCATACCCCGAAAC
>Ga0209508_1000561_pt1 | contig 36732 bp, 37 predicted proteins | sample AD_UKC129_MetaG_FD_184427 | JGI IMG/M metagenome (GOLD analysis project Ga0209508, IMG submission 184427) | Active sludge microbial communities of municipal wastewater-treating anaerobic digesters from Canada - AD_UKC129_MetaG (SPAdes) (version 2) | ecosystem: Engineered > Bioreactor > Anaerobic... | reverse complement strand
TAAGATCATTAACTTAAAATCCCGGGCCATAACGACTTCATCATAGCCGTCTCCATCAATATCACAAACCTGGAACGGAAGATCGGCTGTTAAAAACGCATGCTCCGGATTGGGCTCTCCAATCTGCCAAAGAATCTGGCCGTCCAAATCGATCGCTGTTAAGCAACTGATCTGGGCATGGGCATCCCGATGAATCCTCCGTTGACACTGGGCAATAACAATATGCCAATCTTTGGTTCCGGTCAAATGGCCAAAACGAATATTACGGCCAGCCCCAAAATCCCTCAAATTAATCGTCTTCCAGAGCAGTGGCTGGGGATATTTAGCTTGCTCCGACACTTCCTCCAACATCCGTTGTTTCTTCCTAGCCACGGCTTCCTGATAACTCTTTACATCGCCATATACTTCGATATCCCCAAATTGTGCCGGGGCCAGCGTTCCGATGGCAATTTTCCCACGGGAGTATGTATCATCCTCCACTTCAAAGTGTTTAATGTCATTTACCCAACATTCGATGGTCTTCCCACGGCAAACAACCTGAAATTGATAAGTTTCATCGGCTGTGTAGGGATAATCAGCAGCTGCTAAAACCGTAATCCCGGCAGGATTGCGCTTGAATAACTCCAGTCGTCCCTGATTAAAACAGAGCATATAGAAACTTAAACTATCTTGGTACCGGAAGATCAATCCGGCCGCACTGGAAGTCAACAACAACCGGATCCGGCAGGACACCCGATAATCGGACCACTCCGCTTCTCCGGTTGCCAGAATGATCATCGCATCCAACCCTTGCTTAACCGCAGTCGAATATTCGATAAACTTCCGGCCGTCCTGTTCCATGATCATCCAAGTTTTGACGCCGCCGGAACCCATGATCGGAGTCGGATCAAACCATTGTCCTGCATATCCCGGGTTCACCCGGTAATGGTATTCCCCCATGGCCCCCAAAAAAGGCTCATAAGGATAATCCCCCACTTTAAAACTGGAAAAATCATCCCGAAACAAAAGCATTTCTTCCATGGATACCACTCCTTTTCTTCCCACGTTATTCGGTACAAGTCTTTGATTCCCTGCTTAATCAAATCAGGCCGGATGATACCGGCCTGACCTTAGACTTTTTATTCAATTCCGATAACTTATTTTTTATTGAAAACCTTGTCATATTCCGCTTTAGCTTTTTCCATGGCGGAAGCCCACTCGTTAAGGAATTTTTCAACCGGCCGTTTTCCGAGCAAAACTTCTTGGAAAGCAGGATCCAACCGGGTGAGGATCGCATTGTAATCCGGCAAATATTGCGGATTTTTTAAGGCTACTGATTTTTTATCGGCAAAGGTATCGCCCATCAGTTTCAAATGTTGGGCCTCTGAAACCCAGGGTTCATTCATGACATCCAGACGGGTCGGCAATTGGCCGATTTTCTGATTCCAATAGCTTTGGCTTTCAGCTGACGCCAGGAAGTGCACCAGTTTCCAGCTTTCTGCCGGATATTTGGTACCCTTGTAGATAACATACCCTTTCAGGGCAGTGATCGCCGTACGTTTCCCGAGTTTACCGACAGGGAATGCTGCTGCTGCAAATTTACCAGGACCCAAGGTTTGCATATGTTCGCCATACGAACCGATGTTATGCATGATCATGGCAGCGATTCCGTTATCAAAGTTGGCAACCATCTCTTTGTAACCATTGGTAATATCGCTTTCCGGTGTATATTTTCCATAAATCGCGACATATTTCTTTAAAAATTCGACATGAAGAGGATGATTGATAGTACACTTGCCTTTTTTGTCAAAGTATTCCGTTAAACCGGAATAGGCATATAACAACATCTCCAAATTGTTTACACTGCCCGAACCGCCACGAATCGAGTATCCATAACGGTTTTTGCTTTTATCAGTCATTTTGGCGACAATATCAAAAAATTCTTCCCAGGTAGCAGGAGGATTTAAGCCAGCTTCTTTGAACCAATCCGGCCGATACCAGAAAAGATTGGCATTAAATGTATTCGGCAGTTCATACAATTTCTTGTTGGGGACCAGATCCCGAATGGCCTGAATATGAACAGGAGCAAATTGCTTCTTATCCGGTGCTTTATTGAAATAAGGATCCAACGGTAAAATAGCTCCGTTCAATGCAAATTCGGCCACCCAGTTGGTGGATACACCGCTGACGTCCGGTGTACTATTGGCTGCAATGGCCACATCAATTTTTTGTTTGGACGAACTCCACGGAAGACCAACATATTCGACCTCGATCGAAGGATTGACTTTATTAAACCGTTTGAGTAACTCTTGTAAATAGGGTGTACGATTGGGGCCGGCATTTTCATCCCAGAAAGTTAGCTTAACCTTTTGTGGGGCACTGAAAGTAGCCGAAGCGCTGATCAACAACAAACTAACCAGTAAAACCGCTGTCTTCTTTGCTGTTTTCCTTAACATGCTTCTCCTCCTCTTTTGTTTTTGTTGCCGTCGCTTTCCGTCAGCATTACTTTCATTTTCGTCCAAAGTGACTTCGTTTTTAATTAAAAATCTTAATGAACATGTTTAAATTTTTATCATATCCGATATTAGCCTCACCGTTTCCTGAACTCGGAGGGAGAATAGCCGGTGAACTTCTTAAAACAAACGCTAAAGTACTGCGGATTACTAAAACCAACCCGTTCGGCAACTTCATAGGCTTTCAGATCGGAATTCCGCAACATTTCCATAGCCCGGTTCATGCGAATTTCATTGAGATAATCCGAGAAATTAATATTCCGTTCCTTCTTAAAAACAATACTGAGATAAACCGGACTGACATGAACCGCCTGGGCAACCTCGGACAGAGACAATCCTTCATCGGAATAATGGGTCTCCATATAGTGAATGGCCTCTGCAATCAACCCTGAAGCACTGGACTGCCGCTTACGGTTGATCGTCTCTGTGATCTCAATAATAATCTTCCGAACAACGGCAAAGATATCAGCCACTGTCTCCCCTTCTTGAATTTGGCGACAACGCTCTGAAAATTGAAGGTTAACCGCTGGCCCGTCAGTCTCGCCCCCAAGTTCGGCTCCTTGAAACACGATCATCGCCAGCTGAATCCCAATAAGACGCGCAGACATCAACGAAACGAATCCGCGGCTGAGCAAATCCGTTTCCAATTTGGACACAATTTCCAACGCTTCATCGGTTAAACCGGTTTTTATCTTAATCCCCAAACTGGTATCGATCTCCGGAAGCTCCAGTGTTTCCTCGACCGGTATTCCAATATCAGCACTATTTAAAATCTGATTTTTCCCAAAAAGATGCCGGAATTCGGTGGCTGTTTTGGCAGCCCGGTATGAACCGCCAATCTGGATTAAGCTTGAAACCGGCTTTCCAATCCCCATCGTGACACTGAGGCCGTATTGCTGATTGATGGTTTCCTTAATTGATTCAGCCAGCTCAAGCACATATTCTGTTAAGAGCCCCACCTCGCCGTCGCTTCCAATGAGCAACACCAATTCATCACCGCCTGGATTTAAGACGGCACCAGCTTGACCGTTAAGAAAATGATTACAAAGATCAGCCAGGTTAAGTTTTAACACTTCCTGCTCAGTCATATTTTTTAAAGCCGAATCCACTGTAAAATCATCAATTTTTAAAACAACGGCGATATAACACGAAACATTCAAATTAAGCTCTAAAAATGCAACTTCCTCGCGGATCTCCTCTTCCGTATGATATTGATCATGGATTAAACGATTTAAAAAATGTTGCCGGAGCAAAGGCAAACTCTCCTTTACCCGACGTCTGGCCTCACGTTCCTGTTGTAACTCTTGAGCTGCCCGTCTAACACTGGCCAGCAAACATTCACGATCGACCGGTTTTAAAATATATTCAAAGATCTTTAATTCCAACGCCTGTTTGGCATAATCAAATTCATCATACCCGGTAAGCAAAATGATCTTAACATCGTTTGTCTGGGAAAAAATTTTCCTGGCGAGGCCCAAACCGTCCAAAAAGGGCATTTTGATATCGGAAATCACCACATCCGGTTGAATTTCTTGAAATAACCGATACGCTTCCTCTCCGTCAGCAGCTGTTCCCGCCAACTCAAAGCCGGCCTCACTCCAACCAATGTTTTTACTCAACCCTTTACGAATAATCACATCATCATCAACAATCATCACCCGGATCATTCGCTTTTCCCTCCTTCATCAGACGAACCGGCAACTGAACCCGGACACAAGTTCCATTTTCCGGTGTGCTGTCAATCTCCAATCCATATTCCGGCCCATAATGAAGCTGCAACCGGCGGGCCACATTCGCCAGACCTACGCTCCGTCCCGGCTGGCCTTTTCCCTGCATCTGCCGAACACGTTCCAAATTCTCCGCTGTCATTCCGGCGCCATTATCCCGAACTTCAAGAATGACCCTGTCATTTCGAATATATCCGTCAATAATAACCTGACCCAGTCCCCGTTTTTCTTTAATCCCATGGTATATCGCATTTTCCACCAACGGCTGCAGCGTAAGTTTAATAATTTCACAAGGATAGGTCTCGGGGTTCACCCGAATATCATAATCAAACCGATCTGCATACCGCATTTTCATGATCACCAGGTAATTCCGGATATGTTCCAACTCTTCAGCAATAGAGATCACTTCCCTGCCATTACTGATACTGATCCGGAAAAACTTCGCCAGTGCCGCCACCATGGCTCCGGCTTCCCGGGTTTCGCCCAATTCACAAAGCTGTTTAATAGAGTCCAGCGTATTATAGAGAAAATGCGGTTTAATTTGTGCTTGTAATGTATCCAACTCAGCCAACCGCTTTTGCTCTTGCTCCAAACGAACTTGCTCAATCAACATACGGACCCGGGCCAACAATTGGCTGATACCATCGTTTAAGACGCCAATTTCCTCCGGAAACTGCGCTTCAAAAGGAACATCCAGATTACCGGCTTTCACCTGCCGGACTTTTTCCGTTAATTCAGCCAAAGGCGTGGTTACAATTTTAGCCAGCAAATTCGAGAGAAGCACCGCTGTAAACAGAATAATACCCATAACTGCCAAGGTGATATTTTTAATAAATGCCGCCAGATTCAAAATGTCGTCTTCCGGAAATACCGCAGCCAATTTCCATTGGTTGACGGAAATCGTATCATAAATGATCTTCATCTTTTCGCCTCTGGAATTGCGGACACTCAGCTGTCCAGTGGGATTTGAGGCAGTTAACAGGCTTTTTTGAATAATCCCGTCAATTTGGTAACCATTAGGAATATCTTCTTTAAAATTGATGATCCCGTCAGGACTGACGATAATCAAATACCCGTGTTCGCTGATCCGGGCATCCTCCAAGATCCCCCGGAAAAAATCTTCTTTCAGATTGAACATGATCACCCCTCGGACATGGGACTCCGCATCGCCATACATCTTAAACAAACTGGCAATACGGTTCTTAGACTCAAACGAGAGGAAGATATCATTTTCACGGAGCGAACGCCAATAGTACTCGGTCCGGTTGCCATGATACCGCAATCTCCAGTCTTGATACTGAAATGTATTCCGGGAAGTCATATAATCTTTCTTCGACAGCATCAGACGGCCTTCATTAAAATAGATCAAAATCGAATCTAACATCGAATAATACGAGGAAAAGATCCGTTCTAAGTTCCGGTCGACCCGAATATAGTCACCCGGCTGTATCACACCGTATCTGTCTTCATCCAGCCGTTTAATCAACGATAATGTATCAATATCATTTTCCAAAGCAACTAACTGTTCGAAAATAGCCGTTAAACGGTTATCAATATATTTCCGGGTTTGATTCACCGTATCGCCGATCCCGGTATAAGCATGAACCTGAATCTGACGGGCAGCGACGGTATAAGTTAAAAAACCCACCAATCCGACACACTCGATAATTACCGGTATAAACAGCCAAACGATTAACGTTTTCAACGAACGCGGAGAATCCCAACCAAACCATTTTCTAAACAGTGTTCCAACTGCCATCCGCTTTTGTCTTTGAGCCATCATGTAAACCCACCTTTTTGATGGTCAACTTCTTTTCACAACACAAGATAAAGTATACCGTAGGAAAAATTCGGCTCTTTCCCATGATATCCTGTTTTTTGAAGAAACTCCCCGCATACAGTAGTAAAAACCGGCCACTCGGGACCGGTTTCTCCATTAAACAACCGAATAAACGATATGAATTATCCTTTCACAGATCCGGCACTCAATCCCTGAACCAGATATTTTTGAACATAAGCGAACATCAAGAAGGGAGGAATCATCGCAATAATACTGCCGGCCGCCAAATATCCGTAATTGATGTCATACTCTCCCTGCATGGAGTGGAGTGCCACCGGAATGGTATATAAATCGCTGCGGCTGATAAACATCAACGCGAAAATAAACTCATTCCAGCAACTGATGAACGCAAAGGCAGCTGTAGCTATAATTCCGGGGAGCAGTATCGGAAGAACCACATGAAAGATGGCCTGAAGCCGGTTACAACCATCCATCATAGCCGCCTCTTCAATATCATAAGGAACATTTTGAATAAATCCCCGCATTAGTATGGCATTAAAGGGCAGCTGAAAAGTTGTATAAGCAATAACCAGCGAACCCAGGTTACTGATCAAACCCAGCTTTTTAAAGATAATAAACAACGGAATTAACAGCATAACTCCAGGCACAAATTGGGTACATAAGAGCAAAAACATCATCAGTTGTTTACCTTTGAACCGGAAACGGGTCAGTGCATATCCCACCAGAACCGCAAAGGTAACGATAAAAAACACGGCAATTAACGCAACGATTAAACTATTCCGAAAGTATCTCCCGAAACCGATGTTATTCCAAGTTTCAATAAAATTCTGGAATGTCATCGGATTCGGTAAGTATTTTAAGGGAACCTTCATAATATCCCGTTCAAATTTGAGCGACGTATTCAGCGTCCAATAAAAAGGGAACAATACAAAAATCAAAATGATCGATAATGGCAAGTGAAGGCTTAAACACCTGCGTAAACGCTGTTCAATTTTCATGGGTTACTCCTCCTTCCCGAAGCGGCTGGCTTTAAGATATATCTCAGCGAAGATCAACAGGATCAAGAACCCGATCACCATCAATGCCGAACCATAACCGAAATTATTGCTATGAATCGCTTCATTGGCAATATACATCGACAACGTAGTGGTCAGATTGGCCGGCCCTCCGCCGGTCATTGCATAAATCGTGTTCACATTATTAAACTCCCAAACGACCCGGAGCAACGAGGACAATACGATAGTTTCTTTCAAATATGGCAATGTAATCTTTTTAAACGCAACCCATTTTCCTCCGCCGTCCACGGAACAGGACTCATAAAGTTCCCCGGGAATCGTTTGCAAGGCAGCCAGCAGGGTAATGGCAAAAAAGGGAATTCCCCGCCAAAGCTCTGCAATAACCACTGCCCAAAAAGCCGTATTGACTCCGCCCAACCAGGCAATGTTGCTTTTAATCAACCCAAATTTCAGCAAGAGATCATTGATGACGCCCATATGTTGGTTATACATCATCGACCACATTAAAGCCGTTAACACACCGGAGATAGCCCAAGGCGAAAACACCAACGCCCGTACCAGACCCCGACATTTAAAGGAACGGTTGAGTAGCAGAGCAATCGCGAGCCCGATAATGAGTTGTAATGAAACTTCCCAAAAAACCCATTTTGCCGTCACTGCCAAACTGGAATAAAATAAAGAATCCTGAAAAATTTGCTTAAAATTATCCAATCCGATGAAACCATTGGCCCATGCCCGGTTGAGGTAAAAGTTATGCAGACTGTAATAGAAAACGGTTCCAACCGGGTAAATCATAAAGCATACAATCAACGCAATGGCTGGCAATAAAAAGACATAAGGCAACCATGTTTTATTGTGACGCTCCATTAACTCAACCTCCTGCCTTTTCTTTTGATGAAAAAATACCTATCTCCATTATTAATGATGAAAGGAGAAGTTAGAATAAAAAATCTTTTTGGAATTGTTTAATTTCTTAACCGTCATCCTTTCAAAAAGTGCAGATAACCATGGATAATTTATATCTATCGTATGGTAAAACTCATCCAGAAAGTCCATACCTGTACCGTTTGGAATCAAAACAAAAAAGAACCAAGCTAAATCCTTGGTTCTCATAAAATGCAACTAAAAGAAATTTAAACCGTTACGGTTAATCTTTAATATATGGCAGAATATTTTTTTCTACATCCGCCTCGCTATTTACCGGTCCGACGTCTTTAAAAAGGGACCAGATTTCCGTCAATTCGGCAGCGTTTCCGGGTTCCAGCGTCTGAACTTCGCCCAGAGATTCCAATTCCAAAAAGGCATGGTTGGTATAGGTCTCAATATTTACGCCTCCATCCGGATACACTACATCTGCCTGGTATTGGTGGCGTTTCACAAATAAATAGCCGTCATTGAGATAAGCCATCCAGCCCTCCGGAGCGGAAATCCCAAACTTGAACGGGTTTTCTTTGGTTACATCCTGACGGAGAATGATATACCTGGAACCCCAGGTAACCCGAGAGTCATTCATGTCCGTATAGGGCCATAGAGCCAATACCCGGTTGGATAACAACGGACCATTTAAGGCTTCCCTGATCTGAGGAAAGACCGCAACCCCTCCGGTGCGCATAACAGTAATCGCCCAGGGAGCCAGCGTCACAGGCCATAAACCTTGGTTGACCAAACGGTGCTCCACGGTGAACTGGTGAGTTATAGCGTCTAACGTCAGCCGCAGCGTCTTGGCAATACCGGTTCCAGGCTCTGTCTTTTGCCGGAGTTCCAGCCCATCAGGTAATATCTCGACTTCAACCGGTTCATTATCCGGAATGTAGGTTCGAGGTACTGCTTCAGGACTATGCCAAAGCCGGTGCCCTCCGTACATCCGCCATTCATCACCGCCTGTCAGTCCGGCCTGTGCCTCCATCTCCGCTAAGCAATTAGGTCCGCCAATGAAGCCGCACCGGATAATTCGAGGCCCCACATCCGCTGTCACTACAGCCTCTACCGTCTGATCAGCTACCCGGTAACAATTGGACCACCCTCGGTAAACGATCTTCTCTACAGTAACCACCGTATCACTCCTCCTTATATTTTACACCGTGCACAGTACATAAATCACAGTGCACAGTAAAGGGACTAGGTACGAGGTTCTAGGTTTTAGGTTCTAGGCCTAGGTGCCGAGTTATGGGTTATAGCGGAAACGCCTCCGCGTTCCTTCCATTACCCACCTATACCCATGATACTGAACCTGTTACATCCGTTTCAACTTTTCCACCGGCACATAATACTTCTGATAGCGCTGGCCCCGTCTGTCGATAAAAGGCCCTTTTTTATCTTCCACCATCACAGTGGCCCGTTTGTTTATGGCATAAATGATCCCAGTCAAAATCCGCTCTGCAAAGACAAAGGAAACCCTATCCCCGGGTTTCAACCCGTATTTCTCTCGGGCAATAGCATTTGGAGTAGGTAAATGGTGGTAACTGTCGGTATGCCCAAAAATCCGATAAGCCATCATTTTAAAGCGGGATCCCCTGCAATTGGAACGGTGAAAATAAATGAATTCAAGGACATGGCAGAGTTCATGTTCAAAGACAACTTGCAACGCCTCCAGGGCATGATGGGTCACAATCCCTGATACGGTTTTATCCCCTGGCAACTCATGATAACGAAGAAAAAATTCAAGGCCTATCCGAACCTCGATCATCACCGTTTCCGGCCTTAACCGCGCAATATTTTTGGGACACAGCGTTTTTCCGGCGCTACGGGTTAACCGGGAGGATAACGAAAACTTCAGTTCTCCCGAAAATACCCTCTCAAACCGCTTTTCAAAAAAAACTTCATTGTATAGTCGAAACAAAAGCTCCAGATCGGATACATCCAAACGGGTAAATGTTTCCTTTTGAATATTCGGGGATAGGTTCATTAACCGCCGGGCAATCTCCGCCCGTTTCTGTACGGTCACTTCCGGTGCATATTGAATCAGATAAAGTTCTTCCGCCATCATTCACCCATTTCAATTGGATAAGGTTATACTGCCGGTTACCCAAACCGATTTTCTCCGCATATTCCAAGGTAACTCGGCCTTTTTTCAAGACCCGCCGGTTCACTTTCTTTTCGATCTGATCCAGACAAGCTTGATCCAATGCCACCGGATCCGTCGACCCCAAAACGCCCACATCGGGAAGGAAGGGGCGCATCGCATGGCCTTCACAATCACATCCCCTCGTAATATTGAAAACGAACGTGATATACATGATGGATTTATCTTTAGCAGCCGCATATGCATATTCCGCTAAACGGCCAAAAAATGAGCCGGATATGGATGCCAAAAAGTTATTGGAAATTGCCTGGTAAGGACATACCGCCGTACAGGAAGCGCAGCCGATACATTTTTTCCGGTTGATCCGAGCTTTTTTAGTGATAACGATCGCATCTTCCGGGCATTTTTTAACACAAAGCCCACAGGCTTTACAACTCCATCTTTTGATCATGGGGACAGCATTGCAATGTTGGTCGAGCTTACCGCCCCGAGCCGCAAAGCCCATGGCTAACTGCTTGATCGCCCCGCCGAACCCGGCCAACATATGCCCTTTAAAATGACTCAATACGATCAACTGTTTTTGCCCAGCTAATTCTTTGGCGATCTTGCAACGTTTAAAATACTTCTGATTGATCTCAACCCATTCAAAATCTTCCCCATATTCCCCATCGGCAATAACTACAGGCAATCGGGTAAACCCATGGTCTTGCGCTAATTTCACATGCTCAGTCCGGGTGGTCCGCTCACCCCGATACAACACATTGGTTTCAATAAAAGCTGATTCAATCTGTTGTTCCTGGAGATAATCAATGATCCCGTCATAATTCTCCGGACGGATAAAGGTGGTGTTCCCCTTCTCTCCAAAATGAACTTTCAACGGAATAAACTTCTCCAAGGGAATATGTTCGTCTTTAACCATCCGGTCCAAAATTTCAACAGCCGCCTGTCGGACAGCAGCCGTATCATTAACCGTGTCAATCGGTATAAAATATACGTTCGCCATTGATTTCATTCCTTTTTCAATCTAAATTATAGCTTTTTACCAATTCATGTCAATAGAATCAGCTCTTATTAATTCTTTTAAAAAATGGATTTCCCTGCAATCAATACGTATAAAGCTCCATACTCGGAAAAAGCGAATTCGAGGAGCTTTTGGATTTATTAGACGGTCAAAAGTAACCCTCCGCCTGAATCTATGTGCTCAAATAAATAATGAATAGTTTAAGTCATACCAAAATGAAGTAGCCTTCCAGAATAGCTCAATTCTTCTTACTCCGTATGTTCTATATATAACATCCATTCAGTTACGCTCTAAAAATATTTAGACATAACCATTCATCATCCGCTATAATGAAATCACGCAAAAATATCATCTCTATCCATTAAATGCACATACTAAGAATAAAGATAATTCATTATTCAAAATTCTAACGGAGGTCCCCATGGCACAATTTACTATTGAATCCTGTATTGCCGAAGAAGCTGAATTACAATTTCCCGCTTTTCTTAACTCTGATGCTCTAAAGCTTGGCCTGTTCATTTTAAGACGGGCTCAGAAAGAATCGAAAAAAATCGCCATTGACATAGAACGCCACGGCCAGCAGCTGTTTCATTATGCCATGGAAGGAACCACCCCGGACAATGATCAATGGATCATCCGTAAGAAAAACGTAGTCAAACGGTTTCACAAAAGCTCGATGCATGTCCGATGTATCCTGCAGGAAGCAGGAATGGATATCGAATCAAAATATTTTCTCAGCCCGAGGGAGTATTCAGCCCACGGTGGATCTTTCCCCCTGATTATCAAGGGAGTCGGCGTTGTTGGAACCATTACCGTCTCAGGCTTGCCTCAGGAAGAAGATCACGCCCTGGTGGTTTCCTGTCTCAGAGAGTTTCTACAGACGGCTGAAGTGCCTCATTCAATTGTCGATTGAGATCCATCATCTCCAACGCTGTAATGGCTGCATCCCATCCCTTATTTCCAGCTTTGGTTCCGGCCCGTTCGATAGCCTGTTCAATCGTGTCGGTGGTTAAAACTCCAAAGACCACCGGCACTTCGGTTTGGAGCGTTACTGCGGCGATCCCCTTAGAAACTTCAGCTGCCACATAATCAAAGTGAGGCGTCGCCCCGCGAATCACGGCCCCAAGACAAATCACGGCGCCAAATTTCCGTGAAGCAGCCAATTTCTTTGCCATGAGCGGTATTTCAAAGGCGCCGGGGACCCGGACAACAGTGATCTGCGTTTCATTCATACCATGCCGTTTTAATGCATCCAGCGCTCCCTCCAGAAGATGTTCCGTAATAAAACTGTTGAATCTCCCGACAACTATAGCAACGTGAGATTCACCAGCATTTAACTGCCCTTCAATGACTTTCATCCTCTTTTCCTCCTTTTACAAAATGTGTCCTAATCGAGTCCGCTTGGTTTCCAAATAAAACTGATTGGTCGGCCGGGAAGGCATCTTTAGAGACACCCGCTCCACAACCTCAAGGCCATGGCCGCTTAATCCCACGATTTTCCGGGGATTATTGGTTAACAGGCGAATCTTGCCCAATCCCAAATCCCGCAATATTTGAGCCCCAATCCCATAATCCCGCAAATCATCCTTAAATCCCAAGGCTTCATTGGCAGCCACCGTATCCAACCCCTGATCCTGGAGTTGATAAGCTTTCAGTTTATTGATCAGTCCTATTCCCCGTCCTTCCTGACGCAGATAAAGCAGGACTCCATATCCTTCCGCTGTGATTTGTCTCATGGCTGCATGCAACTGTTCCCCACAGTCACATCGGAATGACCCCAGTGCATCGCCGGTAAGACATTCCGAATGAACGCGCACCAAAGGAATTTTCCCTTCCAAATCCCCCAATACCAGGGCAATATGTTCTTCATGCCCGTACTTGGTCCGATAACCGATCATCCGGAAATTCCCGTATTCATTGGGAAGCCATGTTTCCGCTTCCCGTTGGACCAATTTTTCAGTAAGACTGCGATACGCGATCAGCTCCGCCACACTGATAATCTTCAGATGATGTTGTTTAGCAAAGCGCTCCAAATCATCCCGGCGGGCCATGGTCCCATCCTCATTCATAATTTCACAAATGGCCCCTGCCGGCTCAAATCCGGCTAACCGGGCCAAATCAACGGCAGCTTCCGTATGTCCCGCCCGGACCAACACTCCCCCTTCTCTGGCAATCAGCGGAAACACATGCCCTGGACGGTTAAAATCGGAGGGAACTGCATCCGGCCTAGCCAAAGCCTGAATCGTTGCTGACCGTTCCACCGCCGAGATACCGGTCGTCGTTTGACAATAGTCGACGCTAACTGTAAATGCCGTACGCAGCTTCTCGGTGTTTTCCTCCGGGATCATCAAGGGAAGCTCCAGCCGTTTGGCTTGTTCTTTAGTAATGGCGACGCAAAGAAGCCCGCGTCCATGCTTAATAAAGAAGTTGGCAGCTTCCGGGGTCATCATGGCCGCTGGCATCACCAAATCCCCTTCATTTTCCCGCTCTTCATCATCCACCACAATGATCATTTTACCGGCTTTCAAATCATTAATGGCTTCAATGACTCTTTCCATTATGACACCTCCTCACTTCCAGTAACCATGCTCTTTTAGAAACTCTAGAGTAATACCATTCTTCGCCGGTCCCTTCTCCTTCTCCGATTGTCGTTTCATCAACATATCGGTCTCTATGTTCAGGTAATCCCCTAGCTTCAAATATTGAAACCGGGTTTGACGGAAAGTATGCGGAATAATCGAAACCACAACCGCGTTCCTCTCCACATCTTGTACTGTCAGGCTCACGCCGTCCAGGGCAATAGACCCTTTCATAACGATATAGTCCAAGAGTTTCTCTGCCATGCCCACCTTGACCAAGACCGCATTGCGTTCTCTTCGCATGCCCAGTAAGCGGCCGACACCGTCCACATGGCCGGTGACCAAATGGCCTCCCAATGAATCGCCCATTTTGAGCGCAGGTTCCAAGTTAACATAGTCTCTGAGTTTTAAATACTTCAAATTGGTATCTTGCAAAGTTCGGGGCATCACATCCGCCTCAAACCACCCTTTCCCTTTTCGGATCACGGTCAGGCAAACCCCGTTGACCGCCACGCTGTCTCCCAATCCCATAATTTCTGCTGTTGCTGCTTGAATTTTAAATTGACATTGATGTCCCGCCATTCGCTGTTCCAATACTCTGCCGACCTCTTGAACCAATCCGGTAAACATTCCCCTCCCCCTTCCGGCTAACGGTTGGCATAGCCATGAACCAAAAAATCATCGCCATAACGCCTGATGGATTCCACTTTGATCGGCACTTTTTCCGTTAATGACCTAAGGCCCGTTCCCCCTAAAACCCCGATGGATTCATCGCCGCCGATCCAAAAGGGCGCATAAAAGAGATAAAACTCGTTGACCAGCTCCGCTTCCACAAAAGCCGTAAAAATCTGACGCCCGCCTTCGATCAGGACCGATTGAACCCCCATCTCACCCAGGGCTTTCATAACATCCTGCAGTTCGGGTTTCCCCTGAGTCTTCACACGAAATACCCGGACCCCCCGTTCAGTCAGGGCTTTTTCTTTATCACGGGGCGCTTCGGCCGAACAAAAAATCACTAAGCGTTCAGGAGACTCTTGAACCAGCCGACTCTCCAAGTCCATGACCAAATTGCTATCCATCACCGCTTTTAAAGGTTGGCGCCGCTTTGAATCCCCCCATCTGCAGGTCAAACGGGGATTATCCTTTTGGACTGTACTGCTCCCGATCAAAATAGCGCCAACATGGGCCCGGAGTTGATGAACTTTCTCCCGGGACTTGGCACCGGTAATCCATTGAGATCCCCCGCCCGCTAAGGCAATCTTCCCATCCAAACTCATGCCGGCCTTGAGAATAACCCAGGGAAGCCCAGTGTGACAATGATGAAAATACGCCTGGTTTAAACGAATCGCCTCGTCTTTCCCGATGCCCTCTACCGCCGGTATTCCTGCTTCCCTCAATTTCCGGGCACCCCCTCCAGCCACATGGGGATTGGGATCAGCCACAGCATAGTAGACTTTCCCGATGCCAGCCTTGATGATCGCCTCCGTACAGGGAGGTGTCCGTCCAAAATGGTTACAAGGTTCCAGCGTAACATAAAGCACAGCTCCTTGAGGATCAACCGTACAGCGTTTGAGGGCTTCCACCTCAGCATGGGGATGACCGGGCCCTCGATGCCATCCTTCGCCGATAATCATCCCTTCTTTGACAATGACTGCGCCAACCATGGGATTGGGATAAACCCGCCCATATCCCTTTCGAGCCAGCACCAGTGCTCGTTTCATTGCTTGTTCCGATGATACAGCCATAAAAAAAACCGCCCTTCAGATAAACCTTCAGGACGGAAATAGACAAAAAGAAAAACACCTTCTCCCATCCAGACTGTACTGTCGGCTTTGGAATCTCACCAAATCAACCGTTTACACGGCTCGCGGGCTACGCCACAGAGGACGATTACCGCCGGTTCGGACTTGCACCGATCCTGAAGGTTTAAATCAGTTATATCATTTTTATTCTATATTATAGTTGTCTATCACTCAAAAAACAACCCAAACTTTTCCTGGATTGTATCAAAAATCCGATGCTTCAAACCGGGCCTTGGCTACCAATTTCACACCGCCTCGCGGTTTTTGGGTCACCACGACTTCAACCCAATGGGGACGGCATGCCTTCCCGATATCTTTGGCAATTTGCGCAGCCAATGCTTCACAAAAAACCCCTTCCTGCCGGAAACTCCAGAGGTACAATTTCAAGCTTTTACTTTCGATACAGGATCGATCCGGTGCATACTCAATAGTCACGGTTTCCCAGTCCGGTTGACCGGTCACCGGGCATAAACTGGTGACTTCATCGCTCTCCATCACCACCGTCTGAACCCCTTCCGGTTTAGGAAAAGTCTCCAACATACGGGACGGTTCCCGCACGGTTTTGCCTAACGCCTTAAATTCCAATTCACTCATGTTCAAACCTCCATTTTAAACCAATGATACTTTACATCATGATCATAGACATCAAGCTGTTCTTTGTGTTTCACCCATCGGACCACCAGATAAGTTACAGGAGTCAAAAGCACCTCATAACCTACCTTCCACAGGTATTGTGCTACCATCATGCCTGTAAGGACGGTCAAAGGTACGGTCCAGCCAAAACCCAGCCCAATAAAGATCATCGTATCGGCCCCTTCCCCGACCACCGTTGACAGAATGGTCCGCATCCAGAGAAACCGGCCATTGGTTTTCACTTTGAGACGGGATAACACCACCGAGTTTAATAATTCCCCCACCCAATAGGCAACGAGGGATGCCAGGACCAATCGTGGCGTAAATCCCAACACCGTCGCATAAGCGCTCTGTCCGGTCCAAAACTCCGGATAGGGCAAAGCCAACACGGCCATGAAGAGCAATGTCATTACCACATTGGCTCCCAATCCGAGCCAAATGACCAGCCGGGCCCTACGAAATCCATAAACTTCTGTTAATACGTCGCCAAAAATATAAGTGACGGGAAAGAGGATGACTGCTGCCGGTAAAACCACTCCGAAAAAGTTTGCAAGCTTTCCGGCGATGATGTTGGAGATTAACAGTGAGGTTACAAAGGAGCAAGCTAAGATCAGGAACAGCGGGGAAAAACGGGAATCAACTTTTGACATAATGATTTACACCTCCAGTTTTGTTTGCCATCCGGCTGTATTTAGCCGACATAGTCCGCGGGTTTTCTGGAAAACCGCAGAATTTAATTATAATCTACTCTAGAATAAGTTGCAACGGAAAAACTTTTTCTTTCTCCGAAAATGCTATACCATATCATCGAAGGTTGCTCCAAACACATTTTCAGCTAAAAGCCTACCATAACCAAGCCACCGAAATTCCTGTTTCGACATATATTACTATAGCGGTTAAATTACTTAAAGTAGGTGATTGCGTGGAGATTCATGATAAGAACAACATGACCCTATCCAGCCTTAGCACTAAAGCAGCCCGGCGTTTATCCCATTCCACCAAATCCGTTCCGATGATGGAACAGATCACCCCGCGATGGCTACTGAGCCTTTTACCCTGGGTGCCGGTGGATGCCGGAGTCTACCGGGTGAATAAGTGCAAAAAGCTTTGTGACGATCCGGAAAGCCAATCGGAGCAATGCAATGAGTATGGCGAAAAACTCATTAAGATGTCTTCCGGCCACTCCGGCGAATCCCAACTTCCCCAAACCTATCCCGAATATACGGAAAAACCCCGGGAATATGAGTTAAGCCTGATCCAAACCATCTTAAACATCAACACCCATGTCGCGGATATCTATAATGTTCCCAACAATCAATTCAAAGAGCAAATTCGCCTAACTGTTGAAGCTATGCTGGAACGGCAGGAGTATGAAATTATCAATAACCCAGATTTCGGACTGGTCCACTCCGTCGCACCATCGATGCGGATAAGCACCCGAAACGGTCCACCCACTCCGGACGATCTGGACGAACTGCTGTCCCTGGTCTGGAAGAAGCCAGCCTTCTTTTTAGCACATCCCCGAGCCATTGCTGCCTTTGGCAGAGAGTGCACCCGGCGCGGCGTCCCGCCACCAACCGTTAACCTGTTTGGTTCACCCTTTATCACTTGGAGAGGCGTACCCATCGTTCCCTGTGACAAACTGTTGATCAACGGAAAAATCCGAACCCTTCTCCCAAACGGAACCACTAATATATTACTGATGCGGGTCGGAGAGAAAGAGCAAGGCGTCATCGGGTTACATCAGCCAGGCATACCGGACGAACAATATCATCCCAGTTTATCAGTGAAGTTCGCCGGAATCGACACCCATTCGGTTGCCCACTATATTTTAAGCCTTTACTTCTCGGCAGCGGTTTTAACCAGCGACGCCTTAGGAATGTTGGAAAATGTCGAGGTAGGAAACTATTATGACTACACCGATTGAAAACCTTCTCAGCCAATGGGCGAACCAAATTTACCGGGAAGCCATCATTCCCGAGGACCTTACTCCGTTTTGGGAGAAATCGTTGACAATTGACGAGGTCCAATCCCTGCTTCCGTACCAAACCGATTATTATTATTTGCAACGTGAAGTTGACCCGTCGTTGGCTGAAGGCCTCTGGCATTCACCATTGGATATCGAAGCTATCCGAAAAGATTTTCCTATCCTGGCCCGGAAAGTCAACGGCAAACCGTTAATCTGGTTTGACAATGCAGCAACATCCCAAAAACCGGCACCGGTAATTGAAGCCATCAGCCATTATTACCGGGAATATAACTCCAACGTCCACCGGGGAAGCCATACCTTAGCCAATGAAGCGACCGATGCATTTGAAAAGGCCAGGGAGAAAGTGAGGCAATTTATCGGTGCTCCTTCCCCCGACCTGATCGTCTTCACTCGGGGCACGACCGAAGCCATTAATCTGGTTGCCCAATCCTACGGCCGGATGATCCTCCGCCGTGGCGATCCCATCATCATCACCATGATGGAACACCATTCCAATATTGTCCCCTGGCAATTAATCAGCGAACAGACGGGAGCCGTCTTAAAAGTTGTTCCCATCAACGATGATGGGAGCCTGGATTTGGATGCGTATCAAAAATTATTGGCTACCCGCCCCGCTCTGGTGGCCCTGACCCATGTCTCCAATGTGCTTGGAACCATCAACCCGGTCCGACTTATGACCCAAATGGCCCATGATTATGGCGTCCGAGTACTGGTCGACGGCGCCCAAGCTACTCCTCATCTTCCGGTCAATGTCACCGAGCTTGACGTCGATTTCTATGTCTTCTCAGGCCACAAAACATATGGTCCCACCGGTATCGGAGTCCTTTATGGCAAACGGGAGTTACTGGAAGCCATGCCACCTTGGCAAGGCGGAGGCAATATGATTAAAGATGTTCATTTTGACCATACGTTATATAACCGGATCCCCCACAAATTTGAAGCTGGAACCGGTAACATCGCTGACGCCGTCGGTCTCGGAGCGGCCATCGAATATTTACAGGGGATTGGGATGACGGCCATCAGCCAACACGAACAGAAGCTGACGGCTTATGCCATGAACGCTTTAACCGCCATTCCGCAAGTGAGAGTCATCGGTACCGCCCCGCATAAGACCAGCGTCATCTCTTTCACCGTAGCCAATTGCACCCTCGAAAAGTTGGCTCACCGTCTGGACGAAGCAGGCATCGCAGTACGTTTCGGTCATCACTGCGCCCAACCGGTTTTGCGTTATTATGGATTGGAAGAAAGCCTCCGGGTATCTTTCGGATTATACAATACCCAACAGGAAGTGGATCGGTTCATCGAAGTACTTTACCAAAACATTGATAAGCCATACCGCCTAACATGAAGGGAGAGCAACAGCTCTCCCTTTTACTTTCTAAATGAAGATGAGATTCATCGAACTAAAATTAAGGTATAATAGTTTTGAAAGGAAGGATTCGATGCTGACTGAAACGATGCTAAAGCAGAACGTTTGGGCCGTCGTCGGTGCCAATCAGGATCGGGAAAAATACGGCAATAAAATTTACCGTCATTTAAAGAGTCATGGCTATGAGACCTATGCAGTCAATCCGGCCTATGACACAGTGGAAGGCGATCCCTGTTATCCGGATCTCAGCTCCTTACCTAAAAAACCGGATGTCCTCAATATGGTAGTTTCTCCTAAACGGGGTAAACCGATCCTGGAGGAAGCGGCCCGACTAGGTATCAAGTACATTTGGCTGCAGCCCGGGACCTACGATGATGAGCTGATGAATCTCATCGATAGCCTGGGTTTGGAGGCCGTTCAAAATTGTGTATTATTGGCTCTTTAAACCAGATTCATTCCAGCTCCACCGGAACGGGATGGCCTAAAGTCATCCCGTTTTCGGTGACGACTGCATCATAAGCCAACACCCTTACTCCGCATTTTTGTGCCAACTGCAATACTTGGGCAAATTGAGGATCCATCGCCCGATTCGGCCGAAAAACGCTGACCCCCTGCATCTGAATTAAGAAGAAAATCCATCCCTGATATCCCTCTCGCACCGCTTCAATCAGTTCCATCAGGTGTTTCGCACCCCGTTCAGTCGGGGCATCCGGAAACATAGCGATTCCCTTATCTTCCAACGTAACCCCTTTCACTTCGATGAAACCCTTCCCATTTTCGTTTTCATAATAGAGATCAAAACGGGACTTGCCATAGGTTACTTCTTTAGCCACCCGGACCGGTGTGCCTAACTCCTGAAGCTTACCTTGGCATAGGGCTTCATAAACCACATGGTTGGGTGCCTGGGAATCCATATTAATCAACGTCGCCCCTTTATAAACTTCCACCAGCGAATATCGGGTCTTTCGCCCGGTATGGCCGGCATCCTCCAGAATGACGGTTACACCCGGCTGCAACAGTTCCCGACATCTTCCGGTATTTTTTACATGAACCGTCTCAATCACATCGTCCACCTTCACCCGGGCAATAAACCGGTTAAGCCGCTCACAAAAGATCCCATGTTTAATTTTCTTGTATACCATAAAACTTTTTACCTTTCCCGCCGATTAAAAATAACGCCTAACCCGTTGGCAATATTCTACATAAGCCGTACCATGCCGTTGGGTAAGAAACCGTTCTTCCTGCAAGATCTGATAATGAATTCCGGCTACCGTCAATAAGAACGCAACGGCAAAAAAGAGATTTCCGTAAATCAGCGCAACTCCTAAAAAGATACAGTCAACAGCGATAAAAATCGGATTCCGGCTTTTACCGAAAACCCCGGAGGTAACAAGAGTTCCAGGACTCTGGTGATCGATTCCGATCCGCCAGGAAGTGCCAAATGAATGCAAAGCCCAAGCAAAGATAAGATTCCCCGCCAGTAATAATCCGCTACCAACCGCATCCAGGAACCAGAAATCAAAAAGTTCTACATAAAATATTTCAGGTAAAATAGTAACTCCCCAACCGAATATTTCATTCACTACTTCCCAAGTCCAATCCATCAAACCGACAAAAAAGAATAACTCCACCAAACGCTGCCATCCTTTTTTCCTTTTTCCGAGGGAAAACGGATTAATTCCATAGATGAGAGGAAGGGTTATGCTTCTTCCGATAAATATCGCATAAAAAAGGAGCAATTGCAGCAAGACCCATATTTGCAATAAAGTCATTGACCTATCCCCCTTATTGATTTACGTCCCATCGGTAGACCAGGCTTGACTCTATCATAATATACTTTATCCTATCATACCATCTTCCTTTTCTTCAGACGTATCCAATACAGAAGAAACTCTTTCCCTTCTCGGCAACCCAATATCGGTAAATACAGGAATTCTAATTTTCAATATCCTTCACTTGCAATCTTCAACAAAATATGGTAAATTTTTATACAAGTTTGAATATATTGAAAGTAACAGGTTACATCATGTCCATTCGCTTAGTGATTTTAGGAATTTTAAATCAACAGCCGCTTCACGGCTATGAAATCAAACAGATTATCGAAGAATATATGGGAGATTGGACCGATATTAAATTTGGTTCCATCTATTTTGCCCTTTCCAAACTTGCCGAATCCGGGCACATTGAAGTTATCGAGGAAAACCGTACCGGCAAACGTCCGGCTAAAACCGTATATCAAATTACCGCTTCCGGAAAGGAAGAATTTTTACGCCTTTTAAAAAAAGCATGGTGCGAACATAAGCAAGTCATATTTCCCTTTGATATGGCTGTTTTCTTTATCAAATACTTAAGCAAAGCAGAAGCCTTTCAATACTTACAGCAACGTATTGAGAAAGTTACCCAACAGCTCAACTTCCTTAACGACCATAAAAAAGAACACCGGCAGAACCCCTATATACCTAAGGAAGCCATCGCCATCATTGATCACTCTTATTATCACCTGGAAGCTGAACTCCATTGGCTTCAGGACTTGCTTAAAAACATCGATGATTATCTATAATTTTTTAGGCTTTTATTCAAGTTTGAATATATAAATTTAAATAGCAGGAGGTATTTCACAATGGTTAAACCAAGAAAAATTGAAACTTTAGATGGAATTCAAGATTTCAGTACAGTGGCAGATTACGATTTACTCCAACGAAATATGCGGGATAAAGGGTGGTTAGTAACAGATAAGATCATTTCTGCCGGGATCAGACATGGCCAAGTTTTAGAAGTAGGGCCAGGCCCCGGATATCTCGGTTTAGAATGGCTGTCCCGCACCCAAAACACCGTTTTAACCGGCCTCGATATCAGCCAAAACATGATCGATCTAGCACAAAAAAACGCTAAAGAATATGGACATAACCACCGTACCAGCTATTGCCTTGGTAATGCAGCTGCCATGCCTTTTCAGGAGCACCAGTTTGATGCGGTCATCAGTAACGGCTCTTTACACGAATGGGAAGCGCCGGAAAGGATATTCTATGAAATTCATCGGGTTTTAAAACCGGGCGGTAGAATTTTCATCAGTGATTTACGAAGAGACATATCCTTTCTCATCCGATGCCTATTTTACGCAGGGACCACCCCCCCAAAAATGCGAAAAGGCCTAACAAGCTCACTCCAAGCAGCCTATACCGCCCACGAATTAGAACAAATTTTAAAAAATACAACCTTAACTTATACTCATGTCGAAGCCAATCCTTTCGGTTTAGTTGTGACAGGCGTTAAACCGGTCTGAAAAAAAATGACGAGGGAAACTCCGAATATAGCAACTGCAGAAAACAGGCGGAGTTCCGCCGGGGAGATTAACTCCCCATCGTCACTGATTGACTTTGGGTTTCACCAAAACTCTTTTGGTGTGTACCGAGCCACCATAACCCGGCAGCGATCAACCCAAGCAGTACAAGGGGCACAATGATCCAAACCAGCTGATGCCCAATGGTGATTTGATAGAAAAGGGTAGCCACGATCCAGGCGAGGATCGTTAAATACCCCATAGCCAGGGTTCCATAACCTTTGCCAATCTCCCCCAAGATCGCGCCCATCGCCGCAACGCACGGGAAGTATATCAGGACGAATAGCAGATACGCATAGGCCTGCCAACGCCCTTTTGAGAAATACCGTTGCATTGCGCTGTAAACCTGATCATCCGCACCGACTTCTTCAACGACGGCTTCCCGGTCGGAACTGACAACTCCCAACCCCAAGGGATCCATCAAGGTATCTTTGATCCCGCTCAACGCTTCGGGAATGGTTGCAAAGGCTTCCTGAATACCGGCCCAGAAATCAAAGCCTTCACCCTCCACCTCTCCATACTCTTCATCTTCAGCGGCTGCCTCGGCATAATCAATCTGGCTGTAAAGGGAATTCAAGGTACCGACCACAGCCTCTTTGGCGAAAATCCCGGTAAAGATACCCACCGTTGCCGGCCAGTTATCTTTCTCAACGCCCATCGGCTCAAACACTGGCGTAATCGCCTTACCGATATGGGCAAGTACCGAATTGGGAGAATCTTCATTGCCAAACGTACCATCCACACCGAAGGAATTTAAGAAAGCCAAGATCGCAACGACCACAACAATCACTTTGGTACGGAACATAAAGACTTTCAACCTGTTCCAAGTGTAAGCCATAATATTAGAGAACCTGGGAGCATGATAGGGCGGAAGTTCCATGATAAAATGGGAGGCTTCCCCTTTGAAGAGCGTATTTTTTAATAAAAGGCCCGACAAAACAGCCATCACAACTCCCGCTAAGTAAATAGAGAACACCATATTCCCTGCCCCGGCGCCGAAGAAGGCCGCACCGAACAAGGCATAAACCGGCAACCGGGCGCCGCAGGACATAAACGGCGTCATAAATACCGTTAAGTACCGATCCCGCTTATTTTCCAAGGTCCGGGTAGCCATAATCGCCGGAACACTGCATCCAAAACCGACCAACATCGGGACGAAGGATTTACCCGGCAGCCCGATCCACCGCATGAACCGATCCATAACAAAAGCTGCCCGCGCCATGTATCCCGAGTCTTCTAAGATGGACAACATGAAAAACATCGTAAAAATGACCGGGATAAACGTAGCCAAGGTCTGAACACCGGCGCCAATACCCCCTGCCAGGATCGAAACCAGCCATTCGGGAGTACCGATACGGCTCAACAATGCACCAAAACCGTCCACACAAACCACACCGAATAGAACATCAAAGAAATCGATAAAAGCACCGCCGATATTCATCGTTGTCCAAAACAAAAGATACATTACAAAGAGAAAGATCGGAATCCCCAACACCCGATGAAGGACCACCCGGTCAATCTTATCGCTGACCGATTCCCGTTCGACCTCCCGTATCAAAACTCCCTCCGTCACTTGTTGCACAAAACGATACCGGGCATCGGCAACCATCAATATGGTAGGTTCGCCGGACTTGGCTGCGAGACGGGACATTTCTTCCTGAATCTCCGTTTCGGTTAAACCACCGGAAGCCACCACTTTCTCTCTCACCCACGGGTCCACTTCCAAAAGTTTCAACCCAACCCACCGGGGAGCTGCACCCATCCCTTTAGCGACAGCTTCCAGTTGCGGCGACCAACGGTGCAACAGGTCTTCGATTTCTACGGCATATTCTATCTTAGCTTGGCTGCATCTTGGCTTCAGCCAAGCTTCCGTCAGGGCTTTCCTTAGCGCCAATAAATCAATTTTCTCAATGGCGCTGATGCCGATGACCGGACAATCCAGCCGTTTTTCCAGCTCTTTCAGATCAATGCTGATCCCCTTATTCTCGGCCAGGTCCATCATATTTAGAACCACCAGGACCGGAACATTCATCTCCAACAATTGGGTTGTCAAATACAGATTCCGTTCCAGATTGGTCGCATCTAAAATATTGACCACCAACCCCAGTTCGCCGCTGAGGATATAATCCCGGGCAACCCGTTCATCCTCAGACTGGGCCGATAACGAATAAATCCCGGGTAAATCCACCAACGTCACTTCCCGGCCAGCCACAAATATCTGGCCTTCTTTCTTTTCCACCGTAACCCCCGGCCAATTGCCGATCCGTTGGTTACCACCGGTCAATCCGTTAAATAATGTGGTTTTACCGCAATTCGGATTTCCAACGACGGCTATCGTTTTTACTTGTTCCATCAGACTTTCCTCCTAATTTCCAGGATATCCGCTTCCATTTTTCGCAAGGAAAGATTGTAACCCCGCACCATGATCTCCACCGGGTCTCCCAACGGAGCCACTTTCATCAGTTTAATCTCAGTTCCTTTAGTCAAACCCATAGTCAGCAGCTTGTTGAGATACACCGGATCATTACCGCTATACCCGGTCACTACCGCACTTTCTCCGGGTTTGAGGTCCTTCAGCCGTTCCATCCCCATCTCCTCCTCACCTTGATTTACATTGGTTGAATATAAATGTTGTTTAACGTCGTCCAATCCACCATCACCCGGCTGTCATCAACACGTACCAGATAGGGTTGTTTCCTGCTTCCCCGGATGACGGCCACCGATTTACCGGGGGAGATTCCGAGAGCCAGCATTTTAGTATAAAATTGCTCGCCACCCACCAGGCGCGATACGGTTCCACGTTCACCGATTCCCAGTCCCGATAAAGGGATTTCAGTCAATTCATTTCGGACTGCTTCCAACGTCCGATCTCCTCTTCCCCTAAACATCATCGATAACATCTTCCCCTTTCTAATTATTAGATCAAACTAACATTTATGTTAGTTCTGACTAACATTTGTTGTAAAAAATAATATACTTCATCTCCATTTAAATATAATAAATTTGAAAATTGTTAGGTTAAACTAACTTGTGAACATTTTTATTGTACTCTAATATTTCCCATCTGTCAATGATGTCCATGTTATTAAAAAGATTAAAAACCCGGAGCCGTTTTCACGGACTCCGGGTATCTCGGGTAACCTATTTTTTTGCTACAAACCTTGCGGTCATCAACTCAAACCCCTTAAATATTAATCCGAAAGCAACCGTTTCTCACCGCTAATCTCCTGAATTGGCTGGATATCCTGGGTTACCTCCAACACACCGATAAATTCATTGGCTTCATTGCGAACAGCAAAATAACGGATGTAAATATATTGAGAACCTTTTTTTAGCCAGAAATCTTCATGATCCTTTTTCCCGGATGACAAATCGGCCACAATCTGCTCTACTATATGAACGCTGGCTGGAGGATGACAGTTTTGAACCAATCGGCCGATGACTGCTTTAGTTCTCGGAAAAATCCGTTCCTTACCTTGGGAAAAGTATTTCACCACACCATCTTTATCGACAAAAGTAATATCCAAGGGAAGCGTATTGAATATTCCCTCAATCTCTTCAGGTTTCAGGATCCCGGTCTCAAATCGGATGTACCCGTCGTTGGACGGCACTTCGCCCTGGGCCCTTTCTTTGGCTTCCACATTGACCCGTGGCGGTTGCCATTTGACTGCCGGCCGGATCAAGCAATACCCCAATTCATCGCTTTCAGCTGCGATCTTCTGCCATTCATCTTCAGCTAATGTGTCAATAACCATAGGGAATAGAATATTCTCTTCTTTGAAGATCATCTCTATGATCCGGGTTAGTACGTCGTTCACCCGGGCCGGTAAATCACCAAGATCTCCGCTATCCGACATCAAGCGCTGTTTAACTTCTTTAATCGCCGCCCGAATCTCATCATCCACACCCCACATCACCTTCGGAGGGGCCATAATTCCATACTTCTCCATATAAGGAAAGAGTAAATTTTCCTTCCGTAAATAATGTTTGTCAATTTCCCACAACTGTTCAAAATCAGTAAGCAGCTGCTTTCGGTTTTCCGGTGACGGATTGGCCTGAAATGCAGCCAAATGTGGACGAATCGACTGATCAATCAATTTTTCAATCTCCCGGTTCTCCACTTTAAAGAGATGGATGGGATGGCCTGGAGTTTCTTCCGGTTTTTGCTCCCGATGAATCTCCGCAATCGATCCTTTAAAGACAGCAGCATGCACATCACACAACCGTTGGATCTCCTCGACCGGCATTCCTTCCCCAATCAATGCCTGCTCCATTTCGGAAATTTCCGACGGCGATACACCTTCGATTAGCTTTGCAAAACGCGCTTTGACCTCTTCAACGCTTTTTCCTTGATGTAATTCAGCAATCAGCTCTTTTAAAACTTTCTGCCGGTATTCCCGGTTATTAATATACTCGCTCACCGCCAAGCCCCCTACTCAATACCTTTATGCAAATTAGCAAGGATGCTGTTATTCTATCCATATTTTTTCTTTCTAACCGTTTCCTGAATTGCTAAAAAAATATCCGCCCCAAAGGCGGATACCGCAAATCTACTTCATGGCATATTCTTTGAGCAACCCTTCTCTTAAGTCCCACAGGGGCTGCGATAAATCCACATAATAGCGATGAGGGTTTTCAAAGCGGAGCACTTCTTCCCATAAGGTCCCCACTTGAGATTGGCAGTAAGACCGAATTTCCCGAAGTTCCCTCCGTTGGTGAACACAGTGTCCTTTCTCAAACAGGCGGGTTAATAACCTTCGCGCCTTAAACTTTGAAAGAGTCTTCCGTTTCCAAATATGGTCCGGATCAAAGATCTCATAAGGCCGGCTGTCATCGATGACTTCATCAGCCAAGGTAATCACATCCGCAATGGCTTTACCCGTATCTTCATCATAGAGACGCCACAGTTGCTTAAAGCCGGGGATAGTTATCTTGGTGACATTTTCGCTCACTTTGATCTTTGGAGCAATACCTGCCTCCGTCTCCAAGGCAGCCAACTTATACACACCGCCGAATACCGGTTCCGATTTGGAGGTTATGAGCCGTTCCCCAACACCGAAGATATCCACCTGGGCTCCCTGAATCAAAATATCCCGAATGATATATTCATCCAAAGCATTTGACGCCACAATCTTGCAATCGTTGAACCCCGCCTCATCCAGCATCCGGCGGGCCTCCTTGGACAAATAAGTGATATCGCCGCTGTCAATCCGAATGCCTTTCGGCCGGTATCCCCGGGGAAGAATCTCTTCCCTGAATACCTGAATCGCATTAGGGACACCGGACTTCAACACATTAAACGTATCCACCAACAATGTACAATCATCAGGATAGGTTCTGGCATAGGCTCGAAAAGCTTCCAGCTCGCTGGGAAAGGCTTGAATCCAACTATGGGCCATCGTTCCCAATGCCGGAATCCCAAAATCCCGTTCAGCGATGGTACAGGATGTCCCGACACAACCGCCGATAAAAGCCGCACGGGCACCAAAAATAGCTCCGTTATACCCTTGGGCCCGCCGGGCACCAAATTCCATCACCGGCCGGCCCTGGGCCGCCCGGACGATCCGGTTGGCTTTCGTCGCTATTAAACTCTGATGATTGATGGTCAACAGAACCATGGTTTCAACAAGTTGCGCCTGAATCATCGGACCCCGGACGATGACAATGGGCTCATTGGGAAAGATAGGTGTCCCTTCCGGAACAGCCCACACATCGCAACTAAACTTGAAGTTTCTTAAATACTCCAAAAAATCCTTGCTAAACAGCTTCCGGCTGCGTAAATAGGCAATATCCGCATCACTGAAATGAAGATCTTGTAAATAATCGACCAACTGTTCCACACCGGCCATAATTGCAAAACCGCCGTTATCCGGGATGGTCCGGAAAAACATATCGAAATAGGCAATTTGATCCTGCAACCCGTTTTGAAAATAACCATTGGCCATGGTCAATTCATAAAAATCCGTCAGCAGGGTTAAGTCCAGTCGTTCCATGATTAACCTTCTCCTTCCGGTTCAACAATCCGGCCCACAATTTCCACCCCGTTACCGGACATCATAAATAAAGCCATCACGTGCATTAAATCGCCATGATGCAAACCGCCGTCAAAGGTATCCACCGCATTCACCGGCACAATCACCCTGGATTCCCGGTTGTTCATATTAAACCAGGCTTTGAGCGTCACTGCCAGCTGCTGAATGCAAATATCGGTACAGTCCCCAACGACAAGATATTGGTCAATAGCCTGGTGTTCCTTTAGCCACTGTTGAAATTCAGTCTCCAAAAAACCATTGACCGAATTTTTCAAAAATAACCGATACCCTCCGAGAGCTTTCAACTCATCTACCAGCTCGGCTTCACTGGTTCCAGCTAGGCAATGGGGAGGATAAGCCCGAAACTCCGGTGACATCTCCCCATGGCTGTCGGCAAAAGCCAAAACGGGTATGCCAGCCTTTTGACAAGCCCGCGTTAGGCACACGATTGGATCGATAATTTTTTCCACCCGGGGGCTTTGCAAAGCCCCTTCCCGTGCAAATCCGTTAATCATGTCAACAATGATTAACGCCGTTCGCTTAGGATCCAACTGGGAAAGACAAAGTTCCGGCCGTTGGTCCAACCATTCAGCAATAGCACTAAAGACTTTCCCGCCCTCTGACAAAATACTTTCTTTACTCCACTTTACCATCGTTAAACCCCCATCTCTCTAAAATCCGATGTTGTTTGAGCCGCCGAATGCCCTCAAAAATAATTTTGGCATGATCGAAAGCAAGGCCGTGAGATTCCAGGATCTCCGGTTCCGGCCTGATAGGCCCCGAAAATTCCTCTACCGTCCGAATCCTCGCAAAAAGTCGGTGTTCCCCGGCAGTAAGCGTTATATGATATTCTTCTCCATTCGGAGATTTATGGCCCGAACCGTTCTTCCCTTCATGCTGCGGACGACAGTCCACCGTAAACCAGGCCGCATCATCAGCATCATCAGCTGCTTTGGCATGACGGCAGCTTTGATCCCCCAATGCTAAATACGAGACAGTGATGATCCGGGTCCGGGGATCCCGTCCCACCTTGCCCCAGGTATAAAGCTGCTCCATATAAATCGGAGTAACTCCGGTTTCTTCCTGTAATTCCCGTAAAGCAGCCTCCTCCAAATCTTCATCCATATTGATAAAACCGCCAGGCAAAGCCCAGTGCCCGATAAAGGGATGGTCGCCCCGTTTGATCAGGAGTAATTGAAGTTGTTTCTCCCATCTTTCCCCGCCATCACCCACGGTGTCTGCCAAAGTAAACAGCAACGTATCTGCCGTCACTGACGGCCGGTCATATTTCTCAGGATCATATCTGGCCAAAAATTCCGCTTCGGTCAATCCCTGTTTGTTCTTTAAGGGAGGAGAACTCAACAGACGCACCTCCAAACATTATGTCGAGAATAGTTTGGCATAAGGCTAATGCCATTATATCACCGGTCAATGCCAAACCCTTCCAACAGCCTGTTAATTCCTATTCTAACAAAAATGCAGGAAAAGTTCATCGTTCATCATTAATTTGTAAAAAAAAGAAAACCATCCCGAACCACGGAATGGCAAGCTTTTACATATTGTTACTCACTCAAACGATTACCGAATTTGCTTTTTAAGCCAGGCTACTAATTCCGAAAAGCCTGCTCCGGTTGAACAGGAGACTTCAAACAGCGGCGCCTTTTCATTAAGAGCCCGAACACCCTGGATAAAATTATCCCGGTCAAAATTGATATACGGCATTAAATCGGTTTTATTAAGAATAACCACATCGGCCGTTTCAAACATGTATACATATTTATAGGGTTTATCATGGCCTTCCGGAACACTGGCGATCACCATCCGGAGTGTTTCCCCCAGATCAAAGGCAGAAGGACAGATAAGGTTTCCTACGTTCTCAATGAAGAGCACTGAATGATCCGGCGGTTGAAGCTCCTGGACCGCTTCCCGGATCATATTGGCATCCAGATGACACCCGCCTCCCGTATTGATCTGAAGCACCGGAACGCCCATAGCTTCGATTTTTTCCGCATCGATCGCCGAAGCAATATCGCCCTCCACCACGCTGAAGGCCACTTCACCGTCCAAACGACGCATCAGTTCTGTGATAACGCTAGTCTTGCCGGCTCCCGGTGAAGCCATGACGTTCAATACCGTGATGCTTCTCCGATTGAACTCCTCCCGGTTAGCTTCAGCCAATTGGTCGTTAGACGACAGAATATTTTCCATCACTTTAATTTTCATTCGATCTCAATACTCTCCACATAAAACTCTTTTCCAATGTCAGTCGGCATGCCTAGATTACCGCAGACGGGACATTCAAAACCGTGAGCCGGTTTAATAAAGTTCTTCCCACATTGTTTGCAATAAAACTCGGCTTTAATCCGCCTAAACACCAGTTCGGCCTCTTCAGCCACAGTCCCGGCAGCAATCATCGGAAAATATAACCGCACCGAATCATCGACAATCGTGGAAAGATCGCCAATCACCAGATGAATCCGGCTAACCTTCCGGGCACCAGCTTTTTCGGCTTCCGCTGCGACAATTTTTACGATGCTCCGTGTAACGGCATACTCATGCATAATCTATCAACCAGCCTGAGACTGGCTCTCCTCTTTCGCTGCCTGAACATATGTGAGTTTATCTTTTGCAGTTGTCGGCTGAGTATACGCCTCATCCATGATTACGCACTTTTTAGGGCATACTTCGGCACATGCCCCACAAATGACGCATTTGAAAGGATCGATCTCCCACGACTTGGCGTTACGGTCCACCCGGATCGCATCAGCCGGGCATTTTCTGGAGCAGATTCCGCAAAAAATGCACTTTTCAATCTCTATTCCTTTCACCCGACCGCGGCTTGCCTCAAAGGGCTCCCGTTTTTCGAAGGGATAACAACGGGTGGCAGGTTTCGTTCCTAAGTTTTTAAAGATATTCCCGATCATATCAAACATGATTTATCCTCCAACACCTTTAATCAAAACCCGCTTGAGCTTATCGCTCAGTGCAGCTGATACAAGGGTCAATCGTTAAAATAAGGATAGGCACATCCGCTAAATGGTGTCCCGGCAGCATCTTCAACAACGTCGGAATATTAGCAAAGGTCGGCGTCCGAACCCGTAACCGATCCAACGTTTTTCCACCGTTAGCCCGCATATAATACAAGGCTTCGCCCCGGGGTTGTTCCACCCGGGAGATCACTTCGCCATTGGGGTTCCCTTTCACCGGCACATTGATGGGTCCCTCCGGAATCTTAGCAATAGCCTGTTTAATCAGATCGATGGACTGGTAGAGTTCCCGCAACCGTACCTTCATTCTGGCGTAACAATCACCGTCCGTTTCGACGACCGGTTCCAGATCCAATTCGCCGTAAGCCGCATAACCTAAGGTCCGGACATCTTCGGCAATTCCGCTACCCCGAGCCATGGGCCCAACCGCACCCCAAAGCTTGGCGTTTTCTTTACTCAAAACACCAATGCCTACCATCCGGTGTTTCACCGTATAGTCATTGCAGAAGACTTTTTCAACCCGTTCGATATCTTCTTTCACGTCATTCACGACATCCACAATTTTGGCGAGCATCTCCGGAGAAATATCCCGACGGGTTCCGCCAATCTGGTTGGTCGAAATAATCACCCGGCTGCCGGCGGTCGCTTCCATGATATCCATCACCTTTTCCCGATCCCGCCAGGCTTGCATGAATAAGCTTTCAAATCCGAAAGCATCTGCCAGAAGTCCCAGCCACAGCAGATGGCTGTGCATCCGATGGAGTTCACCCCAGATCACCCGTAAAAACCGGGCCCGATCAGGCACTTCGATTCCCATCAGGTTTTCCATGCCCTGACAGTAAGCCAAAGCATGCTTAAAACTGCAGATCCCGCAAATCCGTTCAATTACAAAAACGTTTTGTGTAAATTCTTTGGTTTCCGTTAATTTCTCAAGTCCCCGGTGAACATAACCGATGGCCGGAATCGCTTCCACAATCTTCTCATCCTGCATCACCAATTTCAGTTGCAACGGTTCCGGCAACACCGGATGCTGCGGGCCAAACGGGATTACTGTTTTACCGTTCATTGGGGCTCACCCCCTTTATCCTTATTAACGATGGTAATCTGCCGCGACATCGGCGCATCCAACTCTTCATCGGATAACAACATATGGCCGCCGTAATCGATGACAATATTCTTAATATTCAAACCAAACAACTCTTTCATCTCATTTTCAACCAAAACGGCTCCAAAATAGATACCGGAAATGCTCGGGATCTCATCTTGTTTATTCACTGTAATCCGCAAGTGTTTCATCTCGAGCTCTTTATCAAAATGATATAACACGTCAATGGTGCCGTCTCCATTATCAACACTGGTAGCGGTGATAAAACGATAACCACTGAACAGCATATCCTGAACATGACCTAACAATGATTCCAGGGGAATATTCGTTACATTCTCTATCATCGGAAACCTCCTTCACCGACTGTGTAAAGCCTGTACTTAAATCCGTACCGCTACCGTTCAAGCATGGGCTTTGGCCTTCATGGCCTCTGCCTTTTCTTCCAGTTTAGAGACAGCGATCATGATACCGTCAATAATGGCTTCCGGTTTGGCGCAACAACCGGGCACATAAACGTCGACCGGCAATACTTTGTCAACACCGCCAAGCACATTATAACAATCTTTAAATATACCTCCGGTACAGGCACAAGCCCCTACCGCTACCACGGCCTTAGGTTCGGGCATCTGATTGTATAGATTCTTTAAGACTTTCTCATTCCGTTTGTTCACCGAGCCGGTGACTACCAGAATGTCCGCATGCTTAGGATTTCCCACATTGATAATGCCAAAACGCTCCACATCATACAGAGGCGTCAGACATGCCAAAGTTTCAATATCGCAACCGTTGCAACTGGTGCAATCATAATGCAAGACCCATGGTGATTTCATCCGTGATTTTTTCACTAAACCCATTGGTTTTCACCATCCCATCATTTTAAATAAAGCCAAATGATATTGGTCATCGCCACACCGATTCCCACAATCCAGGTGGCCTGGAGCATCCACTTCCAAGTCATCCGGGCGCTGATATTATCGATGACAATTTCAAAGAAGTAACAAACTAAAGCGATTAAGATACCAACCCATACCGGCTGAGCGAAGAACATGGTAATCAGTCCGAGGAATAAAACCAGTTCATACCAGTGCGTAAGCTCAATCACAGCCAACTGCGGCCCCGAAAACTCTGTGGTAATCCCCTTTATCAACTCCTGATGCGCATGATGGGACATTGAAAAATCAAAGGGCGATTTACGGAGTTTAATGGTTAACACATAAATAAAAGCTATAAATACCAACGGCAAGTCATATAAGAGAGGTTTGCCGAAGCCGAACATATCGGAGAACAAGGGCCGAATCATAAAGCTGCCGGTAGACAGGAAGACTCCGACCACCATCAGAATCAGCACCGGTTCATAAGCCATAATTTGCACGATTTCACGTTGCGCCCCGATCTTACTGTAAGGCGAACGGACGCTCATCGCTCCCATAATCAGCATAATACTGGAGAAAGCCATGATAAACAGGATCATCAATAAATCCTGGCCCAGCATAAACATAGCCAATGCTGCAACGGCAAAAAACAAATGTCCAATCACAAACATCATCTGGGTCTGATTGACGATTAACCGTTCTTTCCCAAGGAGCTTAAACAAATCATAAAAGGGCTGGAATATCGGAGGACCGCTCCGGCTTTGCATCCGGGCTGTAATCTTCCGATCAATTCCCGTTAACAGTCCACCGATAAGCGGCGCCAAAATAATGGTTGCAACGACTGTCAAAATATCTTTGAGGATAACAATATCCATCTTAAATCACCACCCCGAACATGATCATGATAATAGCCCCTGCGATAAAGTTTGCCCAGGGTGTCAGGTTGGCCTCTCCGAAGGCCCCGGCAAAATAGTAATTATGCACGATCACCTGATCTACCGTATCCGCCGGAGCATTAAACTCCAACCCTTTGGTATCTTCCTCCGTATTGGCTCCGCAGAGATATGGCGGTTTTAAGAGCTCTGCCTTGGACTTTCTGTAAAGATACGGATATAACAGGAAGAGCAAAAACAAAATCATGAAGAAATAAATGGACGAAAAACCACCGACCACTTTCCCCGAATCGCCGACCAACCACAAGCCGTTGATTCCGTTGAGAATGGTTTCCGGTACCCCTTTCATGGACTCCAACAGGAACGGGGCGACTGCCGCTTTAAATATCATCGAGATATCAACGCCTGTAACGATAATCGCTACAACCAAGATGGCCATGGTAATCCACATCGCAAGAGGCAATTTCTCCATTTTATATTTGGCGTGATAGGAAACAGTCAAAATAATACCGATCCATTGAGACCAAAACACTAAGGTCAACGCACTGCCAATGATGATACAAATAAGAACCAGCGGAAATTTAACTGCAGCTTCCAACGCCAGCCACTTGGTTAACAAGACGCCAAAGGGCGGCAACAACATAGAGATCATACCGATTACCGCAATCACCGTGGTAAACGGCATCTTTTTAAACAAACCTTGCATATCTTCGATATCCCGGCTTCCGATCTCCAACTCGATAGTACCCACGCAGAGGAAAAGAAGAGCTTTTGAGATAGCGTGGAAAATCATCAACAATATCGCTGCACCCAACGCAACATACGAACCGATACCGGCACAGCAAACGATTAAGCCTAAGTTAGCAATGGTTGAATAAGCAAGTACCCGTTTACCATTGCTCTGGCTGATGGCAATGGCTGAAGCCATCACAAACGTAAACGCACCGGCCAAAGCAACGATCATTCCCAAGGTTGTCCCACTATAAACAGGAGCAATCCGGACAATCAGGTAAACACCGGCTTTCACCATGGTACTTGAATGAAGCAAGGCCGAAACCGGAGTCGGCGCAACCATCGCTCCCAGTAGCCAACTTTGAAAAGGAAACTGAGCAGACTTGGTAAACCCGGCAAAACACAACAACCCTAACCCCACCGGGAATAAACCAACCGGCGTCATCTTGCTCCGAATAATCTCTTCCACAGACAAAGTCCCAAGAGCGTTATAAATGAAGATAATCGCTAATACAAACGCCACGCCGCCTAACATATTGATCCATAATGCCCGCAAACCGTTCTTCACTGCCTGTTCATTCCCGTCATGGGAAATCAAAAGGAAAGAACAGAGGGTGGTCACTTCCCAGAAGAGCAACATCCAGGAGAGATTATTGGTTAACACCAGCCCGTTCATTGCACTTAAAAAGACGAACAGAATCGCAAAGAACCGGGGTTGTCTGGATTTCTCCAAATGTTGATGATGTTCATGTTCTTTCATGTACCCCGTTGCGAAAATGGTAATAAGCGGCCCAATCACCGATACTAGCAAAAGCATTATTAACGAAAGGTAATCAACGACAAATGCAACATGCGGTTCCTTAACAGAACCAAACAATTCAAAAAGGAGTAAAAGTACGCCTTGAATGATCGCCAAAACCACGATCAATGGCTTTTTACGTTTCATTCCGATATCGGCAATGATCGCTAACAATACAAAATCTAACAATTTAAAGATAAATTCAATATCAAACGGTAGATGGAGATCTTCCAAATTGATCTCAATCTTTCCGCCGGATTGAAGCAGTTGATAAACAAAGCCCCCGGCCACAGCAAACATTAATAATGCAGTTACGAAAACAATGACATTTCGAACCCACGGTTTGTTAAAAACGTAACAAAGAAATGCACTAAGCGACGGGATTAAAATCGCCAGGGCTAACAGCGTATACTTATCCACCGAATTTACTCCTTTCCGCAAGTTACTCCTAACGTCCGCCCAAGTCACAACTATGGCCCTGAACACCGCTTTAGTTTGTAACTTTTTTCACTTATCCTAT
>Ga0209508_1000546_pt1 | contig 37530 bp, 37 predicted proteins | sample AD_UKC129_MetaG_FD_184427 | JGI IMG/M metagenome (GOLD analysis project Ga0209508, IMG submission 184427) | Active sludge microbial communities of municipal wastewater-treating anaerobic digesters from Canada - AD_UKC129_MetaG (SPAdes) (version 2) | ecosystem: Engineered > Bioreactor > Anaerobic... | reverse complement strand
CACCACCGCCCAAAAAGGCTCCTGGGCCACCGCCGCCACCGCCACCACCACCGCCCAAAAAGGCTCCTGGGCCACCACCGCCACCGCCACCACCACCGCCCAAAAAGGCTCCTGGGCCGCCACCACCACCACCGCCACCTCCCGGACCGCCACCACATGTTCGGGAACAGCAAAGACTTCGGGAAGACGCTCGGGTGGTTATCGAACGGACTACTTTTGTCCTGCGGGAAGCCCAACATGTAGCCAAACGCTATCATTATACTTCCGGCATGGCTAAAGCCGTTGCCCATCAGCAAAAAGCTCATGATCTGTACAGACACGGCAACTATAGAGAAGCGATCTTCCATTCGCTCCGTGCCCGGGATTTGGCCTTCCAGATCATCCGTGGCAATCGTCAGTCTTATCACAAAGATTATTACTGGAACGACATGGAAATGAGATATCGCAAGGATTACCCGAAAGATAAAGACCTTGACGTAAGAATCGAACTGCGTTCCCGCAGCGACAAGGAGATGCTCTTAATCAAATTGATATTTGATTTGGATTAATCGCCGTTAGGCAACCCGTCAACACCTGTTGACGGGTTTTTTATCATTCGAATAATATCTTAATAAAACCACTCATCATCAAAGCGTCAATTCGTCCATATGGTAAATGATCCGGTCTGCCAACGATAGATTCTGCCCATAGGAATTGGGGTTTTGATACCCAATGCACTGCATCCCGGCTGCCTTGGCTGCCCGAACCCCCCGTTCAGCATCCTCAATCACCAAACATTCACTGGGCGGGACCTGTAATTTCTCAGCTGCCAGCAGAAAAATGTCCGGTGCCGGTTTGCCATGGACCACATGTTCTCCGCTGACCAGCACATCAAAATAGGATTCTATTTGACACTTCGAGACAACCACCTGAATCCAGTCCACCGGCGCCGAAGAGGCGATGGCCAGTTTCAGATTGGCCGCTTTTAACCGGTTTAACAACTTAAGGACCCCCGGGATCGGTTCCAGTTCGAGCTTCTGCATCTCTGAGCGGCTATGCTCCCGGTGTATTGCCAATAATTCTTCCACCGTTTCAGGGCGCCGGTGCCGTTCTTTGATGACAGACCACATATCCCAATCGGTGACACCGACAAAGTTTCGATATTCTTCTTCAGTGATATTTAGCTGCAATTTTTCAAAGAGTTCTTTGTTTAGTCGGTAGTGAATCGGCTCACTGTCGACGATCACACCGTCCATATCAAAGATGACCGCTTTAATCATGGGCCCTCCTCTTATTTAAATTGTAATTGATACAATTGAGCATAAATGCCGCCTCGATTTAAAAGCTCCTCATGGGTTCCTTCCTCAACGATTCCTTCCTCTGCCAAAACCAGGATTCGTCTGGCATTTTTAATCGTCGACAACCGGTGGGCGATAACAAAAGTAGTCCGGTTTTCCGCTAATGCTTCCAACGATTCCTGCACCACTTTCTCACTTTCATTATCAAGAGCTGAAGTGGCTTCATCTAAAATGAGTATAGGGGGATTCTTCAAAAACACCCGAGCAATGCTGATCCGCTGCTTCTGTCCGCCTGAAAGTTTGATCCCCCGCTGACCGATATCCGTATTATAGCCTTCGGGCAAACTCATGATAAAGTCATGGGCATTCGCTTTTTTCGCCGCTTCAATAACTTCTTCTTCTGTTGCATCAGGTTTTCCATAGCGGATATTTTCCAGCACTGAACCTGCAAACAAATAGACATCCTGCTGGACAATTCCGATATTTTTCCGCAAGGATTTCAACTTGACAGTTCGGATATCCCGTCCGTCCAGCGTAATCGCTCCTTCCGTCACGTCATAGAAACGGGGAATCAAACTGCATAATGTGGTTTTACCCACACCTGACGGCCCCACCAAAGCCACATACTCTCCGGCTTTCACCGACAGATTAACCTTGGAAAGCACTGATTCAGAGCGATCGGAATACCGAAATGTAACATCCTTGAATGAAATATCTCCCCGGACTTCTTTTAACTCCACCGCATTCCGGGCATCGGTGATATCCGGGGCAATCTGCAATACTTCATAAAAACGATCAAAGCCGGAAATCCCGTTTTGAAACTGCTCTCCGAAATTGACCAGCTTTTTAATGGGATCCAAAAACGTATTAATATACAGCAAAAAAGTGATCAGATCCAGCGTATTCACACGGCCTTTCCCGGTCAGTAGCGCTGCTCCGAAAACCACCGCTATATAAATCAAGGAATTGAACGCACTGATCCCGCTGTGATAGCGGCCCATGAAGAAATAGCTGTTTTTCTTGCTCTCCACATATCGCAGGTTGTTTTTTCGGAATTTTTCCATCTCCAGATCTTCGTTGGCGAAGGATTTGACAACCCGAACCCCGGAGATACTGTCTTCAATCCCGGCATTAATCTCGGCAATCTTCGCCCGGTTGTTCTTAAATGCTTGCCGCATTTTCCTGTTGTAATAGTAGGCAAACAGAATCATCAACGGGATAAAGGCGAAAACGATCAGCGTCAGTTGTACATTGATCGTCATCAAAATGATAAAGGATCCGATAAGCTTTACGACAGATATCAATAAATCTTCCGGGCCGTGATGATATAACTCGGTAATTTCAAAAAGATCATTGGTGATCCTCGACATAATCTGCCCGGTTTTTTGGTTGTCGTAATATGTAAAAGACAACTTCTGAAAATGTTCAAAGATCTCATTTCTGAGATCATGTTCCATTTTTGCACCCATAATATGGCCAACTGTTGTGATGTAAAAGTTACAAAAATATTCGATCACCGTTAATCCGATCATGACAGCCGCAATTTTGAGAATCGGCCCGGTAACGTTTTCCAAACCGGATTGGAGGAGATTGCCGGTGATATGCCGGATAAGCAACGGAAAAACCAGGTTAATACCTGATGCCGTAAAGGCACATGCCATATCCGCCGCAAAAAGCCCAAGATAAGGACGATAATAGGACAAAAACTTCTTCATTTTCGAACTCATGATGCTTCTCGATGTACTCCTTTCACATGGACCGAATGATCTTATATTATCACAATCCGCCCTGCGGCGGCCATTGAGGTTTTTAATTGTCTTTGCGATCAAAGTGTGATAAAGTATGATACATTGGGTTTGCAATTATTGTTACAAAGCGAGGTAAAACCTATGTGGAATGAATTCAAACAGTTTGCCGTGAAAGGCAATGTCTTTGACCTGGCCATCGGCGTCATCATCGGCGGTGCCTTCGGAAAGATCGTCACATCACTGGTGAATGACTTACTGATGCCGATTTTCGGGCTGATCCTGGGCGGATTAAACTTTTCCGGCCTGGAGATTAAGATCGGCGACGCGGTTATCCGATACGGCGCCTTTCTCCAAAGCGTCGTAGATTTCCTCATTGTCGGCTGGTCCATCTTCCTCTTCATCCGACTTCTGAACGGTTTAAATAAGAAAAAAGAAACGGAACCCGCACCGGCCCCAGCAGCTGCTGAACCTTCCAACGAAGAAAAACTTCTAGCCGAGATCCGGGATCTATTGAAACAGAAATAAATTTTGAATGAAGTTACCATACACCCCCCTCCAGGGGGTTTTCTTTTTCGGTTTTACCATACTTTCCGTTTGAACGGCTCCGGTATTTTTGCCCCGAATATCCGCCATTCCGTGAGCAAACTCTACCGCTGTATGAATGCAATGTCTTGCTTGCAGCCAGAAAGCGCTCTTCGCCCAAAATCAGGGCATTGCCAGAGGCCCTGAACCCATCTCGGTTGAGGGGGTATCCCGCAAGCCTCCATTATCCGCAGCTATCCGGGCCACAAGTCCCGCTTCGTTAGAATTGCCATCCGTGATGACTTCCGATTTTATATCTTCTTTTTTATCATTATAAATTAAAATTAAACATGAATGCGTCACTGAACGTCCACTGCCGCTTTTTTACCGCCAAAAAAACGGCGCAAAAAGGCGCCGGAAACCTAAGGTTTCCGGACCTTCATTTTATTCATCCGGGGTTCTTGAATGCCTTCGCCATCCCTGGCCTTTCGACTGTCAACATAGACAAGGCTTCCGTTGGCGACCGCAGTTTTTCATCCGTGAAAAGATGCGTCGCAAGGCTCCATCCCTGGAGCCTTTGATCTGAGATAGATTCAACTACCACACGTAAAAATTGATATCGGAGTGGCCCGCCATGGAGGGCGGGCCCGCGACTTTGATTCTGGACGAATCACAGCCGTCGGCATTCAGTATAGGCCCTGACCAAAACTCTTTTTACCCGTGTTCAGTTCATCTTCCCGAATATCCACAGCTGCAGCTTGATCTCCCGAATCATCTTCTTACTCAATGAAATCAGCTCCAACTTATAGGGTAAATCCACCATCTGTTTGAATCCTAATCCGGTACGTTGCCTTCGAAGTAAACCTATCCCCAATACCCCGGCATGATATCAGGGAATCCCGCAGCACCCGGCCAAAGATTAAAATCTTAACGGAGAATGCTCCAGTCATCGTTTCATTCGCCACCATCTGTTATTTTCCTGTAAATTCACCTTCAAATTAACATAAATTCCATCTTTGAGGTACTGCCTGGCCGGTTGCAGTAAGAGCAGTACTTAGTTCACATAGACATGAAAAACGGCCGTATTCTACGGCCGTTTCAAATCATTCCATCTTCTTGCGCATCCGGGCGGCATATTGTTCCAAACCGGTTATAATCGCCTCTGCAACATTCGAACGAAAAGCATCATTCTTAAGATAGGCCTCCTCCTCCGGAACGATCATATACGCCGATTCCGTCAACACCGACGGCATTTGAGTTCCCCGAATCACCGACAGATTGGCATGGTATAAACCGTCATCCTTCAAAGGAAAAGCCTGGCCCGGGCCAAACATGCGTTGATATGCCTGATGAATCTCCCGCGCCAGCGGAAGACTGACCGGTGTGAAATAATACACGCCATAACCCCGTTTGACAAAGGGATTGCCCGTTGGCCCCAATGAATTATTATGAATGCTCACCAGGATATCTGCCCGGTTTTTCCAAGCGATCCCCGCCCGCTGGCTCAACGGCACATCTTCATCGCCTTCACGGATCATCACCACCTGTGCCCCTCTGGTTTCCAGTTTCTCTTTAAGACGCAGAGCAATCGCCATATTGGCATCTCCCTCGGCATACCCGGTGACTCCCATGGCGCCGCCTCCGGCTCCATGGCCGGCATCGACAGCAATTACCAATCCCGAAAGAGGTAAGGATGCATTGATCAATGGCGGCGGTGTTCGTATTTCCACCACTAATTCTGACCCTTCATATGAGACATCATATCCCCACCAACTATTGGGCTCCATGAACAGACGTAATCGATAGGTTTCAGCATCATCCTGGTACCACCGAACCTGCTGAATACACCCTGCTACCGCATTGTTCACCCAGTCCGTATTGGAATAAGCACCATAAAGAATGATATCAAAGATCCGCCCATCACCATCATAATCGATTCGGAAGGGAATTCGTTGAGCCACCGGAATTCGGATCAACGTTGAATTGCCGCGCGTCCTCAACGTAACATTCCCGATAATGTTCATGGGAATCAGCGTTCCCGCCGGAAGTTGCTTCACCGCACTTTCATTTACCCAAGCGGTTTGGGTCCCATTAAGACGAACCCGATATTCTTTCCCTTTCTTCCCGGTCACCTGCAGCATCGTTTTCTTAGGAAGAAACATCACATATCCTGCTTTATCCGAAGTGGAAACAGCCGGCCCTGCATATAAAAGGGTCTGGTCGGAAACAGTTTCCACTATAACAGGAAGATCTTCAGAAAACCGGGACACCCGCCCCTTGGCTTCCTTCGTGACCAACCCGCCATTTTCATCCATTAAGGTCACTCGAATGGCCGCCTGATACAAAAAATCAAAGCTTCCCAACTTGAATAATCCTTGATATACACCGGATCCCCTTGGACTTTCGAGCATCGGAAACTGCATCTCTATTCCGGTAATGGTAAAATAAGCGGCCATTCCCGGACTTCCTTTACAGACAACCTTTACCCAATCTCCAGGCAGTAAAGCCTGATCCTCTTGAGGAGCCACCGACTGAATCGTCAATGGCGAAACCGGCGGCGTCTGTTGAACTTCTGCGACGATCACCTTTCGCACTGACCGATAAGTCACACCATTCCATTGAAGTTCTGCATGAATTTCAAAAACTCCCGGAGTTAATGAGACGGTGGTCAAAAAACCTCCTTCCGGATGGATGTTCACCGGTTTGCCATTAATCGTCAGTTTACCATCGGGCGGTGCCGATCCCCCCACAAAAGTTGAAGGGATGGCCGGTATCCGTTGATTTTCAGCCGGATAGCTGATTCGGACCGGATTAGACAGTGATGCATATTTCCCGGATTCAACCGCAGCGACAGGTAAGGCCCCATATACAACCAATATAAGACTTATACATAGCAGCCATCTTTCCATTTTCATTTCCATTTTCAACCTCAAGCAGCATATTCTGTGTCTCATCTTCCTATTGGCCGATTCGTTCCGGTCCTCCTGCCATTTTTTTCGGTGTATTGCTGGAAACAGCGAAATGCCTTCTAATCCCAAGGATAGTCCAACCCGACTTGTGCCGGATAATAATAACCGGAGGTCTGATTGACGATCCCCAGACGATACTGGCGATTGGAAAGAAGGGGCAGATAGTTTCGGCTGGAAGGTATGGGTGAACTATAAATGCGAATCTCCCCTTTTACAGCGGTGATCACTTCCTCCCGCCAATCGCCCATACAATCCACCACTAAAACCACATTCCCTTCAATCCGGGTCATCGGTTCTTTCCCCCAGTCGCCGATCTTCCGTCCGGTGACTACCTCTTTTTGAAGATCATCATCCCACCAGACCGGTCTGGGTGAAAGCTCTGTTTTAGTCAGAAATTGCACCAAATCACCGCGGGCAGTATACATCCAACGTTTCTTATAATCCCGTTCCCCGCAATACACTTCCATCCCGGGATATTCCTCTAAAACATCGGCACACATCCCCTGTCCATGAAGGTGGAAGGTTTTCTCCGGATGGCCCCACAGCTTCTTGCCGGTTTTAGCATCCACCACACAGATTCCGTCCCTATCCTGACGGGTTTCAAATCCATAGCAAATTTCAAGACCCGGATGATCGGGATCAATATCGGCGCAATATACGACATCCGGATGCCCCATTCCCAAAGACCACAGCCCCTTTCCATTATCATCGATCACCGCAGCCCCAATCACCAGTTCATCCCGGCCATCTTGATCCACATCTGCAGCGATCAGTCCATGGGAACCTTGTCCGTAATAGTTCCGGCTTTTCTCCGGATGTTTCTGAAGGACTTCATGTTTCCACAAAATCCGGAAATCAGCATCCAAAGCCCATGTTTTGATAATATTGTATGTACCCCGTTGCATTATTAAGGAAGGCTTCTTCCCATCCAGATAGGCTATTGCCAACATGTTTCGGCTATAAAAGTTATAATCCGGATAACCGGCCCGGCTGATCCAATCGGTTTTGGCAACAACCTTTCCGGTAAGGCCGTCAATCTTCACCAGATACTCAGGCCCGGATTCCACCAACCCCTTGAGATTACGGGGATCACCCTCACCCGCTTTACAATAAATTTCAGCCCGGCCGTCACCGTCCAGATCATACACCACCCAAGGGGAATACCAGATCCCCGTTTCGATGGACCAGCCCATATCGTAAACCCATAACAAACTGCCGTCTTTTTTATATGCTTCCAATCGATAAGGTGAAGGACTCGGTTTCCAGTAACCTGGTTTCTGATAAGGATCGACGTTAAAGTTGGGCTGTTTTATAATAAACTCCAATTCACCATCCCCATCCAAATCGCCTAACCCGATCTTTTGAAAATCATAAGGCCCGGCCAAGGGAATGCTATGATACAGTTTAGAAGGCTCTTCCTCACAAAAGCCAACCTGCGTCCAAAGGAAAAAAAGGACAAACAAACCAGCCAACATTCGGGTTTTCAGCATCAGCCAACGCCTCCATTTGAACGGCAACTTATAAATAACGCAACCGATGGGATTTAAATTGATTACCGCCCCACTCCGCCAACAACACTTCAGCCCTGAAGGCCCTGTCATCACCAAGTTCCAGTTGTTCCTCCAGCCACTGTCGCCATTCGGGCAACACCTGTTCACGAAAAGACCGAAGGGCCTTTTCCGGAAATTTGGCAACCGGGAGAGGATAAAATGCCAGAGCTGGCTTGAGCTGACGATCCATCCACAAACTGGCTACAATGATCCCGCTGATCTTCGGTCGGTTTAGCGCCCCGGAATCCACCGGAAAAGTGCGCTGTTTGCCGAAATCAATGCGCAGATCAGCCAAGCCTTCAGCCCAGGCTTGTGCTTCCGATACGGTACAAGCATACATTTCATTAGGACGTGTTTTTTTATACGTTGCAACCTTTATACTCATATTTGAACCTCATTCCTATATTCGGCATGGATATACTTTTTCCGCAGAACTTTCAACCCTATTCTAGAAAAAGACGACTCCGTCGTTGGAGTCGTCTTTTATCACGGAAACATTTCTTTTCAGATTCCATTAAAACCGGCCAATCTCCTGAACCCAACCAAAGGGATCCTCTTCCCGGCCATACTGGATACCCACTAATTTATCATAGAGTTTTTGAGTGATCGGCCCCACTTGGAAGTTGTTAATCTCATAATTTTCGCCTTTGTAGAATAAGGAACCGACCGGGGAAATAACCGCGGCTGTCCCGGTCCCAAAAGCTTCAGTCAGCGTACCGTCTTTCGCTCCGGCAATAACCTCATCAATGCTGATCATCCGCTCTTCGGCCCGATAACCGAGATACTCAGCCAATTCAAGCACTGATGCCCGGGTAATACCCGGTAAAATCGACCCGCTCAAACTGGGGGTAACCAAGGTATCGCCAAAGACGAAGAACATATTCATAGCTCCGACTTCCTCCACATACTTCCGTTCTTTGGCATCCAGCCAAAGCACCTGAGAAAACCCTTTTTCCTGCGCTTTGGCGCCTGCTAAGAGACTGGCCGCATAGTTCCCTCCGGTTTTGGCATTTCCGACACCGCCCACAGCAGCACGAATATAAACATCTTCAACATAAAGACTGATCGGCTTGAAGCCTTCTTTAAAATAAGCGCTCACCGGAGACAAAATGACATAGAATAAGTATTCATCGGCAGGATGAACGCCGAGTGCCGAACCCAGCCCGACCAAGGTTGGACGAATATAAAGGGATGTTCCGGGAGCTTTGGGAATCCATCGTTTCTCCATATTCACCAAAGTTTTGACCCCTTCAAGGAAATACTCAACCGGCAACGGTGCCATACAAATCCGCTCCGCCGAATGATACATCCGCTCGGCATTTTTCTCAGGACGGAACAATAAAATCCGGCCGTCCTCCGCCGCATAGGCTTTAAGCCCTTCAAAAATCTCCTGAGAATAGTGGAGCACCACTGCCGCCGGATCAATCTCAAAAGGTTTATACTTGGTTATTTTCGGTTCTACCCAGCCTTGACCCTTCCGGTAAACCATAGTGAACATATGATCGGTGAAAACTTTTCCAAACCCAAGCTGAGCAGCATCGGTATACAGGGGCTTAAGTTCTTCATCTTTCACTTTCTCAATGGTAATTTGCATCGTCATACTCCTCTCCAAACATCGACACTATTCATTTGGTCATGGAACGATTTGGCCAAATTGTCGTACAACATATTAGTTTTATTATAGCACAATTCATTCCAAGGGAAGCAATAAAATGAAAAATGCCAATCCATCGATTGGCATTTTTATGATTCATTCTCTTTCTCCCGTTCCAATAACCGAATCAAACGGCTTACCGTCAAGTCGATTTTAGTTGCAATGGTATATTTTTCATGATCATCCAACACTTTTTGATGGTCATTATTCATCAGATCGTTTTTTATTTCCCCAATTTCCCGATGAAATTTCACTATATCCTTTTCGAACATTAAAGTTCCCTCCATCATTACCCTTGAACATCATCGATTGAACGGTAATACTATCTTTTCCCAGCGATGCCGGTGGATCCAAAACCGCCGGCACCACGAACGGTCTCCCCTAAAGTTTCAGTTTCCTCCCATACCACTTTGAATATGGGAAAGAAAGCAATTTGAGCCACCCGATCCCCGGGATTGACGATAAAATCGGTTGGCCCGTCATTTTTGACCAAGCAGATAACCTCGCCCCGATAATCACTGTCAATGACACCGACAGCATTGGAAAGAGAAATCCCATGTTTTGAAGCTAACCCGCTTCGCGGAAAAACAAGCGCCACCATCTCCGGCCCGGGTAATTCTATGGCAATTCCAGTCGGAACGCGGCCGCGGCCTCCAGCCGGAATAATGATCGGCTCTTCACAACAGGCATGTAAATCCATTCCTGCCGAACCCGGTGTAGCATAGGAAGGCATCGGGATCCTATCTTTAATCAAAGGTGATACCACCTTTATCTTTACTTTTTGCTCAGCCATGGATCGCCTCCTCCTGACCAAAAGGGCCTATAGCTGTAGTAATCAATCGGTCATCAGCCAACAGTTCCACAGCCATTTTTTGGACCTGATCAGCCGTGACAGCTTCAATCCGGGCAACGGTCTCTTCAGGACTTAAAAGAGGATCTTGGAATAACTCCATCTTGGCCAAACGGCTCATCCGGTTGCAGGTACTTTCTAAACTCAATAACAGATTCCCCTTCAGCTGTTCCTTGGCCCGATTTAACTCTTCTTCGTCAATTCCTTGAGTTTGTAATTTAATGATCTCTTCTTGAATTAACGTAACGACTCGTTCAAAATTGGCCATACTTGTCCCGGCATAAATCGTAAAAACGCCGGTATCCATGAAAGACGAATGATTGGTTCCTGTCGTATACACCAATCCTTCATCCTCCCGCAGCCGCTGAAACAGACGGGAACTGACACTCCCTCCCAAAATACTGTCTAACAGAATGGCAGTATATTTCCTGGGATCTTTTCGGGATACGCCCCGGCCGCCGATACAAAGATGGACCTGTTCCGTATCTTTGTCTTTAAAATAAGTCGTCATTTGCAATTCAGGTAATTCGGAAGAACTCTGCTCACTTTTTCCGCACAATCCGGAAAATCTTCCCTCGACTTCTGCAATAACTTGGTCGATCTGGATATTTCCCGCTACTGCAAATACCATGTTATCTGGGGTATAATGTTTCTGGAGGTATTCCATTAAAATTTCCCGGTTAAACTGGGATACCGTTTCCGGAGTCCCCAAGATGCTCCGGCCTAATTCATGCCCCTTCAGTACCAAACTATAAAAAATATCATAAATCAGTTCATCCGGTGCGTCCTCATAAGACTTAATCTCTTCCAATACCACGGATTTTTCCTTTTCGATTTCAGCCGGTAAAAATAACGAATTGGTGATCATATCGGCCAATAAATCGACACCCAGTTGAAAATGTTGATCCAGCACTTTCGCGTAATAACAGGTATATTCTTTCGTAGTAAACGCATTGAGCTGGCCGCCAACGGCATCGATCGCTTCGGCAATTTGCCGCGTCGAACGCCGACTGGTCCCTTTAAACATCATATGCTCAATAAAATGAGAAATCCCGTTAAATTGGGGTTCTTCATTCCGGGAACCGGTTCTTGTCCAAACACCTAAAGATACGGAACGTCCATAAGGTATCGTTTCGCAGACAATTCTTAGTCCATTAGATAATGTAACACGTTGATACATGAAGTTGTCCTTTATTTGAAAATTTATTGATTTTGTATATCTCGTTTATGTGTTTCATCTATTCGCCTTTAAATATAAAATTCCTTTTATCTCTTTGTCTCCTTTTATCTAATCATACATATCCCCCAAATTTCTTGATTTATTCCAGTTAATTCTCATATTACCTGCTATTTGTGATTTTGGAGGGATGTTCATAAAGGTTTCTGCAGCTAAAGGTCGAATTATGTAAAGCAGAACTGTAGATTTGTAATGTCGTGTCGATCCACGCCACCTAAGTCCAATGGCATAACAATTGACGCGGACGACTTTTATATAGAAGGGAGTAACCCGATGCAAGGCAACTTAATGACAACTTTGTTTGCTCTGGTATTTTATTTGGCATCCGGATTATTCGGCGGTAACAGCGCTCAAAATACTGTCACCGCCCCTCAAACTGTCCCAACCGGCCAGCAAAGCATTTACCCTTATGCGGGTACTGTTAGCAGCCAGCAAGCCACACTGCGTAATGCAGCTTCCTCAGATAGTGAAATCATTGATACAGTTGCTGAAGGAGCCAGCTTATTAGTGTTAGCCGAAAAAAACGGATGGTTACAGGTTCAAACCGAAACCGATAAAACCGGCTGGATTGCCAAATGGATGGTCAAAACGAAAAGCCTCTCTGTAAGTTCAAAACTTGGCAATAAAATCATCGCCGGCTATTATGTTCAAAATAACCAAAGCGACCAAACGTCTTATAATTCATTAACTAGAAACTTGGGTTCGATCAATACGGTCATTCCCTTCTCGTTTAAGGTGGACCAATATGGAACGGTCAGCGGTACCCATAATTCCAAAGCAGTTAGTCTTATCCGTTCCGCAGGCGGAGATGCTTTGGCTTTAGTCAACAATATTCAAGGCGGAAATTTTAGCAGTAACACCATTCACAAGATGTTAAGCAGTTCCACCGCACGGTCCCGTGCCGTCAACAACATTCTCCGGATATTAACTGAAAATGGTTATCAGGGGGTCAATATCGACTTTGAAAACATACCGGCCAGTGACCGAATGTATCTGACTGCATTTTTCCGGGAACTTTCAACTGCCCTTCGGGCCAAAGGATTGCTGGTCACCGCTTCGGTGCCTGCCAAAACCTATGACGATAAAAAGACGGCCCATGCTGGGGCCTATGACTATGCCGCACTGGCACCTTATATCGATCAATTAATGATCATGGCTTACGATGAACATTATTCCGGCGGTTCCGCTGGACCGGTAGCGTCCTATCCGTGGGTTGAAAAAGTGATTAAATATGCTCTGAAGTCCTATTCATCCCAAAAAATCGTCCTGGGGATCGCCGGATATGGGTATGACTGGACGAGCAGTTCCGGAAAAGCCCGGACCTATAGCGCCATTCAGGATCTCATAAAAAAATACGGTGTTTCGCCCAAATGGCATTCTGAGTATAAAGTACCCTACTTCACCTATAAAAGCTGGGGTGTTAAACACCAAGTCTGGTATGAAAACAGTCACAGCACTGCCGCAAAGATGTCGTTGGTCAAAAAGTATAACCTGCGCGGCGTAGCCGTCTGGCGCTTGGGTTATGAAGATCAAAACATCTGGAAGATCATTCTGCAAAACATGTAACAAACTTAGGGACAGTTCAACGAACTGTCCTTTTTTTTCATTGGAGTATAGCCTTTATTCCAGCACGGAAGAGACTGTTCCCGGACTCAACCCTTTCTCCCGCAACCCTTTGATCAACCGTGGAAGAGCTTTCATCGTCGAAACAGTCGGGTGCATTAAGATAATCCCGCCCGGTTCGATCTTTCCCAGTACCCGCTGGAGCAGCAAATCTGGCCCGGGATTTTTCCAATCGATGGTGTCTACAGACCACATCACTGTACGATATCCCAGTTCACCGGCAGTCGCCACGATCTCGGTATTGATTTCACCATAGGGAGGAGCAAACAAATTCGACGGCTCTTTACCAATGACCGAACGTAGCAATTCCGTATTCTCCAAAATTAGTTTCTTCAACTCATCACGCCGCATTTGCTGCGGATGGCCATGATATAAGCCATGATTGGCAATTTCATGACCGGCGGCCGCAATCTCCTTGACCAGTTCAGGAAAGGCCTTCACCCAGCTCCCCACGAAAAAGAAGGTCGCCTTCACCTTTTCCTGTTCCAACGTTTTCAACATCTCAGTTAAAAACTCCTCACCCCACGCCACATTAATGGCAAAGGCCACCCTCCCGGTTTCCGGTTTTCCATGGTAAATCGGTTTAAAGAAATCTTCCGAAATCTTCGCTGGAACTTCAGCCACCACTAAATTGAGTTTGGAACCCGGTTTGGCCATACAAACCCGGTTTACCGTATCAGCAACCATCACCATCCTACCGGGTTTAGCCGGGATAATCTCGCCGGTTTCCGAAAAATAACCGGCATTTTGAGGTTCCCGGTTCACTTTCACCGCCATCTTCTTCACTAAACTGCTGACTTCCTCAGGCAACATTCCCTCCACGCTATACCCTTCCAGATAAACACCGGTTTTTACGCCAAAGATTTTCCGGACCGTATGATCCCAATTGAGTTTCACACCAACCAATATAGTCAGGATGATCATCACCCAGAACGCGGCGTAAACCTGCTTTCTATGGATAAACAGTACATTCACGCTCATACCCCCGATCTTGTTGATCATTTATGCAGGGTTGGAAGGAATTAGAACACGCTATCCAAAAAGCTTTCGGTAAATCTGCTTTCGGAAGCAAATCCAACTAAAAAAAGGCCTGAAACAGGCCTTGTTCACAGCAAACACCATCGATTTATGAATTTTCAATCAAATCCGCAATAAGTCCGGCAGCCCGGGCCATCACTCCCGGCGGACCGATCTTTTCCCGAACCTGTTGCAAGTCCTGGCGAATCCGCTGATTGACTTCGGGATCATAAAGCATGATTTGTAAAGCAGCCCGGACATTCTCCGGCGTCAACTCTTTTTGCAACACTTCCGGAACAACCGAAGCCCCGGCAATCAAATTGGGAAGACCAATCCAAGGACGCACCCGGCGTTCAGGGGATTCCAACCGCTTATAAATAAAATAGGATAAATCCGATACCTGGTAAATAACGACCATCGGAACCCCGATAATCGCTGCCTCCAACGTGGCCGTACCGGAAGCGATAATGGCTGCATCTGCCGCTGCCATCAGCTCATAAACTTCGCCACTGGTTACCTTAACTTCCACCGGATACTGGGAGATAATGGACTCCAACCAATCCCGATCAATAGATACCGCCACTGGCAACACCAACTGAAGAGAAGGATCATTTAACCCGGACACCGTCTCCAACATCACCGGCAGTAACTTAGCTACTTCCTGTCTGCGGCTTCCCGGAAGCAATGCCACAAGTTTTCGTTCCGGATCCAATCCCAGCTTTGTCCGGTATTCCAAAGGCGGAATCCGGCTTTTCACCCTATCGAGCAGCGGATGCCCCACGGAAATCACATTGACACCGAACTTCCGGTAAAAATCGGCCTCAAAGGGCAATACGGCCAACAATAACCGGACCCGCTCCGATAATTTCCTGGCCCGATCCTCTCCATAAGCCCAAGCGGACGGCGAAAACATACAGACCACCGGGATTCCCATCCGTTTCGCTTCCTTGGCCAACACTAAATTGAATCCGCCCGAATCCAGCCAAATAACCACATCGGGCCGATCCTTTTCCCAAAAGGCCACAATTTCCTTGATCAATTTCTTTAAACGTCGTAGATTACGAAGAGCTTCCCAAAAACCGATGGTACTTTTAGCAGTCGGGTCATAGAGCAACTGAACCCCCGCGGCAGCCATCCGCGAGCCTCCTACCCCGGTAAACCGAACTTCAGGAAGTTTTTTTTGCAGTTCTTTGACTAAAACCTCTCCATGCATATCCCCTGAAAATTCACAGGTGGATACAAAGATATGACGTTTCATCGACTTATCTCCATATGTAACTATTTTCGATAATATTCTTTTTCAGCGTTCAATCCCCTTCTATGAGGTCATCTCTTCCAAATGAATCTCCAGCTGTCCCTTAGTCAACTGCAATTTGGTAATTTTTAAAGGCCAATCCTCCATCACGCTGAAATTCAGTGGGATTTGGGTCGTGATCAACTTTACCAGATCACTCGGAACTTGTTTCCCGCCAATAGAGATTGACTCCGTAAAAAACCGGATGGTTTTCGGTCCGGAAGTTTCCACCCGTTCCTCGAGCATAATATCGGTCATCCGGCCGAATATGCTCACTTTTCCGGAAATTCGGATCCGTCCCGGCAGAATTACTGTTTTTGGTTGAAACTCCGGATAATTAAGGTTTAAATAATCGGAAAGCGCGGTTTCACTGATGATTCCCTGCACTTTCGTGGTACCAATCCGTTCCAAGCGCAACTGTCTTTCCCGGATCAACAACGGTAAGTCAAAATCCAGCCACTCATTGTCCACCCGGAGATATTGATAACGAAGACCGCTGATAATGCAATTTTTACTTTCCAGATGGATCCGTTTCAGCTTTCCCCGAATCAAATCCGTTAGTTTCATCCACCCCATCGAAGCCTGAAGTTGAAAACCGGCACCGCCATTCTCAATAAGCTGATGGGACAACAATGAACGAACCCAAAGATTCAGCCCCGTTTGCAGCAGAAAAATAACAAGAAAAACCCCTGCTATGATAAACAGGGTGCTTCGCTGTTTCGAAGGGCGTCGCAGCCAGTCTCGCCAATCCCCGGAATTCTGCATTAAAACACTCCTTTCTCTATTTATACCCAAGATTCAGGAGTTAATATGCAGTCATTGTTTTCAAGGAACCGCAGGTTACAAGCTACATCCCCTTTAATTCCCTTATTTCTTTCTTTAATTGTTCAATCGTATGTTTCATCGCCCGAAATTCCCTGAGCAAATCCGGTAATTTCTGAGCCGCAGCCTCGACCCTTAATTGTTTGGCATGAGGTCGGGCCGGATCCCCGGAAACAAAGGATTTAGGCGGAAGTGAGTTGGTCACCTTGGAACAGCCTGCCACCACCGAATCATCCCCTACCGTTAAATGACCGGCAAGCCCTGCCTTACCGGCTAAAGTCACCCGATCCCCGGTGATACTGCTTCCGGCGAGGCCAGCCTGGCCGCAAACCAGATTATTGGCACCCACTTCGCAGTTATGCCCGATCTGGACCAAATTATCGATTTTGCTTCCTTGCTTAATCCGGGTCACACCAGTCGTCGCCCGATCGATCGTCGTGTTGGCGCCAATCTCCACATCATCTTCAATCACAACGATACCTACTTGCGGCACTTTAAAGTGTTTCCCATCCACGGTAACATACCCAAAACCATCGGCACCAATGACCGCTCCGGCATGTATCTCAACCCGGTTGCCAATCTGACACCCCTCTCGGATCACTACATTACCGTGAATCAACCCGTCTTCTCCAATGACGACCCCATCACCGATCCATGCACCGGCATGAACAATGGTTCCTTTCCCGATGCGGACATTCTTACCTATATAGACTAAAGGCCCGATCTCAGCACCGTCCCCCTGAAATCCTTCGCCAATCACAGCAGTAGGATGCACCCCCGGCATACAAGGACGTTTCTCCACAAAATAAGTTAAAAGTTGAGCAAAAGCCAATTTTGGATTGGCAACCTCAATGGTAGGTTTAGACAATGGGCCGGTACCCATCGGAACAATCACCGCTGCCGCCGGACTCTGCAAAGCCTTTTCTAAAGCGCTTTTATTACCACCCAGCGTCAAATCGCCTCGTCTCAGATCATCCACCCCTGCCACACGGATAATCTCAGTATTTCCGTCTCCAATAACCGTTCCACCCACCACTTTGGCTAATTCCGTCAATAACGCCATCAAGCAAGCCTCCTACTTCCCTATCATCATGAAATATCATTTTATTGGGATAATTTCTTTACTTACCTCTAGTTCCCTCTCAAACCATCCAAAATTTTATGCTAAATCTTAGCGTAGCCTTTAAATCACCAAAAAATGCAGGGCATGAAAAAAGGCCGTTTCCGGCCTTTTGAGTTCTTATTTCATTTTAGCAATGATCGCGTCAGCCATTTCCTGAGTTCCCACAGCCGTCGGGTCATTCCGATCGGCTTTCAGATCATAGGTGACATATTTCCCTTCAGCGATGACCTCTGCCACTGCCCGTTCCAACCGATCGGCAGCTTCCGTCTCTCCGATATGCCGTAACATCAGCATTCCGGACAAAATCAGAGCAGTCGGATTAACCTTATTCATCCCCTTATACTTGGGAGCGGAACCATGGGTCGGTTCAAATAAAGCGACTCCGTCCCCGATGTTGGCACCGGGTGCAACGCCCAAACCGCCCACCAATCCGGCACATAAATCGGATAAAATATCCCCATAAAGGTTGGGCATAACCATAACATCGAAGGCTTCCGGCCGTTGAACCAGTTGCATACACATGGCATCAACCAACACTTCATCATAAGCGATTTTGCCTTCGTATTCTTTAGCAACTTCCCGGGCTACTCTGTAGAATAACCCATCGGTAAATTTCATAATATTAGCTTTGGCGACTGCCGTCACTTTAGAACGGCCGTTAGCCAAGGCATACTCGAAAGCATATTTCACGATCCGACGGCAGCCGGTAATAGACAACGGTTTGATCGAAATAGCCGAATCCTCACGGATTTTTCCATTAGACATGGCAATAATTTGCTTTGCCTCGGGAGTATCCAGGTCATATTCGACTCCAGCGTACAAATCCTCGCTGTTTTCCCGAATCATCACCAAATCAATATTTTCATAACGGGACCGAACACCCGGATAAGTTTTACAAGGACGGACACAAGCATATAAGTTAAGAGCGTGCCGTAAAGCTACGTTAACACTGCGGAAACCGGTACCAATCGGCGTTGTGATCGGCCCTTTCAAGGCCACCTTATTCCGGCGGATCGATTCCAATACCGCATCCGGCAACGGAGTCCCGTATTTTTCCATCGCTACTTCGCCAGCTTCATGAACCTCCCAATCGATTTTTACACCCGTTGCTTCAATCACCCGGCGTGCAGCTGCTGTTTGTTCCGGGCCAACCCCATCACCCGGGATCAAGGTAATCGTATGAACCACCATTCTCGCTCCTTCCAAAGATTGCTTAATACTTCTTCTATTCTCTCCTCAGATTCGTAACCAATCCCCCAAAATCCTGCCAATCCCGCAATGTATACAATAATGGATGGTTAAAAAAAGGTAACAATCCTGAAAGGAGACAGGAGTCAGGAAACAGGAGATAGTTTCGGGTCTGATTCTAAGACTGGTGCACAGTTCACAGTACACGGTTTAGGCATGACGCATGAGTCTTGATAGTATAATCTTGGTACGAGGTCCCAGGTCCTGGGTACGGGGTTATGGTGGGAACGCAGATGCGTTCCTTCCTAAACATAAATGCTAGAACCTAGAACCTAAAGCCTAGTACCAAGAACCTATTCTGTCTTCTGTATTCTGTCTTCTAATAACTAAGCTACTGACTCCTGACTCCTATCTTCCGGCTCCTAAACCCCAGTACCCAGCACCAAATACCTAAAAATCAATATCCACCGCTGTTTTCCATCAGATGGTTATTGTTCTCCCAAACCCAATCGGCTACCAGGTATTCCGTATATTCACCCGGTTTTTCCCGAACAATCACCCGCTCAATACCGGCATTGATAATCATCCTGGTACACATCTTACAGGGCCGGGTATGAGGGGTAAACTCGCCGGTCTTTGCATCGATGCAGGCTAAATAAAGGGTGGCCCCCAACATATCGAAACGAGAAGCATGAATGATCGCATTGGCCTCCGCATGAACCGAACGGCAAAGTTCATAGCGTTCGCCGGGAGGAATGTTCGCTGCTTCCCGAGGACATTGTCCCAAATCGCAACAGTTTATCGTCCCACGGGGCGCCCCGACATAACCGGTGCTGATAATCTGATCATCTTTCACAATAATCGCCCCAAATTTCCGCCGCAAACACGTTGCCCTCTCAGCTACCTGAGATGCAATATTCAAATAATACTCTTCCTTCGAAGGCCGCATGATAACACCTCTTGCTTATTTTTAGTTCATGATATACTTTTTCATCTTACAGTTTGCAATTGACAGTTCAACATTCCAGGTTAATAGTGCGCGGTTCACATGCACAGCCATTGAATAAACTGGACTTAAAATTTTCCATTTGAATTCGCTTACTGTTAACTGTCCACTGTCAACTAACTATTTTCCGCCCTTTTGTACGCTTCCATCGTCTCCCGATAAACCTCCAGATACTCGGCAGCAATCCGGGGGTAGGAATACCGTTCGGCAGACTGGCGTGCAGCCTTACGGAAACGGCTCAACCGTTCAACATCAGCCAACAATTCACAAACCGTTCGACTGATAACCTCCAAATCATCCTGGACCAGGTAACCGTTTTCTCCATGGATAATCGTATCATTGGCTCCCGGTGCAGCTACCGCAATGATCGGTAATCCAGCTGCCAAAGCTTCCAACTGGGATAAGGGTTTTACTTCGCTTTTAGAGGTCATCACAAAAAGATCGGCGGCAGCAAGATAATCCGGCACCTTAGACGGTTCGACCATACCGGTAAAGACAACCTGTTCCGCAATACCCAATTGTCCGGCCAGTTGTTTCAATGCGGGAAGTTCCGGCCCATCCCCGACGATCATTAATTTCAATGGTTCCGTCGTTCTCCGCAGCATCAACGCAAAAGATTCCAATAAAAGCCCTAAATTTTTTTCAGGGGCAATTCGTCCAATATTGATCAGAACTTTGGCATCACCCAAATGGTACTGCTCACGGACTTTACGTCCGTCTATCGGCTCCAACGGAATATTGGTCGGATTCGGAATCACCCGAATGGGACGGGTCACTCCATAATCGATCAAAATTTGACGGGCTGACTCTGCCGGAGTCGTCACCTGATTCACCGATTCACAGAAACGGGTTATTTTATGTCGGGATATGGTATTAACTAACTGGCGGGGTAATGGTATGTAATGACTGTATTGTTCATATTGGGTATGAAAAGTATAGACGGTGGGAATACGCTTACGTCGAGCAATTTTATTGGAAAGCGGACCCAGCACAAAGGGATGATGACTATGGATAATATCCAGATCCAGTCCATCGATAATTCGTTGAATGCGCGGCGAAAACGGAATTGCCACCGGATATTTGACCTCTTTGGTCAAATCCACGGAACGATAACGGTAAATTCCAGTTTCATGATCGACAAAATCATCAAATGCCGGAGCAAAAACATAGACTTCATGTCCTGCTTCGATAAAGCCTTTACGCAACAGAGTAATGGCTCCAACCACTCCATTAACCATTGGCTGGTAACAATTGCTGAAAATAGCGATCCGCAAATTTTGATTCTCCTTTCTGCCTTACTTAATATTCGTCAATGTAAGACAAATCCCTCTCAATTTGCCATAATAACCCACTATTTCATGAAATTGTCCCAAATCGGACCACATTAATCCTCATTATCATTACTCATAAAAAAAGCCATAAAGCACTATGAATGTTTACTGCCTTATGACTTGTTACAGCTTATACCGCAACTCATTACATATCTTTTTCACGTCGGCCGGAACGCCATATCCAGAACCGATCAAACAGTTCCTCCCGGATGAGGGAGAGATTTTGAAACAAACGGATACTGAAAGCCGCCACGGCTCCGATATAAATATCCACACCCATCATATCGCCTAAATAGCATAGCAGGGCAGCTAATGCGGTATTGGCAAAAAAACTGCTGATAAATTTGGAAAAGAGAAACTTTTGCCCCAGTTGGGCCCGGATCCCTCCCAAAATGGCATCTAAGGCTGCCAGGATGGCGATAGCCGTATATTTAACCAAACTAACCGGGATTTCAAACGGCAGATTCAAACCGATTAAGATCCCGATCAATGCACCGATGATCGGTATTAGCATCGACTAATTTCCTCCCTCTTCTTTTGCTGCAGTAGCATGATCAAAGGAAATACTGCCTTTATAGGCCGGGATCCGCAATCGATCAACGGTTTCGATAATAAATTTCAAGTTGAACGAAAGAATCTGTTGTTCCACGAACCCACCCGGCATCAATAATGCGTTTTTCAAATTCGCGGGATCTCCGATGGCTTCAATAATATAAGGAGGAGCTAAGCGTCTTGTATCAACCAAAATGGTCGTTCCGGCACAGCTAAATCCGGTGGTGCTTCCCAATCGGTAATTATTGACGGCAATAGCTTCAGCGCCGGCAGCCCACAATTCATTAACAAGTAACTCCAATTGATCATAATGGACAATATAAAATACCGGATCTTCATATTCTTTCAGCTTTTTTTCGGAATCGCTCAATGTGATCCGAATTCCCGGACCTTCCAAGGGCGTTAACCCGGCCGCCATCTTCAACCGAAGTATTTCCCGATCCCGATCGTAATCATTCAATTGACGCCGCAAAGTGGAAATCTCGCTCTCGTACTTGGTCAATCGCATCTGTTGATTCTTTAAAATTTGCGCCAATTCGTTCACTTGACGAGTGGGAAGTTTCGCCCGGATTTTGAATTCCGTCCGAAGCTGTAAAACGATAAGCAACCCTAATAAGGCCGCAATTAATCCAATTCCCCACTGCCAACTTCTAACCTTAATTCTCACTTTTTTCGCCCTTTCTCTCCCATTCCAACATATAATTTTCCTTTGCACAATCTTCAGTAATTCACCATTTCTCCCGAAAATCCTCTTGAATTATCAAAATAAATGAACAACAAAAAGGAAATTTATTCCACGACGGTTAAGCAAGAAAAAAGGCTGCAGATTGAAGAATGCAACCTTTATCTTGTGTCGTTGGTATTTTATGATGTCGCCTTTTTCCCCGCTACGACGACCCGTGAAAGCAAGTGTATATGCTCCAATGTTTTTCCGGTCCCAAGAGCTACACTGGTCATCGGCTCATCCGCCAACCGGACTGGCATTCCCAACTCACTCTCAATCAATTTATCAAACCCTTTTAACAAAGAACCGCCTCCGGTCATCACGATTTCCTTAAACATAATGTCAGCTACCAGTTCCGGAGGGGTCTTCTCAATGGTATGACGTACTGCATTCACAATGGCCGTCAAAGGTTCTTTAAGTGCCTCCCGGATTTCCTCGGAACGAACTTCAATAATTTTTGGCAAACCCGTGACTTGATCCCGCCCCCGGACCTCATAGCCGATCTCCTCTTCCAAAGGATAAGCCGATCCAAGATAAATCTTAATATCCTCAGCAGTCCGCTCTCCGATCATCAGATTGTATTGCCTTCGGATATAACGGGCGATCACATCGTCCATCACATCACCGGCCACCGGAATCGATTGGCCGGTGACGATACCTCCCAAAGAGATCACGGCCACATCGGTAGTCCCTCCGCCAACGTCGATGATCATGTTTCCGGCAGGTTCATGAACGGGCAAACCGGCGCCAATGGCTGCAGCCACTGGTTCCTCGATCAAATATACTTCCCGGGCCCCGGCATTAAACGTGGCATCGATAACCGCCCTCCGTTCCACTTCAGTGGTACCCGACGGAATACTCACGACAATCCGTGGTTTCACAAAGACCTTCCCATGACACGCTTTACGGATGAGATGTTTTAGCATCTTCCGGGTTACGTCAAAATCAGCGATAACTCCATTTCGAAGGGGACGGACAGCCATAATATCTCCGGGAGTTCGCCCGATCATTTGACGGGCCTCGGTTCCTACAGCCAATATTTCTTTATTGCTTTTTCTGAGGGCCACCACCGACGGTTCACGTAAAATAATTCCCCGATTTCGTTCATAAACCAGGCAATTGGCAGTCCCCAGGTCAATTCCTAAATCTTTTTTGAAATGACGCGAAATAAAGCGAATCGGCATATTTAACTTCCTTCTTTACAAAAGTCGCTAGATTCCTATGTCGGTCTCCTGACTCCTGAAGATTTATACCGCAAATCCGGTCTTAATTGAAATCTGCAAGTTCATTTCGATATTCTTCGTTGACTCTAAAGAGAAACCGTTCCATCTCATTAGGGGAAAGTTGTAGTTTATCCGGCTCTAAGACCTTAATTTTACGAAAATCCTCGTTCAAGGTCAGTTGCATCAAATCTTCCAATGAATCCGCTTCCACCACGAGTTCAACCGGTGCATAAGCAGTTTCCGGAGTAGTTTCGTCCCCCGGTATTAAATAAACTTCCTGATCCGCATTGAGCTCAGCGACCTGAATCCCCTGAAACGGAAGATTTCGAAGGAGGGAAATTTTTTGATCCCGGATTTCCCGAGCAACCTCTTTCAAATCCCGTTTTCGCCAGAAAAACCGTTTGGATCGATTCTCCGCTTTATAATCGAACCTGAGCTTTGCCCGTAAAGCCATGTTCTATCATCCTCCCGTACCATCAGCGGATAGCGAGTTTTTTCAGTTGGAGCAAAGCGTCTAATTCTTCCGGCGTAGGACGGCGTATTTTTCCTGGAGCCAACGGACCCAGCCAAAGCGGACCTACGGCCAACCGATGGAGCGCAACCACCGGATGCCCCACCGTCCTCAACATTCGCCGAACCTGACGTTTTCGCCCCTCACGGATGGTAAGTCTGACGATAGCATACCCATTTTCGGCTGCTTCTATTTCAACCTTTGCCGGAGCTGTCCGCCCATCTTCCAAATCAACGCCCTCTGCCAATCGCTTCAACGTCCCTTGAGACGGTATCCCTTTGACTTTCGCCTGATAAACTTTTTCAACCAAATGCCGGGGATGGGTCAATGCCAATGCCAAATCCCCGTCATTTGTGAAAAATAATAACCCGGACGTATCCAGGTCAAGTCTTCCGACCGGGTAAATCCGGGCTTTCATTGGCGGTAACAAATCCATCACTGTCGGACGCCCGAAGGGATCTCCGACCGATGTCAGATACCCGGCGGGTTTATTCATAATCCAATATTCAAACTTCTCCGGCATCACGAGCATTTGGCCGTCCACAGTTACCTGATCCTTCGTAGGGTCGATCGAATATCCCATCTCCGTGACAACTATCCCGTTTACCCGTACCCGTCCGGCGGCAATAATTCGATCGGCTTGACGGCGCGAAGCGATACCGGCATCTGCCAATACTTTATTCAATCTCACCATGAAAAGCCTCCGGTTTTCTTTCGTGATTCTCGTCTTGAGACTGAAGGATTTCATTCTTATAGGGTATAATCACCGTAAACTGACTCCCTCGTCCCAATTCACTTTCCACCGTAACTTTCCCGTTATGGCGTTCAATAATATGTTTCACAATGGACAACCCAAGCCCGGTACCGCCCATCTCCCGGGAACGTCCTTTATCCACCCGATAAAAGCGTTCGAAGATCCGAGGTAGGCTTTCTTTTGGAATGCCGAACCCGGTATCCCGGACAGTGATCTGAATATCGTCCCCCACCAGTTCACTTTCAATACAGACTTTACTCCCGGGCGGCGAATACTTGATTGCATTGTCCAATAGATTTAAAAAGACTTCCCGAAGAAGATCCTCATCACCAGTCATTATTGTGGCATTTAGGTTTTGATTCAATTCGATATTCTTCTCCTGGATCCGATTGTGCAACGTAAGCATAATCTCGCTGATCAGCTGATCCAACCGAACCGGCTCCTGCTTCACTTCACCCTGGCCGCTTTCTAATTTGGAAATATCCAGCAAATCATGGATGAGATTATTCAACCGCTCCGTTTCCTGGTAAATGATGGACAAAAATTTCATGGCCGTTTCCCGTTCTTCCAGCGCACCATCGAGTAATGTTTCAATAAACCCTTTGATCGAAGTCAACGGAGTTTTTAATTCATGAGATACATTGGCCACAAAATCGCGGCGCATGGATTCCAACTTACGAAGCTGGGTCACATCGCCAATGACCGCCACCACGCCCCGAATCTCTTCATTAATCTCATCCCGAATCGGAGCCAGATTAAGATTGAGAACCCGTTCAGGATTCCCCGGCCAAATAATCTCCTGTTGAATGGAGTTGCCTTTCACATAAATCTGATGAAAAATATCTGCCAGCTCGCTCTGGGGAAATACTTTGTGAGGAAATTCTCCCACACCTTCCCCTGGACTTAGATGAAAAAGCTCCGCTGCTGCCGGATTGATCAGACTGATTCGACCGGTGATCTCCGTTGCGATAACCCCTTCGGACATACTGGACAAAATCGCTTGAATCTCTTCCATCCGTCCGTGCAATGCACTGAGATCGCTGGTATGAATTCGTTCAAATTTTTCGATCTGTTTTGCCAGCTGCCCATAGATGTCATCTTTCCGGGTTAATCGAGTTCTCAGCGGAATTCCCTGACTGAGATTGTCCATATAATTTAGTAATTCATCCAAGGGCGCTTTGATCCAAAGATAAATTAAACAACCACAAAAAACGAACCAAAGCAGCGAAACCACTACATAATACGGATTACTCCAGACAAAACCCGCGATCACAAGCGGCAAAAAAAGAAGGAGGAGAAACCCTCCTATCTGCCAGGCAATCTTCTTCATGGTTATTCACTCCGAAAACGATATCCTACCCCGCGCACAGTTTCCAAATAAACCGGCTCTGCCGGATTGGTCTCGATTTTCTGGCGCAGTCGACGCACATGAACGTCTACGGTCCGGGTATCTCCAAAATATTCATAACCCCATAAATGTTCCAGCAAAAATTCACGGGTAAAAGCCCGTCCTGGATTAACCAACAGCAGTTTGAGAAAATCAAATTCTTTCGGTGTCAGTTCCACTTCTTCCCCGCGTACCTTCACCAAATGCTGCCGAAGATCCATTTTAATCTCACCGATTTCGATAATTTCCGGTTCATCCTCATTGGTTTTGCCGCTGCGGCGCATTACTGCCCGTACCCTTGCCACCAACTCACGGGGCGAAAAAGGTTTGGTCACATAATCATCGGCACCCATCTCCAAACCAAGAACCCGATCCGCCTCTTCACTTTTTGCTGTAAGAATGATAATGGGAATCGATTTGGTTTGCTGGTCGGCACGGAGTTGTTTACAAACCGATAAACCATCAAGCTCCGGAAGCATCAAATCCAGGATCACCAGATCCGGTAATTCCTGTTTCACCAATTCTAAGCCTTTACGTCCTGTATTGGCAGAAATAGTTCGATATCCTTCCCGATCAAGATTATATTTAACCAGTTCCACAATATTTTGCTCGTCTTCAATTATTGCGATTGTTCCGGCCATACGCAACCTCCTAATCTGTTTTATAAACAAACACGCGTGACAAAATACTAATATTTGAATTAATTATATCAAACAAATCGCAAAATGCACAATAGTTGTAAAAGCGCCCTATTTTTTCATAAGTTCAATCTGGCATCTTCTCTTCAAATAAAAACCAGCGGTTACGCACAAACCCGCTGGTAAAATGGATTATTTTAAAGAAACCATCGGTAAACAGGAAAAATCAAGTGTCGCAAAATAATCGTCAATAGTTTCTCTGCGGCGAATTTGCACAACACTTCCATCCGGCCGCAGTAATAACTCTGCCGAACGCAATTTACCGTTATAATTGAATCCCATGGCATGGCCATGAGCACCTGCATCATGAATGACGAGAATATCTCCCTCGTCGATCAACGGGAGTTTCCGGTCGATGGCAAATTTATCGTTATTTTCACACAAAGATCCGACCACATCATAAACATGATCCATCGGCCAATTTTCTTTACCCAAAACGGTAATATGATGATAGGCACCATACATACCGGGACGCATCAAATTGGCCATACACGCATCGACCCCGATATAATTTTTATAGATCTCTTTTCGGTGAATCGCAGTCGTTACTAAATATCCATAAGGTCCGGTAATCATCCGGCCGTTTTCCATCACGATTTTCAGCGGGTCCAGACCATTGGAAATAATGATTTCATTATATAATCTCCGGATACCCTGGGAAACAATGTCCAAATCCACCGGTTCCTGCTCCGGCCGATAAGGAATTCCGATTCCGCCTCCAATATTGACAAACTCGAACCGGATACCGATCTCCCGGGTAATATCCCGGACCAATTCAAATAAAATCCGGGCCGTTTCCACAAAATAATTGGGATCCAGCTCATTGGAGGCTACCATCGTATGTAACCCAAACCGCTTCACGCCTTTTTCTTTCATAATCCGATAAGCATCAAACAGTTGTTGACGGGTCAACCCATATTTGGCTTCTTCCGGTTTTCCAATGATTGCATTTCCCTGCTTCAGAGGCCCCGGATTATAACGGAAACAAATCAGTTCCGGAACACCGGCGCATTCCTCCAGGAAAGGAATATGGGTGATATCATCTAGATTGATAATTGCCCCCATCTCCATGGCCTTCTGAAACTCTTCCGCCGGCGTATTGTTGGAAGTAAACATTACATTTTCTCCGGTAATCCCGGACCGCTCTGCCAAAATCAATTCCGGCAGCGAACTGCAATCCGCCCCAAACCCTTCTTCACGAAGAATGGATAATAAATAGGGATTTGGAGTAGCTTTTACGGCAAAATACTCTTTAAATCCAGGCACCCATGAAAATGCCTCCGTCAATTTCCGGGCATTCTCCCGGATAGCCTGTTCATCATAAATATGAAAAGGCGTAGGATAACGTTTGATAATATCTTGAATTTGCTCTTTAGTAAACGGTACCGTCTTCGCTGCCATACATAACCTCCGTTGAAAGTCATAAATAAATATGACGTTTATTACGTTTCATCCCATAATGTTACTATAATAATGTTATTATATTATTTCAAAAGATTGAGATCAACTGAAAACCCTAAATTTTATCATTACATATTATTAAACTTATCACAAAGTTATCACAAACCTGTCATAACATCGGAATATCGAAGAATTTTTAAAAGCACACAGTTCACAGTAGACAGTGAACGATTTTACCAAGAATTTTTGTATTTTTTCCTTTGCCCTTTACACTTTACTCTTTTGAACTGTCAACTGTCCCAACTGCCCCAACTACCCACTGTCAACTATTTTCAAAGCTTCTGACTCCTGTTTCCTAACTCCTTACTCCCAATCCAATATAATCCCAAAGCCTTTTCCCCGCAAATTGGGCATCCTAACCTGGAACCCAATCCCCAATACCTAGCACCCTGCCTCCAGCGCCCAGCACCGACCTATAACCGTGAACTGTGTATTGTGCACTGTGAACCTACCAACTCAATTAAACCGCAGGGAGTTTATCATGAAAGTACGTTTAGGTTTTGTTGCGATGACACTCCGGCTGGAAAACTGTTCACCATCTAAAACGATAACCCTGAAAAACATCGAAAAAATCTCCGGCTACGAACATCAGATCGGCCGTCTGACATCCATCGCCAAGGAAAACTTGGAAAACACCCTTCGAATCTTAAAGGCCAATCAATATGACCATATTCAGGTTTATCGTTTCACATCAAAATTGATTCCTTTATGTACTCATCCGCAATTCCGAACATGGAATTACTGTGAAGACCTATCCCGGGAACTCAAAGCAGTCGGCAATTTCGTCAAAGAACACCGGATGCGGGTCAGTATGCATCCGGATCATTTCACCCTCCTCAATAGCCCAAATCCTGAAGTAGTCGAGACCTCCATCCGGGATTTGGAATATCATACGAATGTTCTGGAGGCTATGGGATTAGGTACCGAAGCTAAACTGGTCCTCCATGTCGGCGGAAAATATAACCAACGTTCCGAAGCACTTGAACGGTTTAAAAGCGAATTTCTTCAATTGCCGGAACGGATTAAAAGCCGGATCACCGTCGAAAATGATGACCGTTCATTTACTGCAGCCGAAGTATTGAAACTTTGTAGGGACATCAAAGCTCCAATGGTATTTGACCTTCACCATCATCAAGTATTAAATCATGGTGAAGACCTCTCTGTCATGTGGCCGGAGATCTGTGCCACCTGGGAAAATACCGGCCTTCCGCCCAAAGTCCACCTCTCCAGTCCACGGGATGACCAAAGTCCCCGTTTTCATGCTGATTTTATCGATGCTGATGCTGCAGTAAACTTTCTGAATATCATCCGCCCCCTGGATAAGGATATAGATATTATGATCGAAGCCAAGCAAAAGGATATGGCTTTGATCCGACTTTCGGAAGACTTGAAAGCCCGCGGTTTCACCATGAACGGCCTTGCCGAACTCATTTTGTAATTTGATCTTGTCATTTTACCAATCTTTAGATATACTATAAAATGTTGTGCAAGGGGGAGTAGTTCCCAGGGTTCCGGTTCCGCCGGTTCCCGGACAGAGTCAACATACTGGCTAAGCTCAAGCTAAACCTGGCTCTGTCGGCAGTACACCGTCTAAACTTACGGTTACGGCTTAACGAGACCTTTGCGCCTTATTGGCGCATGGTCTCTTTTTTGTTAAAATTCGGCATATGCTTGGCTTGTTTTTTCCCTAAATACTCAATATTCAGTCGTTAGGTTTGTCTTTCAAATATAAATTTCAAAACTAGGAGGAATGTTAATGCAGGCTTTTTGGCTTTCGATGGTCATGATTTTCCTTGCCGAGCTGGGGGATAAAACGCAACTGGTGGCCCTTACTCTGGCAACACGCTATAACGCCCGAATTGTATTATGGGGAATTTTTTGGGCAACCTTTGGCGTACACATTGCCTCCACTGCCATCGGCTGGGTAATGGGGGGAATTCTTCCGACCGACTGGATCAAATTTTTCGCAGGTTTGGCTTTTATCGCCTTCGGGTTTTGGACGTTGCGTGGAGACAGCCTGGACGATGATGAAGAAGTTAAAAGCAAAATCACCTCTCCCTTCTGGCTCGTCTTCGTCACCTTTTTCCTGGCGGAATTAGGAGACAAGACCATGTTGAGCACCGTTACATTAGCAACCACCCATGCCTTTATCCCGGTTTGGTTTGGGTCAACACTGGGGATGGTGCTTTCTGACGGATTGGCAATTTGGATCGGTACCATGCTAGGCACGCGACTGCCGGAAAAAACGGTTAAACTGGGAGCGTCCGTTATCTTCTTCGCTTTTGGAGTATTCAGTATGATCCAAGGCGGACTTCATCTCCCTTCCTGGGTCTGGCTCATCGCTGCCGTCACCTGTATCGCTTTGGGAATTTTCTTTCTCCGGCCCACTCAGGAAAAAGCGGAATCCACTGAAGAAAGAATGGCGTCTTAAATATTTACGAAAAACAGTTTGCCAAAAACGGTTTCCAATGCAAAACCCTCCCCAAATTTTGGGAGGGTCAATTTTTGCATCGATTCGTATCGAATCTTTAAGTTATCCCATTAATCCCAGATTTCGCAATACGCCTTCCAGCATTTCCTTCTCTTGGGGCGTCGCTTCAACCAGCGGCAACCGAAGCCCGCCTACCTTGAAGCCTAATAAGTTACAGGCTGCCTTCACCATAATCGGATTCGTATTCGCAAACAAAGCCCGGTTTAACGGCCCTAACTCCATGTTGATCTGAGCCGCTTTCGCCACTTCCCCATGTTCATAGGCTGTTACCATCTCATTAATCTTCCGGCCAGCTATGTGTGCAGCCACACTGATAATTCCCACGCCGCCAACGCTCAACACAGGTAACGTCAGAGCATCATCGCCGCTGTATACCTGGAGGCTTTTCGGAGCCTGTTCGCAAATTTGGCTGATTTGCCCCAAATTTCCCGAGGCTTCTTTAACCGCTACCACGTTTTCGATCTCAGCCAACCGCAGCATCGTCTCTACCGAAATATTAACGCCCGTCCGGCCCGGAATGTTATAAATGATCACCGGCAACGAAGTTGCTTCGGCAATGGCTTTAAAATGTTGGTACAAGCCTTCCTGGGAGGGTTTATTATAGTACGGAGCCACCAGCATCACTCCGTCAACCCCGGCCCGTTCCGCCTCTTTAGTCAGTTCAATGCTGTCGAAGGTGTTATAACTTCCAGTTCCTGCAATAACGGTTCCTTTACCCCCGATGGCCTCAACCACCGCTTTAAACAAATTGACTTTCTCGGCTTTGGTCAACGTTGGTGATTCTCCAGTGGTACCAGCGACCACCACTCCGTCAGACCCGGAGTCAATTAAACGATTAGCCAGCTCTTGACTCACCTGGTAATTGACAGCCAGGTTTTGATCAAACGGAGTGACCATCGCCGTAAGCACTTTTCCCAATTTTACCATCTTTCTCTCCTCCTTAACCATCAATTCAAAAATTGAAAATGTAATGCCTGCAATGCCTTTGACATCACTTCCTGCTTGACAAGGCAGGCAATATTCGTATGGGAATCGACCGAATGATAAATAGCTATCTCCGCTTGTCGTAACCCTTTTACCATCTTAGCCATCACTCCGGGAACGCCTCGCATTCCCGAACCCACAATAGCCACCTTGGCAAAACCCGGTTCAATCGTAACATCCAAACCAGTGCGACTCAACACCTGTTCGGCCTGGTCCATTCGTTGTTCATCGATGATGAACCGAATTTGATAAGGGGCTACCTGGATCATATCCACACTAATGCCGGAATCAGCCATGATTTCAAAAACATTTAAAACCATGCCGTTCTCATTCAAATCATCCTTAGACTGGATCGTAACCAAAGCCATTCCGGCAAGGTGAGCCAAACCAGTTACTATTTTATCCCGCCTGATCTCAATGCTTCCGATGGGTGCACCATCAGCAACCAATGTTCCGGGTCCGTCAGCAAAAGTGGAACGTATCCGGAGGGGTATCCGCCCTTCCATCGCGATCTCTACCGCCCGTGGATGAACCACCTTGGCTCCAAGATGAGCCATTTCACAAAGTTCCTGATAAGTTAAACTATCTAACGGTTTAGCCTGAGGAACCATTCGGGGATCAGCGGTCATCACCCCGTCCACATCGGTGTAAATTTCAATTACCTCCGCTTTCAACGCAACACCGAGGACTGCAGCTGTCGTATCACTACCGCCCCGTCCCAATGTGGTAATCTCTCCGTCGCCGGTCACACCTTGAAAACCAGCGACCACAACAATCTTCCCTTCATCCAGCAGTTTGAGAATCCTGGCTGGATGTACTTCTTTAATATGGGCATTATTAAAATGATAATCAGTTATGATTCCGGCCTGGGCCCCGGTAAGAGCTACCGCATCAAGCCCATGGGAACGCAGGGTTTGAACCATGATGACACTGGAAATAATTTCACCACAAGACATCAGCAAATCCAATTCCCGGGGCCGGATTTGTTTGGAAATCTCGCGGGCCAAACCAATGAGTGTATCTGTGGCATAAGGCTCTCCGACCCGCCCCATAGCCGATACGACAACGACCACCTGTAAGCCTTCATCAACTGCGTTTTTAATCTTTCTGACAACCTGTTCACGCTTATCTGCTGATGATACCGAAGTTCCCCCGAACTTTTGAACGATAATCCCCATTGGATTGGCCTCACTTTCATTCAGTGTGCATCAATGGATGAACGGGTATAACTGATAATTACCGGTTGCAGTTGGCGATGGTTCAGCGCTTCCAAAATCGTCTCCGGTATTAATTTCATGTCGGCAACCAATGATGATTGCTTGGTTTCCGGTGCATCCTGGCCAAACGGCACAAAATATATATTTTTACGGTTAAGCAATAATCCAAGATTACGCCCATTTCCACTCAACCCGTCATTGGTCGAGATTCCGATCACAACCGGACGGTTGTTGCGTAACTGGGCTTTGCAGGCTAAAGTAACACATGTATCGGTAATCCCCAAGGCCAGCTTTGCCAGAGTATTTCCAGTACATGGCGCAACCACCACCACGTCGACCATATTCTTTGGTCCAATCGGTTCCACTTCCACCATGGTCGTCATCGGTTGCTTTCCGGTAATCCGGACCAACGCTTCCCGAAGTTCCACCGCTGTTCCAAAACGAGTATCCGTTTCCGCGACTGCAGGTGAGATAATCGGGAATATTTCCGCCCCTTCTTGCTGTAATTTTTCAATCACCGGAAGAACCTGATCCATGGTACAATGTGAACCAGTCAATGCAAATCCTATTCGAATTCCGGAAAAACGCATCTTACCGGCCACCCCCTTCAGTTAAAAGTTGTTCCAGGATTTCAGGAATTGCCTTAGCCAAAATGGCTCCGGCAGTTTTGGGGGCAACCTTTCCCGGAAGTCCGGGCGCTAATATGGCTTTAACACCTAATGTTTCAGCAGCAATAAAGTCAGTCCCGCCGGGCGGCGAGGCCAAATCAATAATCACCGTATCCCTGGAAACCAAACTCAAGATTCGGTCATCGAGGACCATCACCGGAACCGTATTAATGATCAGATCAACGGCTGACACTGCAGTTGACAGTTGGTCATGGAGAACCGTCCTGCATCCCATCTCCCAGGCACGGGCCAGTAAATCGCGACGCCGGGCAGCAACCGTCACCGTTGCTCCCAATGCTTGAAACATCCGGGCTACAGTAACTCCAACCCGGCCGAATCCAATCACCAAAACCCGAGATCCATGAATGGTAATGGGTAAATTCTCCATCGCCAGTTGGATAGTGCCTTCAGCTGTAGGTATGGAATTTAAAATCGCGATTTCATCATTTTCGCCATATTCTTTAACAATGACCCCGGATTCTGCTGCAATACGACGCCATTTTTCCGTCAAAGATCCGCTGAGCACGATCATTCCGGGCGACCATATGGACGAACAACTTCCGACATCAAGCAACTGGTCAACGGTTCGGCCACGAACCTTTCCTTGATCATTCATACCGCTGATCGGAAGTATGATTACCTGGACACCGGCAATGGCCTGTTCCAGGTTTTCACAAAAGGTCATCCCTTCACCCGCTTGGGATGGATGACCGAAAATTCTTACTTTCGCTCCAAATCCCGCTAAAGCGGCCGCTACCGCAATCTGACGCGAATCTCCGCCAATAACTGCGATCTCTGTATTTTGAATATGCTTCACCAGGTTTCCCCCTTTTTCAAAAACAGGCTAATGTCAGTATATTCGGTGGAAGTTTTTAAGGTGAAGCATCAACCGCTCAGCAGGTAGGCACTGAGATCACTCGAAAAGAAAATGTTCTAACCCGTAAGTTAGTCCGGGACGACCCATGATTTTTTTGACTGCCAATGCAACACCGGGCATAAAGGACTCTCGGCTCAGCGAATCATGGCGGATCGTCAGGATTTGCCCTTCCCCGCCAAAAATAACCTCTTGATGAGCAATTAAACCCGGCAGACGAACACTATGTAGATGGACACCATTCATTTCTCCGCCACGTACGCCTTTAATCTTCTCTTCACCGACGCAGCGTTCAGCGGCTTCACCCCTGGCGGCCAAGATCATCTCTGCGGTTTTAATCGAAGTCCCTGAAGGAGCATCCAATTTTCGATCATGATGCAATTCGATGATCTCCACTTGCGAAAAATATTTGGCAGCCATCGCCGCAAACCGCATCATCAACAGTGCTCCTACAGCAAAGTTCGGAGCGATCAAGGCATTGGCTCGGTGGGTCTCACAAAGCTTCCGAATCTCTTCCAGATCGTTCTGGGAAATTCCGGTAGTCCCAACAACCACATGAACTCCGGCGCCAATGGCCGTACGAATATTATCCATCACTGCTGCAGGAGTCGTAAAGTCGACCATGACCTGAGGACGCCGGTTGGCAATGGCTTCAGTCAAACTGCCTTCAACCAAAATCCCGGTAGCATCGGCACCAACCACTTCGCCAATATCTTTCCCAATTTGGCCCTGATCCACCGCACCAACCAATTGCAATTGAACATCCTTCAGGACCATCTTCACAACTTCCTGGCCCATCCGGCCGCAACAACCGGAGACCAATACTCGGATTTTTTCCATCTTCATTCAGCTCCTTATAAAAGAAAAAAGATTGGCAATTACCAACCTTCGACTATCGTGTAACCGAAAATCAACCGGCGGCAAGATAGCTCTCCACCCGAAGGTGACAGTACCGGGATTATTCATCTTCGGTACCAGCCGGAGTCTGGCAAACCCCAACTTCGGCAAAATATCCTTTCATCAGGTTTCAACAGCCCCGCCGGCCTCCGCCTGACTACTCATCTATTTTGCGCCTCTACTCTACCCCATCAGAGCCTTTCATATACACCATATGAACGCTCTTCAACGTATGAAATTGGATAAAAAAAGAGAAGTTCCAAAACTTCTCTTCCATTTTCCTATAAAACAGCGTTCATGTCAAGTATTCTTTATTCGAACCGTTAATTGACTTCCGCCTCATCTGTTTCAAATAAAATCAATTCCTGACTGATCTTCCGGATTTGCTTCCAGGGGATAGTACGATGTCCCGTTTCGACGCCGCCCCAGCCATGAGTTGTCACGATCAACGCTTCCACCATACCGGTCTCTGTATTAATCAGGAGCTCCCAATCTTTGATCCGTTCCAATCGCTCTCCGCTTTTCAATTCAATGACTTCTTTACCTTCCAAATCACTGGCCCGCACGCCGATCCCCTCCTTATAGAAGGATATGTCACTTCAGCTAATTTTAGAAGAAAGCAGAAGCTTAAGATTGGTTGACAGTTGACAGCTAGCATGGAACCTAAGCCCAAAATGGTTCCTGTCTCCTAACTCCTCTATGTGCTGTGCACTGCTTACTGCGAACTGTAAACCCGAAACAAAAAAATTGTCACCTTTCACCTATGTGAGAAAGAAATTTCCCTTTTTCCCGAACCAAAGTATTCGTCCAAAAATACTATAGTACTGAGGCATGAGGCTTAAATCATCTGGACTCACGTCAGAATTTAAGCACTGCACTTCATAGATGAAAGAGGTGGAATTATGGCAAGACAATGTCCTCCCGGAACGACTGCCTATACAGTGCGTGCCGGTGATACCTTTTATGAACTCGCCCGCCGTTTTAATACAACGGTGGCTGCAATAATGGCTGCCAATCCAGGGGTTAACCCTAATCAACTCCAAATTGGTCAAACCATCTGCATCCCGGGGCAACAACCGCCGTCAACCTGTCCGGCCGGTAGTATGCCTTATGTCATTCGGGCGGGAGATACATTATTTGCATTAGCCCAACGATTTAACACAACGGTCAATGCCATTTTGGCCATTAATCCAGGACTGGATCCCAACCGGCTCCAGATCGGGCAGACCATCTGCATCCCGGGGCAACAGCCGCCGTCAACCTGTCCGGCAGGTAGTACGCCTTATGTGATTCGGGCGGGAGATACATTATTTGCATTAGCCCAACGATTTAACACCACGGTCAATGCCATCCTGGCCATTAATCCAGGACTGGATCCCAACCGGCTCCAGATCGGGCAGACTATCTGCATCCCGGGGCAACAGCCGCCGTCAACCTGTCCGGCAGGTAGTACACCTTATGTGATTCGGGCAGGAGATACATTATTTGCATTAGCCCAACGATTTAACACCACGGTCAATGCCATCCTGGCCATTAATCCAGGATTGGATCCCAACCGGCTCCAGATCGGGCAGACTATCTGCATCCCGGGGCAACAACCGCCGTCAACCTGTCCGGCAGGTAGTACACCTTATGTGATTCGGGCAGGAGATACATTATATGTATTAGCCCAACGATTTAACACCACGGTCAATGCCATCCTGGCCATTAACCCGGGCCTCGATCCTAACCGGCTCCAGATCGGGCAGACTATCTGCATCCCGGGGCAACAGCCGCCGTCAACCTGTCCGGCCAATAGCTTCGCCTACGTCATCAAAGCCGGGGACAACTTATATATGCTCGCTTTACGATATGGCACCACAGTCGACGCTATCCTGG
>Ga0209508_1000541_pt1 | contig 37734 bp, 42 predicted proteins | sample AD_UKC129_MetaG_FD_184427 | JGI IMG/M metagenome (GOLD analysis project Ga0209508, IMG submission 184427) | Active sludge microbial communities of municipal wastewater-treating anaerobic digesters from Canada - AD_UKC129_MetaG (SPAdes) (version 2) | ecosystem: Engineered > Bioreactor > Anaerobic... | reverse complement strand
TTCATCCTGGGGCTTGTCCCCGGAATCCCGGCCTTCCCCTTTTTCATCCTGGCGGCGGCTTGCGGGCTTCTCTCCTACAGCCTAATCCGGGAAGAGAGGCAGAAGGTGCAGCTGGAGGCGGAGCGGACCAGGGCGGAGGTTAGCCGGGTGCAGGAGCCCGAGGATTTCCGGTCCCTGGTTAAAGTGGAGCTGCTGGAGATCGAGATCGGCTACAACCTGGTTCCCCTGACGGATCCCGGGGAGGGGGGCAGCCTCCTGGAGCGGATTACGGCGGCGCGCCGCCGGGCCGTAAACGAGCTGGGGATCATCGTGCAACCCATTCGCATCCGGGATAATCTCCAGCTCTCGCCCAACGAGTATGTCATCAAGATGAAAGGCAATGAGATCGCCCGGGGCGATCTCCGGCCGGGCTACTTCCTGGCCTTGAATCCTGAAGGGGAGCCCCCCGCGGAACTGGAGGGCATCCCCACCAGGGAACCTACTTTTGGCTTGCCGGCTTTGTGGATCAAGGCGGAGGATAAGGAGAAGGCCGAGATGCTGAATTGCACCGTGGTAGACGCGGCGACGGTGCTGATTACTCATTTGACGGAGGTAATCAAAAGCAACGCCCACGAGCTGCTGGGGCGCCAGACGGTGAAGGATCTCCTGGATATGGTTAAGGAGAACCATCCCGCCGTGGTGGAAGAGCTGGTCCCCGACATTCTGTCGGTAGGCGATATCCAAAAAGTGCTGCAAAACTTGCTCAAGGAGAGTATTCCGGTCCATGACCTGGTTACCATTCTGGAGACTTTGGCCGACCACGGGCGGTTGACCAAGGACCATGTCCTCTTGACGGAGTCGGTGCGGCAGTCCTTGAGCCGGACGATAACCAACCTGTATACGGGCGGGAGCGGGGAACTGAAGGTAATCACCATCGATCCCGCACTGGAGAAAGCCATCGTCGACTCCTTGCAGAATACCAGCAGCGGCCCGCTGCCCGTCCTGGAGCCGCAGAAAACCCAGTCCATCGTGGAGGGGGTTGCCCGGCTAGTGGAGAAGCTGCGCGCCAGGGGCATCAGCCCGGTTTTGCTGACTTCTCCCCAGGTTCGCTTCCCCGTGCGGCGGCTCCTGGAACGCTACCTGCCCCAGGTGGCCGTGGTTTCCATCAGCGAAATTTTACCCGAGATCAGGGTTGAAGCGGTGGGGGTGATAACGGATCATGAAAATTAGGAAGTATTATGCCCGGACCATGAGGGAAGGGCTGCAGCAGATCAAAGAGGAACTGGGCCCCGAAGCCATCATTTTGCACAGCCGCAAGGTACGGCGCCGGGGGTTCCGAGGATTCTTTATGCCGCGCCAGCTGGAGATTATGGCCGCTGTCGAGGATGATACTACCCCTGCCTCCACTCCCGATAGCACTTTTGGGACCGATCACGTGATGCAGGAGCTGACCCAGCTGAAAAGCCTGGTCCACCGCCTGGTTCTCAAGGGGGAGGAATCGGCGGAAGAAGGGGAGAACGAGCATGTGCTTTACTGGAAGAGGCACCTGGAGCAGCATGACCTGGCCCCGGAACTCCTGGAAGATATTTTTGAAGAGATCCGCTTGAAACTGCAGGGAGAGGTGCAGCTGACCAGGGAGATCATGGCTTTGATCCTGCAAAAAATGGTGGCCAAGCGGGTAAGGATCTGCCAGGAGAAGCCAAGCCGTTTGCAAGTCTTTATCGGGCCTACGGGCGTGGGGAAGACAACAACCCTGGCGAAGCTGGCCGCCCACTATTCCATCTACCAGCGGGAAAAGGTGGGGCTGATCACCGTGGATCACTACCGCATCGGGGCGGTGGAACAGCTGCGCACCTACGCCGAGATAGTGGATCTTCCCCTGGAGGTGGTCATGTCTCCCCGGGACGTAGGCCCGGCTTTGCGCCGCCTGGAACAGTGCGAACGCATCCTGGTGGACACGGCCGGCCGGGGAACAGGAAATATCGTTCAAATTAACGAGCTGGGCAGCTATATCAGCCACCTGAAGCCGGCGGATATCCTGCTGACCATCAGCGCTACTACTCGCTGGCAGGACATCAAGTACATTGCGGAAAGCTTTAAGAAGCTGGATTACAACCGCCTGGTGCTGACCAAGCTGGACGAGACCAAGTGTTTTGGTGCTGTTCTCAATGCTGTTTACGCGTCGGAAGCCCCGCTAACCTACTTGACGGACGGCCAGAATGTGCCTGATGACTTGAAGTTCCCATCGGAGGTGGATGTTCCGTCGCTGCTGATTGGAGTGAAAGATTGATGTTCGATCAAGCGGAAAAGCTGCGCCGTATCTCCATGGGAAGCGTGGAACCCAAAAGCCGGGAGCAGAGCGACTGCCGGGTAGTTGCCGTGGCCAGCGGCAAAGGGGGCGTCGGGAAAACCAACCTGGTGGTTAACATGTCCATACTGCTGGCCCAGTGGGGCAACCAGGTCATTATCCTTGACGCTGATTTGGGCCTGGCCAATGTGGATGTCCTTTTAAGGGTTGTCCCCGAATATACCATCGAGGATGTCCTTAACGGGACCAAGACCTTGGAAGAGGTGATCCTTCGGGGGCCCCTGGACATAAAGATTATTCCGGGGGGGTCGGGCTTGTTTCACCTGGCCAATTTGGACCAAGGCCGGCGGGAGCAGCTCATTGAGCGTTTAAAGTCCCTGGAGGGGGAAGGGAATTATCTCTTTATCGATTCCTCTGCCGGTATATCCCGCAATGTGCTTGGCTTTATCGGCGCCGCCGATGAACTGATTATCGTGACCACCCCGGAGCCCACGGCCCTGGCCGATGCGTACGCTATGTTAAAGGTGGTAGCGGAAACGGGCTGCAAGAGCCAGGCCGGGCTGGTGGTAAACTGCGTGCAGCACCTCCAGCAGGGGGAGAGGATTTACAAGCGGCTTAAGGAAGTGACCGGGGCGTATCTTGACGGCATGGAGTTGACTTACCTGGGTGAAGTATATTACGACCCCGTTGTCTCCCGGGCGGTTCAAGAGGGGGTCCCCTTTGTTTTGAGTTTTCCCCGGAGCCTGGCGGCGGCATCCCTGACCAAGGTGGCCCGGCGCCTGGCCTACCGGAGCCTCGGCAGCGAGGCGGAATCAAGGGGCGGGGTAGGGAGCTTCTTTACCCGGCTCTACCAGTTCGTTACTAACAGGAGGGGGAGAATCGTTGGTAGTTGAACGACTGCTAAGGACCGGCGCCCGGCTTCAAGTAGTGCCGGAAGGGGATAAGGTTTACTACGAGGCCTTTGTTAAAGAGCTGGATCCCGTAGGGGTCACCATCAGCGAACCGGTCTCCTCCGAAGGAAAGCTGGAGATGTCCCCGGGCGAGAGCTGGCGCTTTTACCTGGTGGGGGAGGACGCCCTGTACAGTTTTCGGGCCCGGATCCTGGAGCGGATCCAGGAGGGTTACCGGGTGGAGCGCCCCCAGGTACTTAGCCGCCTGCAGCGGCGGGAGCATTACCGCCTGAAATGCAGCCTGGAGCTGGAATACTGGGTTATCGGGGGGGAAAGCAGCTCCACCGCCGTGATGGGCGGGACGGAGAAGCTGCTCCATGCCGGTTCCATTAAGGCCAGGCAGCTGCTGGTGAAGGAAAAATTGCTGCCCCCAGGGAAGCGGGCCTTTACCGTTAACCTCTCCGGCGGGGGCTTGCAGATGATTGTCACGGAACCTCTCCCTTCCCAGGCGGAGCTGCTTATCCAGCTGTACCTGGAGGGGAGGCAGGAAGAAGGTCTGGAGGTGAAGGGAAAAGTAATCCAGGCGGAACCGCTCCAAATCGGAGAGCAGACCCGCTACCGGGTGGGCGTCTCCTTCTTCGACCTGGAGGAGCAGACCCGGGAGCGGATCATCAAGTATATCTTTGAAGAAGAGGCCAAGCGGCGGGGGGGGCGGAGGTGAAGCACGCCGTGCCGGAGAACAGGGTCCGGGAGGCTTACCGCCGGCCGGGGGAGGAGAAGGAACAGGTAATTCTCTCTTTTCTTCCCTTGATCAAGAGAATCGCCGGCAAAATCGCCATCGGTCTTCCCCCTTCCCTGGAGGAGAGCGACCTGATTGGAAGCGGGATCATCGGCTTGCTGGAGGCCTGGGAACGATACGATTCCTCCCGGGGGGTGGAATTCATCCATTATGCCGCCCGGCGGATCAGGGGAGCCATGATCGATGAAGTGCGCAAGCTAAGCTGGCCCTCCCGCTCCTTTTTCCCGCGCCTGCGGCAGGTGCAGCAAGCGGAAGAGAAGCTTTTTCAGGAGTACCAGCGGGAGCCTTCGGTGGAGGAAATTGCCGCCTACCTGGGCTGGCCGCCGGCCACGGTGGAGCAAGTATGGTCTCATTTTAACTTATTCTCTATTCTTTCCTTGGAGCGATGGTTATTTGAAAACCTGGAGGGAGACGGGGTTAAACTGGAGGATTTTATTGCCGCCCCCCAGGGTGAGCCCGGGGAGGAGGTTATCTCCAGAGAGCGGGAAAAACTTTTGGCCGAGGCTCTGGAGCATCTCCCCCCGCGGGAGCAGCAGGTGCTGGCCCTATACTACTATGAGGATTTAACCCAGAAAGAGATCGCCGCCCTGCTGAAGATCTCGCCGGCGCGGGTTTCCCAGCTGCACGCCCGGGCGCTGCAGAGGCTGCAAAAAATGTTGAGCAGCTGTTAACTCTCCCATTGGAGGTATTCATCATGTTTCTATGGGGACTTTTAATGGGATTGTTCCTGGGAGTAGGCATCAGCATGCTATGGATCCGGCAGTGGAGCAAGGAAGCGGGATTCCCGGATTTTATCCGGCGGGAGCTTTTCGCCGGCGGGCAGCAGGGGGTCTTGGTCAATCTAAAGCGGCGCCTGGAGGAATTGGAAAGGCGCCTGGAGGAGATCGAAGGAGGGGCCGCCAGAACGCCGGAAAGCCCTTCCCCGGAGGGAGAAGAGGCGCCGCTGTTGTCCGCGGAAGACCGGCAGTCCCAGCGCAAGAAGAAGCAGATGAGTGTTCTAACCCTGTGGGCGGAAGGCTGCGAGCTGAAAGAGATTGCCCGCCAGACGGGGCTGGATCAGGGAGAAGTGGAGCTTATATTATCGCTGCAGAGAAAGATGTCCGAGTTTAATCATCATTAACCAGGGAGGGAGCAGGAGATGATAGGACTCTATCTGGCCGAAGGGGCCATGTTAACCCAGCAGGTGCGGCTGGAGTTAATCAGCAACAATTTGGCCAATATCCGGACGCCCGGTTACAAACGCAGCGAAGCGGTGCAAACCAGCTTCGGGGAGTGGCTGGTTCATAAAAGCCGTACGGGACCCCTTCCCCAGGAACAGAGAAGGCCTGTGGGGACCATGGCGCATAATGTAGCCATTGCCGCCACCCCTACCTACTGGGGCGCCGGGCCTCTCCAGGAGAGCGGCCGGACCCTGGACCTGGCTCTGATGGGACCGGGTTTCTTCCAGATCCGCGCGGGTGAGGAGAACCTTTATACCCGCAATGGTCAATTTACCGTTAACCATGAGGGGTACCTGACCACCATCGCTGGGGATTTGGTCATGGGGGAAGACGGACCCCTGTTCCTGGGTACCGAAGAAGTCAGGGTTGCTGCGGACGGCTCCCTGTACCGGGAGGAAGTTTTTCTTGGCCGCTTGCGGATAGTGGAATTTGGCCCGGAAGCTGCCTTCCAGCGGGTCGGGCATACCCTTTACCGGGTGGAGGGAGGGGAACCCCTTCCCGCCCAAGGAACAGCGGTCTGGTCCGGCTTCCTGGAAAGCTCCAATGTGGATTTGACGCGGGAGATGACTTCTCTGTTGGAAGTAAGGCGCTGCTACGAAGCGGCCCAGAGAGTGATGCATACCTATGACAGCCTTCTGGCCCGGGCGGCCAATGAGCTGGGAGCCCTGGGCTAGGCGGATCTTTTAGGAAATGAGGTGAGCCGATGATCAAGGCCGTGCACATCAGCAGAAATGGGGTTATGGCTTTTCAAAGCTCCTTGAACCAGGTGGCGCATAATATTAGCAATGTGTACACTTGCGGTTATAAAAAAGGAGAGCTCGTTTTTGGCGACCTGCTGGGGAGAAGCATCGCCCAGCGGAGGCTGCCCATCTCCAGGGCCGCCTCGCCGCCTCCTGTCGAAGAACCCCGAACGGGGGCCGGAGTCGCCTCCTTGGGAACGGTCCGTTACTTCAACATGGGGATGATCGTGGAAACAAACCGGTACCTGGACCTGGCCATCGAGGGGGAGGGGTTTTTCCGGGTTATCTGCAGTGACGGCAGTGTAGCCTATACCAGGCAGGGCAACTTCTTCCTGGACGCCCGGGGCAACCTGGTTACCGCCCGGGGAGATCGCCTGGAGGTGCCCTTTTCCCTGGATAATATGCGGCCGGGTTCTTTAACCGTGGATCCCGACGGCCGGGCTTTTGCCGTCGCTCTCAACGGAGAGCGCGTTGCCCTGGGGCAGATCCGGCTGTACCGGTTTGTAAACCCGGCCGGCCTGGAAGCGGTGGCGGGAAATCTTTATCTCCCCACGGAGGCCTCCGGGGCGCCGGAAGGAGCCAACCCGGGGAGCCAGGGGTTCGGCATCCTGCGCCAATTCCACCTGGAACAATCCAACGTAGACCTGGGCCGGGAGATGATCCAACTGATCAATGCGCAGAGGGCCTTGCAGGCCAACGCCCGGGCCTTGGTTACCGCCGATGAACTCTGGTCCTTAACCTTGCATGCAAAATCCTAGGGCGATGCTGACGGGAGGGATTGTTTTTGGCTGAAGACATTTTAAGCCAGGAGGAAATCGATGCGCTCATAACCACCTTTTCCGCCGGTGATGCGGTCAGCATTCGGGAGGACAAGGCGGACTACCAACTCTATGATTTTCGCCGGCCCACCAAGTTTACCAAGGAACAGCTGCGCACCTTGCAAATTATTCACGAGAACTATGCCCGGGTTATGAGCAATTTCCTGACGGCTTACTTGCGCGTTCCGGTGAAGGTGGCTGTGGTATCTGTCAGCCAGGTAACCTACGAGGAGTTTATCTTCTCCTTGCCGGTTCCCACCTTGCTCACGGTGTTCAACATGGCCCCGGACATGGGAAACGCCATCCTGGAGACCAATCCCCAGTTCGTCTTTACCCTGATCGATCTCATCTTTGGTGGAGAAGGGAAGAGCAGCCCCAAGGTGCGGGAGCTGACGGAGATCGAGCTCACCGTTATGCAGGAGGTCCACGGGAAGCTGCTGGACAACCTTAGTTATGTCTGGAAAGGTGTGACCCAGCTTCAACCAAAAATCGAGAGCATGGAGACCAACCCCCAGTTTAGCCAGGGCATCTCTTCCAGCGAGACCGTGGCCCAAGTTACCCTCTCCGTTCAGATCCAGGGCAACAAAAGGTTTATTAATTTCTGCTTTCCTTTTATTACCTTGGAGCGGGTGTTGTCCAGTTTAACGGCCCAGCACTGGTTTAGCCAGGTCCAAAAAGCCTCCAGCCGCAAGCCGAGCCCGGAAGCGCTAATCGGCTGCCTGGCCCAGGTCGAGGTAGAGGTAAAGGTAGTCCTGGGGTCGGCGCCCCTCTCCCTGGAGGATTTCCTGCAGATCCAGGAGGGCGACGTGATCCAGTTAAACCGGAAAGAAGGGGAGCCCATGGAGATCCTGGTGGAGGACATGCCTCTCTTCCAGGGGCAGCCCGGTGTTCATGGCTGCTACCTGGCGGTGCAAATAACCGATACCATTAGTGAGCAAAAAGGAGCAGGTGAAATATGAAAGAAGGCGCTCTGACCCCCGAGGAGATAAAAGCGCTGTTCAGCGATTCGGAAACCGCCCCGGGAGAGGATCAGATTGACCGCAAGATCGAGCTGGGCCTGGAACTGAAGTTGGAACTTTCCGTGCGCCTGGGCAGTACCCGCAGGAGCATTAAGGAACTCCTTAATTTGCAGGCGGGGACGGTCATTGAGCTGGATCGTCTGGTTCAGGAGCCGGCCGATATTCTGGTTAACGGCAAATTGATCGCCCGGGGAGAAATCGTGGCCATGGGGGAACATTTTGGTGTCCGGGTGACTTCAATTGAGAAACCCGAGCATAGAGTTAATCTGGTTCGCTAAGCTCGGAGGAGGGGAAGATGGCAGATCTCAGTCCCATCGAAAAAGAGACCATTATTGAAGTGATCAGCATCGCCCTGGGAGCGTCGGCCGGGGCCCTGGCCAACTTGTTAAAGCAGAAGGTAACCGTTACCACCCCCGAGGTTAGGGTGGTGGAGAAGGCGGAAGTGGGCAAAGATCTTTCGCCCAGGTGCCTGCTGGTTAAAACCAGGTACCTTTCCGGACTCCGGGGCAGCCAATGCCTCCTCATCAAAGAGGAGGACGCCGCCGTTATTGCCTCCCTAATCATGAAGACTTACCAGCAGGATGAACTGGGGCAGCAGCCGGAGATGCAGCTAAGTGCCATCGCGGAAGCCATGAACCAGATGATGGGCCTCTCCGCTATCACCATGGCCGAACTTTTTCACCGGCCCATCAGCGTTGACTCCCCGGAAGTAATCCCCTGCGATCTATCCCAGCGGGAAGCTCTCTTTAATAAGATGGAACTGGAAGAAGAGACGGCCGTAGAAATCTCTTTCCGGGTAGAAATTGCGGATATACTGGACAGCACCATCTTCCTGGTGGCTTCCCTGGCTTGGGCCAAAGAGCTGGTGGCCTTCATGCTTTCCGGGCAGCCTGAGAGTCCGGAGACCTTCACAAGTTCACCGCCGGTAGAGGGGGAGGTCGAACCCCCGGCGGAAGGGGAAAGAGAAGGGAACCCCGCCGGTACCGGCCCCGAGAAAAGCGGGGAGCGGCCCCAGCCGAAGGAGCAGGAAGGAGCTGTTCCGGAGCAGCCGTTGAACCGGGATCCGGAGCCGCCCCTGGGGCAGGAGGAGCAGGAGAGCCCGGCCGGGCGGGAAGAAGAGAGAGAGGCACCGGAAGGCGGCCCCGATTTTGACGGAAAACTAATTCTTCCCGTCATCTCCGAAGAAGAGTTGGCCACAGCCGGGGGAATAAAGGTGCCCGGCACCGCTGCCGGCGGCCCGGCAGGACAGGAGGAGGTCCAAGAGGATGTTCAAGAAGAGCAAGTAGTGATCAGGCCGGTGCATCAGGAGGAACATTTTCAGGTTGAGCAGCTGGAGCTGGTCAAGGATATACCCGTTACCGTTACGGCCGTCTTTGCCAGGAAGAAAGTTCCTCTGGGCACTCTTCTGACCATGAAAAGGGGAGGCCTCCTGGAGCTGGAACGCCATGTGGGCGAGCCGGTGGAAATAATGGTTAAAGACAAGGTGGTAGCGCGCGGAGAAGTGGTTATGGTCAATGAGTATTTTGGAGTCAGGATCACCAGCCTGGAGGAGCAGAGCCATCGCCCTTTTTAATGGGATGGGATGGAGGGTGAAAAGAGTTGGCGAAAACGGTGTTGATCGCGGATGTGACTGCCTTCATGAGGCTGACCCTGTCCAGCATAATGGAGAGAGGCGGGTACCGGGTAATCGGAGAAGCCGAGGACGGTGAAAAGGCGGTGGAAATGTATCGGCAATTGACGCCTACTCTGGTCACCCTGGACATTCTTCTCCCAAAGCTGGACGGCATATCGGCGATTAAGCAGATTAAGGGGTTTGACCCCGTCGCCAATATCGTAGTCATTAGCGCCATGGGCAAGAAGAAGCTGGTTTTGGAAGCCCTGTCCGCCGGCGCCAGGGATTTTGTGCTGAAGCCTTTTCAACCGGAAAGAGTTTTCGAAGCTCTGCAAAAGATAGACGATGGCCGGTGAGAAAAGCATGAAATCCGCCAAGCAGATACTGATCGCTGCTGTTACGCTGATAATTTTTCTTCTGCTTACCATCTGGCGCTATAGCGGCAAGACAAGCCTCTTGCCTCCCTCCTTGCAGCCAAGTTTTGGGGCGTTCCAGGGCCCGAATTCCACCTTGACGGAGCGCCTGCTTCTGCCCGGGACCCCTGAAGAGACACCCCTGTATATAATCGCCTCCCCCGTGGAAGGGCCTACGGTCCTGGTAATCGGGGGGATTCACGGCAACGAGCCTGCCGGTTACATGGCGGCAGAGAAGATTGTTTCCTGGGAGATTGACCGGGGGAGGCTTTTGGTTATACCCAGAGCCAATGTCCGGGCCATTGATGCAAAAGTGCGCTTCCTCCCGGGAACCAAAGATTTAAACAGGGTTTTCCCGGGAAGGGCGCAGGGGGGCAGCAGCGAAAGGATCGCCGCCGCCATCTTCCAGGTCATGGAGGAGTTTAAGCCGGACTGGGTCGTGGACCTGCATGAGTCCAGGCAATTTGAAAGGGTCAAAGCCGGCGGCCTGGGCCAATCCATCCTGTACCCCCGGGGGCTGGATTCCCTGGACCTTATCCAGCAGTTGATCAACATTATAAACCACTCCATTATGGAGGAAGAGCATCATTTTATTCTTCGCCATACCAAGACGATCACGGGCGGGACTATTTCAGCGGCGGTGTCTTTGGGGCTGGAAGGTTTTTTTGTGGAGACCACTACGCAGCTGCCTCTGGAGGACCGGATACAGCAGCAGTTGGCGGCGGTTCACGGACTGCTCAGCTTGCTTGAAATCAACGTTTATTAACTGAACGCCGTAAGGAGTTATGACCGGAGTATGCCATGAAGAAGATTGACATTGGATTGCTGGCACCTGGAATGGTCCTGGCCGATGATTTGATTCACCGGAGCACGGGAGTGGTCCTGCTCTACCGGGGAACTATCTTGAACGCCAACCTGGTTTCCTTTATCCACCAGGTTGCTTCGACGGGCTATTGCCTGATCGAGGATCCGGAATCCAGGATGGCGGAGGAGCTGGATACGACGGGGGAGGTTCTCCCCCTGCGGGCCATTCAGCAGAAGAGCCTGCTGCCCAGGATAGTGCTGCCTTATTCCCGGGGAGATGATTACAGTTATTTGGAATTTATCGACCGGGAAAGCTACCGGGTTTACCGCGACGCCGTCAGTGCCGTGGAGTATCTTTACCAGGGAGCCGCCCAGGGCAGCCTGGACCTGGCGGAGGCGGTAAGCACCGCCAACAACTTGTGCCTGCAGGTAATCAAGGATCCCCAGGTGATCATGCAGTTGGCCGTATTAAAAGCTTTCGACAATTATACCTATACCCACGCCGTTAATGTGGCCGTTTACAGTGCCGTCCTCTCCCGCTACTGCGGCTGGTCCATGGAGCAGTTGAAGCAGATCACCCTGGCCGGTCTTCTGCATGATATCGGCAAGGTGGATATACCCCGGAGCATCTTGCTAAAGCCGGGAAAGCTGCAGCCGGAAGAGTGGGAAATAATGAAGCAGCACGTGGAGTACAGCGTCAACCGGGTCTCCACCCTGGATAAGGTCAACGACAAGATCCTTTTGGCGGTTTCCCAACATCATGAACGCTTGAACGGGAGCGGCTACCCCCAGGGGCTTTCCGGAGAGCAGATTCACCCCTGGGCCCGCATATTGGCCATTGCCGATATCTATGATGCCGTGACCACGAATCGGGTTTATCGCAAGGCGGTCCTGCCCCATATCGGGGCGGAGATCCTGATGAGCATTCCCGAAGAGCTGGATCTCGATCTGCTGATTACCTTTATCCATAACACCCCCTTCTATCCCCTAGGCACCTGGGTGCGCTTGAATAACGGCGAAGCGGGCCGGGTGGTCCAACTGTACAAGGGAATGCCCCTAAGACCGGTAATCGAGGTGGTAGGAGAAGACCGGCAGAAGGGGCGCCTGGTCAACCTGACCGAGGAACTCTCCTTGCAGGTTGCCGATATTCTTCCCCGCCGCTAGGCCGTTTTGCTGCCGGAAGCCAAAGTCCAACAGCAGCAAAAAAAATATGGCCGCCAATAGTAGGAGGTCGGGTTCCAAGCCCAGGGGGCCGGGCTTTGGTTTGGCTTTAAACGAGCTCCGGAAAATATATACTAAACTGAAGACCGGGAGGGGGCGGACTCCGGCTTTCCAAGATGCCCAGGGGCGGCGGGAAGTGCTTGGAAACAAATAAAGAAATAGCTTTCTTGCCCAAGAATAAACAAAATATATATTATATTTCAATTTTATAAGCAATAGCCGGGGCTTGCTCCTGAAAAACAAAAGGAAATAGAGATTTACTGTAGAACTAGCATAAAAAATCTGTTATGATTAACCGGGGTTCCTGTAATCCGGGAGGTGAAGCGATGTTTGGCGGCAGAATCGGCATGGGGGAACTGTTGGTGATCCTGGCCGTGGCACTGATTATCTTCGGTCCGACCAAGCTGCCGGAGCTGGGTCGCTCCATAGGCCGGGCTTTAAGAGAATTTAGAGAAGCTTCCAAGGACCTCAGCAAAAGTATTATGGAGGATGACGAGAGCCGGACCGATGCGAAATAGCATCACCCATGGGCCGGAGAAGGAGGGGGTTTAATGTCCCACGGGTTGGCGATGAGCTGGCCGGAATTGAAGTACAGCTTTGAAGGTTATCTAAGGGACGGCTGGGAGGAGGATGAAACCACTGTTTTCTTCCGGGAAATTCTGGAACTGTGGTTCCGTTATATGGAGCGGATTAGCTTCACCGGTTTGCGGGCAGCCGATGAAATGAAGCAGCTTTTCCGGGAAGGCCGGTTTTTGCTTTCCCAGGAGGCCATCGAGATCGACGGCGCTCTTTTTCGCAAATTGTTGGAAGAACTGGTCCAGACCGTAGTCCGGATTTTTCCCCGGCTAAGTTGCCTGGAGCAGGTTCTTTCCCTGGAAGCGCTGCAGGGCCGGGAGCTGGATCGTTTTCTCTCGGAGAGCTCCCGATTTGACAGTGACCAGTTGCAGGACTATATAAAGAAGGAGCAGTGGCTGACCGGGAACGGGGTGGAAGAGGGGCTGGTCTCGTATATTATTTTTGCAGCGTTGACCCCTTTCTACACTGTTTATGCCCGGCAAGCCGTAGACGGGGAGGCCCTGGCCTTGTGGAGAGAGGGTTTCTGTCCGGTATGCGGCCGGCGCCCCATGATGGCCAAGCTAAGAAAGGAAGACGGGGCCAGGGTATTGGAATGCTGGCTTTGTCATGCTCAGTGGCAATTTCCTCGGTTGGAGTGTCCTTTCTGTCGCTGCAAAGACCATGCCCAGCTGCAGTTTTTCTATACCGAGGAGCATCCCGGCCGCCGGGTTCAGCTTTGCGAGCGGTGTAAGAATTATTTGAAGACGGCGGTGGAGAAAGATATGGCCCGCCCGGTGATTCTGGAGCTGGAAAACTTTTTTACCATCGAGCTTGATTACCTGGCCAGGAGAGAGGGATACCGACCGGGAGTAGAATTGTATTTGTTGAGTTAAGGAGGCAACAGGCAAAGGAGGGTTCGAGGTGCTGGGCATACTGGGCCGAATCGGGCCAACGGAGCTTATTCTTATACTGGTGGTGGTTCTCCTGATCTTTGGCCCCGCCAAGCTTCCCGCTTTGGCTAAATCTATCGGCAAGAGTGTAACCGAGTTTAAAGACGGGCTAAAGGGAAAAGGTACCGACAAGGAAGAAACATCGTCGACAACAGAAAAACAGAATTAGGGTAATCTAAATGTCCGGTTTTGGGAGGAGCGCCAACAGGGACGGCACCATGACGGTGTTGGAGCACCTGGGGGAGTTGCGTGTACGCCTGGTGCTGTCGGCAGCCAGTGTACTGGCGGCCGCCGTATTCAGTTTTACCCAAATTGAACGGATCCGCCATCTTATCAGCAGGCCCATTCCCGGTTTGACGCTGATTGTTCTCTCTCCGCCGGAGGCTTTTTCGGCTTACCTGCGGCTCTCCCTGATTGCCGGGGTCCTTCTGGCGTCGCCGATGCTCTTGTACCAGGCTTTGGCGTTCGTTTTCCCCGGGCTGTACAAGCACGAGAAGCGCTTTCTGCTGGGAGCAGTCGCCGGGATAACTTTTTTCTTTTTCGGCGGGGTCTTGTTTGCTTATTATGTTGCCTTTCCTTATGCCATCGGCTTTTTCTTGAAGATTGCTGCCAGCCAGTTGGAGCCGCAATTTAATTTTAGCGAGTATATCTCGTTTATGCTCTCTTTTCACCTGGGCTTCGGGTTGGTGTTTCAGCTTCCGCTGCTTTTCTGGCTTCTGGGGCGTATCGGCCTGGTATCCTCCGCCTGGTTAAGGCGCAACCGCAAGTTTGCCCTTCTGGCCATTCTGCTGCTGGCGGCGCTGATCACCCCGCCCGATGTTATTTCCCAGATGGCCATGGCTGTGCCGCTGCTTTTTCTGTATGAGCTGGGAATATTTATGGTGGTGATGAGCGAAAGAAGAAGAATGCGGGAGAGTCGGGTTGAAGGGCAGGTGGGCTTATGAGCCCCGGAGAAGATAGAGGGGTGATTATTCTGGCCGGAGGGGACAGCAAGCGCTTGGGCTGTCCCAAGCCGATCCTGCCCCTGGCAGGGGTTCCCTTGATTAAAAGGATTATCCACCGGCTGGAGTCTTATTTCAATGTAATTACAGTAATAACGGATCGCCGGGAGTTGTTCCAGGGGCTGCCTGTTAAGATCGGCGGGGATCTGCTGATTGGCTACAAGAAGAGTCCCTTAAGGGGCATCCATGCCGGTTTAACCATGTCGCCGCTGCCCTATCAATTTGTAATTGCCTGCGATATGCCTTTTGTGAATCTGGAGCTGGTAAAACGGATGGCGGTCTATGCTCCCCATTACGACGTGGTGGTGCCCCGGATCAACGACCAGTACGAGCCCCTACATGCTTATTATAGCCGGGATTGTGCCCAGGTGATCGAGAAAGCGCTGGCCGCCGGCAGTTTTAAGGTCATCGACTTTTACTCCCGCTTGAAAGTGAAAGAGATAGGCCTGGAGGAGATCCTCTCCGTTGACCCTCGCCGGGAATCTTTCTTCAATATTAATACCTGGGAGGATTATCAAAGAGCAGAAAATATGCTGGCTGTAACAGGAGGCGAAAGGAATGTCTAAATTGCCGGGATACATCGGCCCTATTGCTTTTGGCTTGAAAATGGGTGTTATTTTGCCGGGGATGTCTATTGTAGACAAGGTGTTTGAGAAACTGTCCGAATGCCGCCGGGACGGATTTCTCGACGACGGCGATATTGTTTGTATCACCGAATCCGTGGTCGCCCGGGCTCAGAACAACTACGTTACCATCGACGAGATCGCTGCGGAGATCCGGCAGAAGCTGAATCTTGCTCCCGACGCCAAGGTGGGGGTGGTCTTCCCCATCGCCAGCCGCAACCGCTTTGCCATGATATTAAAAGGGATTGCCCTGGCGGTGCCCCAGGGCGAAGTGATTGTTCAATTCTCCTTCCCCCGGGACGAGGTGGGCAACCAGGTCATCAGCCCGGATTATTCCTGCGGGGAAGAGTTCTTGGTTCCCTCCAGCCTGGACGGTCCCGAGTTTATCCACCCCATCACCGGAGTAAACTATGTCAAGCTTTACCACGACATTATCCGGGAAGCTGGAGCCAGGGCCACCATTTTCTTGGGCAATAACCCGGCCAGAATTGCGGACTACCGCCCCGACGGGGTTATTGCCGCCGATATACACGGCCGCCATGAAACCCAGAAGGCCATCCTGGAACAGGGGTGCCCCTGCATCCGCCTTGACGAAATATGCACCAGCGGCCGCGTCTATTCCGAATGGGGCTTGCTGGGCAGCAACATGTCTTCGGGAGATCGCGTAAAATTGGCTCCCCGGGAAGGGCAGGCGGTGGTGGAGCAGCTTCAGGAGCGGCTGCACCGCGAACTCCAGGTAAAGGCCGAGGTGCTGATTTACGGCGACGGCGCCTACCGGGACCCCAGCAGCGGCATCTATGAGCTGGCCGATCCCCAGCCTGTCTTCGCCTCCACCAGCGGGTTAAAGCGTTTTCGGGAAGGGGTTAAATATAAGTACCTGGCCGACTACTATTACCATTGCGGCAAGAGCAAGGAGGAGATCGAGCGGATCTTGGAGAGCAGCCTGCGGCCGGACAACTTTTCTGCCGACTCCATAGAAAAAGAGGGGACAACGCCCCGCCGCATGGAAGATGTGCTGGCCAGCCTGGCCGACCTGGTAAGCGGTTCTGCCGATGCCGGGACTCCCGTGGTGGTCATCAAGGGCTTCTAGCTTTTCCGGACCGGCAATCCTGCTCTTCTCCTGGACACCTGCCGGGGGAGGGCCGCGGCGGCCAGGAAGAGAAGGGAGGCCCAGGGGAGGTAATCCCCGGCCAGGAGGTAGAAGGTGCTTCGGCGGGACAGATCCAGGTTAAGGGTGTTAATCTCCCTGGTCATTTTGCCTGTCCGGAGCAATTCCCGGCCCCGGAGATCAAAAGAGATGGTAATGCCGCTGTTGGCCACCTGGGTGGTTCCTATTCCCAGCTCGGCGGCCCGGATGGCCGCCACTTGGGCGTGCTGCTCCAGCCCAATAGTGGTACCGAACCAGGCGTCGTTGGTCAGGACGAAGAGGTGGCGGCTTCCGGCCCGGCCAAAGTGCCGGGCGTAATCTCCGAAATAGGACTCGTAGCAGACCACCCCGGCCAAGGGGATTCCCTTCAGCTCAAAGAGAGCCGGCCCCGGACCCGGGGTGTAGCTGCCGATCTTGCTTTCCAGGGTTAAAAGGCGGTTCAGCCACTCTTCCCAGGGAAAGTATTCCACAAAAGGGACCAGGCGCTGCTTGTAGTAAGTCTGGGGCTCTTCCCCCGGTACCAATAAAACAATCCCGTTGTAAAGGGCCTCGTCGGTACGGACGCGGGCCCCATACAAAATGCTTATCCCCAGTTCTTCAGCCAGGGAGGACATCTCCGGAAGGTGCTCCCTGTCCTTCCTGAAATTTAGTTCCACGACGGTTTCCGGCCAGACTACCAGTTCCGTTTCCGGCTTATTTTCTACTGCCTGGCGGGTCAGGTCCAGGTAGCGCCGGAGGATCACTTTTTTCCCCGAGGAGCTCAATATCTCTTCCGTGCTGCTGTTGCCCTGGATCAGGGCCGTTTTTAAAGAAGGCCCCGGCTGATGAGGGAATAGCTCCGGAGCGGCGAGGCCAATGGCCAGGAAGAGCAGGAAGACGGCCGCCGCTGTTGGCAAAGCCTTGCCCTTTAAACGGCGCTCCAAGGCCAGGGTGACCATGCTTTGCCAAGCCACCATGGCAAAGGGGAGCCCCCAGTAGCCGTAAAAGGAGACCAAGTTTAGCAGCAGGGGGTACTGCCATTGGGTGTAGCCCAGGTAGCCCACGTTGTAACCCAGGAAACTAAGGGAGCGGACGTATTCCAGCGCCAGCCATAGGGAAGGGATGAAGAAGGCCAGCAGCAGGGGGTGGTAGAAGCGGGCCCGGCTTACCAGCCAGGAAAAGAGGCCGTTCAGCAGCGAGATGATAAGCACCAGGGCCGCCATGGCCAGTACGGCCAGGGGTGGAGACAGGAAATCATACAGAACGCCAAACAAGTAGTGGTTGAGATACAGGTGCAAGGGCAATCCGAAAAGCAAGCCGCCCCAAAAGGCCCGGCCGGGTGCTGCCTTCAAGGAGAAGTGGAGCAGGGGTATCAGGGCAAACCAGGCCAGGCCTCCCCATTCCAGGGGAGGGTAGGCCGGCAGCAGCAGGGCCGCGGAGAGGAGCGGCAGCAGAATATATAGCCCTTCCTTAGATTTGCCGGAGCGAAGGGGACCGGCCAAGGGGATCACCTGCCTCTTTTCGTTGTAAGTTTATCATAAAAAGCGGCGGGGTGGAACAGGAGCAGAAGCGGCCGCTGATAAGCGGGAGCGGGAGAGCGCAGCGGGGCTTGACGGAATAACTTCCAGGGTGTATAAATATTGTTAAATTAATAAACTATTTAAAAATTTTAACGGAGGTAATGAAAATCGACGGCGAGGACTTGATGGGCTATATCAGAGAGTTGGACCTGGTTTTCAGTCGCATGCTGGGCCGTTTCCGGGTTCTGTTCAGCAAATATAACGAAGACCTGATCACGGAGACCCAGTTTGTGGTGCTGCGCTGCCTGCGGAACCGGGGCCCCTCCAATACTTCGTACCTGGCCCAGACCCTGGGGGTTACTTTGAGTGCAGTAACGGCCCTGGTAAACCGCCTATACCGTTCCGGCCTGGTGGAAAGGGAGAGACAAGACAGGGATCGGCGCCAGGTGTGGATCAGCATTACTCCCAAGGGCTTGCAGCTCCTGGAAGAAGTGGAAGAGAAGAGGCACCTGCTGCTGGCCTTGTACTTTTCCCGTTTTCCGGCGTCGGAGAGGGAGAAGCTGCTGCAGATGCTGAAGGAGATTGTGGAGCTCTTTGAAAGGCCGGATATAGTGGAGAAAGAATTTGTAAAGTGGGAATAAGGGGGGCAGTTAATAAAAAAACGGCGGCTGCCGCCCTGGGAACCGCCGGCCAAACCGCCGGCTTTTCCATCCCCAACGATAAAAGCGCTTCCCACCGGTACAGCGGGAGCAGGTTTTCCCCGGGCCCGGCCTTCCTTTCCGGGGCGGCGGTTGCCCGGGCAGAAATGCCCTAACTGTCCTGGACTACCCGGTGCCCCAGGCCGACGGCAACATCATTAAGGTGCAAAAGGCCGATGCCGAAAAAGATGGCCACGGCGATATGGGGCCCGCAGCGGGCGATCCCCACCTTGCCGCCCACATTAAGCCCCAAGGCTTTGGGCATGATTTGCGCCAGGGCCTCCCGGGTGGCTCCGGCCACAGCACCCTCGCATTGGTGGGACTGATCCACCAGGCCCTCCCGCTTGGAGGCCACCACGGCCCTTTCCACCACTTTCTGCAGTGAACTGAGGAACTCGCCCCCGTAGTCAACGGCCGTGGACTTGATCTGTTCCGCTTCCAGCGCTTTTTTTAACTCCGCCTCGGCTTCCCGGTTGGGAGTCAAGGCCATTCTTAGGGCCGCCCGGGCGGTACTCCGGCTATCCATGGCCTGCCTCCTTCATACTTTGCTTATATTATCCGTTTTCTTCCGGTGAAGTGCAAGTTAATTTTTGTTAGGAAAGAATGGTTCTATGATATACTAATCTTGCAAAATTTATTATCGCCGGAGAAAGGTTATGCCGGAAAAATTTTGCCCTGCCTGCCGCCAGGGCTTTGCTCCAAGCGAAGAGCTAATCATTTGCCGGCTTTGCGGCCAGGGGTACCATCCCCTTTGCTGGGAGAGGACCGGGGGCTGTACTACCCTGGGGTGCCCGGGGCGGCCGGTACGGAAGACTGCTCCGGACCGGGGCGGCCGCTATAAAATATGCCCTTATTGCGGGGAGAAAATCATCGATTTTGCGGTCAAATGCCGGTACTGTGGTTCCGATTTGGTCTCGGCGCCTGGAGGCCGGGCCGGTGCCGAAAGCCGGAAGGACCCTTTCCTGGCCGGGATCCTCAATCTTATCTTTCCCGGAGCCGGCTATATGTACATCGGGCAAAGCAGCAAGGGCTTGTTCTGGTTTTTCCTTGCTCTCTTTGCTTTTTATTTAAGCCGGCTGGGGCTGCTGGCCATTTACCTGTGGGTCATTTATGATTCTTCCCGGGAGGCGGTGCGGTTAAAAATCAAAGCAAAAACAAGAGCCTGTAACGACCTTACCTCCGGCTAATATTGATCCTTTATTAGCCCGGTACAGCCGCCCGGCTGAACCGGACCACCTCAGAACCAATATCAGCCTTTGTTCGACCGGTACAAGTCCTTGTTGAAGCCGGCAACGATCTGCTCGACCGTTGCCGACCTCGGGAAACCCTTTTTCGCCCTAAGCAGATCAAGAACTTATACCGATCTTAGCTCGACCATAACAGATCCTTTTTGACCCTGCAGCAGACTTTTCGTCTGCTGCAGAGCCGTGGGGAACCTGTTATGATCTTCCCGCCGGCTAATAGCAAGCTCCTTGAACCTGCTATCAGCCTTTGGCCGACTGCAGTAAAGCCGCCTTGACCTTACTGCAATCTGGGCTCGGCCGCTACAGACCCATGTTTCAGTAGTAGTATTTGCCGGTTTGCGGGGAATTATCAAGGAAAAGTTTAACATGGGCGGAGTCAGAAATTTTTTTTTATAAAAATTTTTCAGACTAAGGCAGGAATTTCGCTCATTTGTGTAGAATATAATCTCCAAACTTAGGATGGCGAAAAAACCTAACCTCCTACTATATATATTTTTTATACAGGGGTTGCCCCCTGTATTTTTTTCGTAATCTATCTTACTTTTTACAAGATTGGAAAAGGACTTGCATTAAAGCAGTTAATATGGTTATACTTTACAAAAATGGTATGGGGGAGGTTTTTATGAATCCTCTGGCTGCTCTACTAATGTCCATTGCCGACGAGCTCAAATTGATTGAAAAAGTTGAAGTTCGATCCGGGGAGCTTACTCCCTACCAGGGTTATATTGTAATCAAGATTCTGGAGACAGCCCCTGCTCCCATGCGTGTCCTGGCGGAGAGACTGGGCATTGCCAAGAGCACCATGACCCGCAATATCGACAAGCTGGAAGCTGCCGGCCTGGTCAAGAGGGTTAAGTCCGGAGAAGATGGCCGAGTTGCGTACGTGGATTTGACGGAAAAAGGGCACCTGGCCGCCCAGAAAATAAAAAAGGACTGGAACAACTACTTTTACCTGGTAGAGCAGCAACTGGACGATGAGGAACTGATGAAGGTGCTGGAGGGGCTGGAAATTATGCTCAGGGCCCTGCGCAAAGTGAGCGAAAGAGAAAGTATTTATTAATTAAGCGAAGCGGCGCCGGGCAGCGGCGAAAAGAAGAAAGCGCAACGAAGAAGCCTATGGCACCGGGAGAAAAAATAAAAGGAAAGCAGCGGAAGGTATATGTCAAACTATGTAGAAAACTCTAAATATTCATAACTCGTTATTTTTAATAGTTTCAAGGAGAAGGCAGGTGGAAGAATTTTGGAAGCATCCCCCTTGCTGGAGAAAACCCGCCGCATTAATAAGATCTTGCAGAAAACATCGGGCCAATATGTAGATTTCAAGGAAGTTGCGGAGGTATTGAAAAACGTAATCGATGCCAATATCTACATTGCCGATCACCAGGGAGAGATCCTGGGCTACGCCATGGTGGATGACTTTGAGTGCGAGCTAATGGTTAATCATGTTTTGGAAAAAGGCGTTTTTCCCGAGCGTTACAACGACTCCCTGCTTAAAAAGGAAGAATCCTATGTAAATTTGCGGCAGAAAAAGAACGACTGTGTTTTTATCGAGTCCAAGCAGTGCCTCTTTGCCAATAAGATAACCACGATTATTCCTATTATCGGCGGGGGGCAGCGGCTTGGCACTTTGCTCCTGGCCAGGTTTAACGAGCTCTTTGATGCCGAGGACCTGATCCTGGCCGAAATCGGGGCCACCGTGGTGGGCATGGAAATTCTCAGGGCCAGGGCCGAATTAATCGAAGAGGAGGCCCGCAGCAAAGCGGTGGTGCAGCTGGCCATGGTTACCCTATCCTACACGGAGTATGAAGCCGTGGAAAATATTTTCGAGAAACTGGGTTCCGGGGAGGGGCTCCTGGTGGCCAGCAAGGTGGCCGATCAGCTGGGGATCACCCGGTCGGTAATTGTCAACGCCCTGCGCAAGCTGGAGAGCGCCGGCGTGATTGAATCCCGTTCCCTGGGTATGAAGGGAACCTACATCAAGGTAATTAACCCCTATATCTTTGAATATCTTAAGCAGAAGAACAAGGGATTTTAAAGGCTTGCCGTTTGAATTAATCCTGGCGGCAACGGGGGCTCCTCCCGGGAGAGCCCCCGTTGCCATTTTTGCCGCTTCTGCGGGCGAAGGGCGGGGCAGGATCTCCGGCGTAAACAGATGACTGCCCCGGGGAGACTTGGCCTCCCGGGGCAAAATCTGCTTGGAGGGCGGAAATCAGCGAAGCCGGGAAGGGAAGCCGGCCCTTTCCTCCGCCCCCCTGGCAGCTATGGTTTGGCTTCTCCAGGCAGGTCCCGGCGCCGCCCCTCCGGGGGGAGCATGGGGAAAGCCAGCATCCCGTCCGGCAGGAGGGGATGCCCCCGGCTTTCCTTCGATCAAGGAGAAGCAGGGGAAGGGATGGGGAAAGCCATGCCGGCATCAAAGGCCCGCTTTAAGTAGGCCCTATCCTTGCTAATGGCTCCTTTTTCATCGACTCCTTGGATGCAGAGGTTGCCGCAGTAATGAAAGTTCAGGATGTGGAAGAAGGTCCGGGCAATGAGTACGGCATTGTGACGGTATTCTTCTTGGCGCAGGGCGCCGGAACAGATCAGGAAGCCGGACCGCTTCTCCTTCCCGGAGACAAAGGGGGATTGCAGGGGGTACTTGGCTTGCCACCAGCACTGAAAACGGTCAATAAAGATTTTCAACTGGGCGGAGACGGACCCGAAATAGATGGGCGTGGCCAGGACCAGCCCCCGGGCAGCCAGCACCTTGGGATAGAGCAGCTGCATATCATCCTTAATTACACAGCGACCGTCCTTGGCGCAGCCGTCACAAGCCTGGCACGGCTTAAGGCTAAGCTCGTTAAGGCGAACTGTTTCCCCTTGCCAGCCTTTTTTTGATGCCCCCTCCAGAAAAGCCTTAAGCAGGGTTTCGCTGTTCCCGCCGCGCCGGGGACTGGAGGAGACGGCCAAAAGATTCGGACTCAAATAGATCCCCCTCCTGGGCGCAGCTCCGGCCTGCTCCCCTTTGACGGGTCGATTTTAAAGATTGCGGATTCCGTATAAAGTATTAAGCTGCCGCCGGAGCACGACGCCTTTAGTTGGCCAAGGCTTTGCCCCTTTAAAGCCCGGGCCGGTGATTTATTCTTTCCCTGTCCAGGGGAAAACTCCTGCCGCCTCAAAAAATAATTGCCGCAGAAGTCCGGGTGGCGAGAAAAAAGAACCGGGCATAAAATAAAAAAGGAAAAGCTGCTTCGGCAGCGAATAGTTCAAAAGAGCATAATAACAGTTACCCGCGTGGTAGGTCGGTAGAACGGTTTGACGTGAGGTACATCCTGCATGCTGACCATGCACTCCCGGGGGAGTGTATTTTTCTTTTCCCCGAATTCTCCTTGCTGCTGCCTTCTATCGCCTGCCAACCGCTATCCAGGAGGAGATGACTTGAAAAAGATCATTTTTGGATTGATCGCCGTGGCTCTGCTATTTTCCCTTCTTTCCGGCTGTACTTCCGGGGAAGACGGGGTCTATGACTTGAAGCTGGCTCACTTTTTCCCGGCAGCGCACCCGGCGGAAAAAGAGCTGGTGCAGCGGTGGATAAAAGCGGTGGAGGAGACTACCGGGGGGCGGGTAAGGATCACCAGCTTCCCCCACGGGACCTTGATCGATGCGGAAAACATTTATGAAGGGGTGGTGGAAGGCGCCGCGGATATCGGCCTCTCGTGTTTTTCCTATACCGGGGGTCGGTTTCCCCTGCTGGAGGTCTTTGAACTTCCCGGCATTGTGTATGAAAACTCGGAAGCGGCCAGCCGGGTGGCCTGGGAAGGGATTAAGCGGCTGCAGCCCCGGGAAGTGCAAGACACCAAGTTGATGATGGTGTGGGCAACCGGCCCGGGCGATCTGTTTTCCACCGTGCCGGTAAAAAGCCTGGACGACTTAAGGGATCTCAAGGTGAGGGCTCCCAGCCGCAGCGCCGTGGAGGCTCTTCTGGAGTTGGGGGCGATTCCCGAGTCCATGCCGCAAACAGACGTCTACGATGCTTTGCGCAGAAATATGCTGCAGGCCAACTTGTCTCCGCTGGAAGTGCTCAAGGGGTGGAACCAGGCCGAGGTGACGAATTATGTCACCGTGACCCCTTTTCTCTACAACATGTTATTTTTCTTAACCATTAACCTGGACCTTTGGAACTCTTTCCCGGAAGAGATCCGCTTGAAAATAGAGCAGGTCAATGAGCAGATCTTTGAAGAAGTGGCCGCGGGCCTCTGGGACAGCCAGAACCGGGAGGCTCTCCAATATGCCCGGGAGAAAGGGGTGGAGCTGATCAGCCTCTCCGAAGAGGAGACCCGGCTTTGGCTTGAGCGCCTGAAAGCCGTCCAGGATCATTATGTCAGGAAGATGGAGGAAAAAAATCTTCCCGGAAGAGAGGCCTTGGCATTGGTAAAGCAGCTGGCCGAGGAATTTAATTCAAACCATTAAATCTTTTTTGGGGGAGGTAGCACCAGTGCATCCAGCCGCTAAATCAATAACAGTGGTGACCAGAGCCGCCGACTATATCGCGGGATTTCTTTTGCTGCTGGTTATGGGCCTGGTGGTGGCCAACGTCGCCTTGAGGGTGCTCTTTAACGGCTCCATTTTGGGCACCTACGAGATGGTGGGCTACTTGACGGCGGCCTCCATAGGCCTGGCCCTGGCCAGCTGCGCCGTCCAAAACGGCCATCTGGCCATAGAATTAATCGTCCATCGGCTGCCGCCCCGGGCCCGAAAGCTGATTGGCCCCTTGTTCAGTCTGCCGGCAGCGCTCTTCCTGCTTGTGGCGGCCTATCAATTGGGACGGTACGGACAGCGCGTCGCCCTCAGCGGGGAAGTGGCTCCTACCACGGGATTCCCCTTCCATCCCTTCATCTACCTGGTTGCTTTCGGCTTCTTCATACTGGGCCTGGTGGAGCTGGTAAAAGCATGGCCATCGGTTAAAGGGGTGGCGGGCCGATGAGCGACCTGGCGGTAGGGGTAGTCGGCATCATCATCTTCTTTGTTCTTCTTGCTTTCCGGATCCCCATTGCCTATGCCATGATGATCGTAGGTTTTGCCGGCTTTGCTTTCCTGGGGTCGCCCGGCGCTGCCTGGGGCATGCTCTCCAGGGAGATCTTCTCTACTTTCTCCTCCTATTCCCTGAGCGTTATACCCATGTTCATCTGGATGGGTTTTTTGGCTTACTATACGGGCATCGGCTCCCGCCTGTACCAGTTTGCCTACCGGATGATGGGGCATTATCCCGGTGGGCTGGCCATCGCCACCCAGGGTGCCTGCGCCATTTTCGGCGCCGTGTGCGGCTCCAACACCGCCACGGCGGCCACCATCGGGGCCATTGCCCTTCCAGAGATGAAGAGATACGGCTATGCCGATAGCCTGGCTACCGCCAGTGTTGCCGCCGGGGGGGCCCTGGGGGTGCTTATCCCCCCCAGCGTAATATTTATTGTCTATGGCATCGCCACGGAGCAGTCCATCGGCCGGCTCTTCCTGGCCGGGATCATACCCGGCTTGCTGCTGATGGTGCTCTATATCCTTGCCGTCGTGCTGCTGGTTCGCCGCCACGCCGACCTGGGCCCTGCCGGCCGGAAGTCAAGCTGGAGGGAAAGGTGGCAGGCTCTCCGGGGAGGCATGGTGGAGGTTTTGTTGATTTTTGCCTTCTCCCTGGGGGGACTTTTTGCCGGCTGGTTTACCCCCACCGAGGCCGGGGCCATGGGCGTTTTTGCAGTGCTCCTTGTTTCCCTGCTGCAGAGGCGCTTCTCCTGGCAGGCGTTAAAAAAATCTCTCCTGGATACTACGCGCACCTCGGCGATGATTCTCCTTCTGGTGGGCGGGGCGATTGTTTTTGGGCGCTTTATTGCCTTGACCAGGATTCCCTTTGCCCTGGCCGGGTGGGCGGCAGGGCTGGAGATGCCTCCCTTTTTAATCATGGCCGTTATCTTGCTCATCTACCTGGTCCTGGGCTGCTTTATCGATGCCCTGGCGTTAATTCTTTTGACCATCCCCATTTTTTACCCCGTGGTGGTCACCGTACTGGGCTACGATCCCATCTGGTTCGGAGTGATTATTGTCCTGGTGGTAGCCATGGGGGTGATTACGCCGCCCGTAGGCATGAACGTCTATATCGTTAAAGGAGTGGCCAAGGATGTACCCCTGGAGACCATTTTCCGGGGCGTCTGGCCCTTCCTGCTGGCCTTGTTTGCCTGCATAGCGCTATTGATTGCCTTTCCTCAAATTGCCACCTTTTTGCCCGGCCGCCTGGGCTAGGGGAGCGCCCCGCTCCGCCATGGGGGTAATTTCTTTGCCCTGCCCTGCCGGAATATTAATGACAAAATTGCCGGCGCCCGGGCCCGGGGGCAGGGCATCTGGCGGCTATAATAAAGCGGCCCATAAAACCCCTGGAGAACGGGAGGTTTTATGGGCTCCTGCCTGTCGAGGAGCGGCACCGTCTCTCTGGCTTTAAAGAGAAGGGGTCGTGGTGCCGGAGAGTCTCTTAATTAGGAGGAAAAGGTGGTCTTAATCTGCTGGATCTCTTCCCTATCGGCGGGTGCAGCGGGCTTGTAGTAGCCCTTTTGCTCCGCCAGCTTGAAGAGCTGATACTGGAACTGTTCATCGGAGTCCCTGAGCTGCTGAATAGTCTGGCGAAGATTTGGATCCGCACTTTGGGCAATTACCGTGGCGTAATCCACCAAGCTGCTGTTGATCATGGAAAGGACATCGTTAACCATATCTTTTTCCTGCATTTTCCTTCACTCCTTTTATGTTAAAAAGTTCATCAATTTTTGCTTGGCCCCTTTTGCCGACTGGGCCGACTGGGCAAACATCTGCTTGATCTGGGGATCGCTGCACTTCTGGGCATATTCCTCCAGTTTTTTTGAGGCGGTTTCATGGGAACCGATTAAGTGTCTCAAGTGCTGCAGTTCCTGTTTGTTCAAAGGCATGGCGCAGTTCTCCTTTCGTCAGTTTTTTTTATTCTTCCACCGGCCGGTGAAAATATGCACCATGATGCTGCGCTGCCGGCGGGGAGCCAGACGCGCCGGATTCTCTTCTCCCCGGGGCGCCGGCCGGGAGGCGCGGCCGGCAGGGGAAAGATACTGCAAAGCGCATTTCCAAATAAGGGTTGCCTTACAAAAATAAGGTGTGAAGAGAAGGAATTAGCTAAAAATCAAAGAAATCATAGATATCTGACGATCAATCTACAAATTACATGCTCTTTATGCACCGAGCGGCAGTAATTAAACAAAGAAGGGAAGGGTTATAAATGTCCAAAAAAGTTGAAGGTGAACTGGGCAGAATCGGTGCCATTCTCCTGTGGGTGATCCTGCTGTTCCTCTGGGCCCACTACGACTTATGGTACCTGTTTGTGGCCTGTCTGGCTCTGCATCTTGCGGAGACCGTGCTGGTGGGCGTAAAAAAGGGGACGGCAGCGGGTTATTCCCCGGTGGACTCCTTCCTGTATACCCTTATTTTTGGGTTTACCTGGTGGAAATACCTGGAGGAGTAGCAGCCGGTTCCGGGAACAAGCTCCTGTCGCGGTCCAGTGGCAGCAACCAACACTCAACTTCGGGAGGGATATAAGTGGGTAGGAGGCCTCGCTGGTACCTTCGGGTTTTAGCGCAGGTATGGAAACTGTCTTATATCAAGCCTTCGGTGCCGGTCCTGGGAAAACTGGTGCAGAAGGTCAGGGCCAATAATTTGCGATCAGATAATTTCAACGTCTCTCACTTGCCCATCAATGCCGAAATAGAGACGGTTAACACCCCCTTGCCGGCGGTTATCCTGGAACATGTCATCCGCAATTCTTCTCACCGGACGATTATTCGTCGCTGCACATGCCGGGACGCAAAGCAATGCCCGAACTATGATCTAAACATCGGCTGCCTGCATATCGGCGAGGCGACCCGGGAAGAGGATACGACGGTGGCGCGTCACGTTTCCGTTGAGGAAGCCATCGAGCACCTGCACAAGGCCATCAACGCCGGCCTGATCCCTTTTATGGGCCATGCCGCCGGGGACAACGTCATCTGGAATGTCCCCAAGGAGAAGCCTTTTCTTACGGTCTGTTTCTGCTGTCCCTGTTGTTGTACCATGTTTTTTGGGTATAAATATTTAGAGCCCGGCTTCCAGGACGGCTTCCACCGCCTCCGGGGGGTATCGATCCTGGTCGACGGCGAAAAGTGCATCGGTTGCGGCCAGTGTGCCGACCAGTGCTTTGCCCGGGCGATTTCAATTGTTAATGGGAAGGCGGTCCACGATGAGGCCTTGTGCAAGGGATGCGGCCACTGTGCCAATGTTTGCCCGCAGCAGGCGGTGCGGGTACGGGTGGAGAACCTGCAGGAAACCATCGATGAACTGTGGAGCCGCCTGGACCGGGAGGTGGGCGGCTTGCCCCAGCGTCCTGTCATTGCGGAAACCATGAACGAGAAAGAGGGTTAAAGCCATCCACGAGTTAGCTGTTACCGAAAGTATCCTGCAGGTAGTATTGAAGTATGCCCAGGAATGCAAGGCCCGGCGGGTGGTCAGCATCCACCTGCAGGTAGGGGAGCTGCGGGACGTGGTGGAAGAGTGGGTGCAGCGCTATTTTGATTATTTGAGCGAAGGGACCATTGCCGAAGGGAGCAAGCTCGTCTTCAAGCGCACCCCTGCGGTCCTCAAATGCAGCAATTGCGGCCGCTCTTACCAGGCTGATGTAAGGCAGCTAGAGTTTTCCTGCCCCGACTGTGGCAGCACCGGCTTTGTTATAGTATCGGGCCGGGAGTTTGTTATCGAAAGCATTGGAGTGATTTGACATGGAGGAAATTCGCCTGATCAACATCAAGGAGAAAATTTTGGCCGACAACGAGAACCTGGCCGAGGAGATCCGAAAAGAGCTGGCGGAAAAGAAGGTTTATATGCTCAACCTGATGTCTTCTCCCGGAGCGGGGAAGACCAGCCTTGTTGTGGAGACCCTGCGCCGGCTGAAGGGCAGCTTCCGGATGGCGGTTATTGAAGGGGACATCGAATCTCAGGTGGATTCCGAAAAAATTGCCGCCGAGGGAGTACCCGCCGTCCAGCTCCGGACCGGGGGGGCCTGCCACCTGGATGCTCCCATGATCCGGGCGGCCCTGGATTCCCTGGCCCTGGATAAGCTGGACCTGATCATCATTGAGAACGTGGGCAACCTGGTCTGCCCGGCGGAGTTCGATACCGGAGCCGCCCGGAAGGTGATGATCCTCAGCGTTCCCGAAGGCGACGACAAGGTCTTAAAATATCCCCTCATGTTTTCCGTCTCCGATGTCCTGGTGGTGAACAAGATCGACTACCTGCCCGGCTCCGATTTTAATCTAAAGCTCCTGGAGGAGCGGGTGCGCCGCCTAAATGCCGGCCTCCGGATCTTCCCCGTCTCCTGCAAAACGGGGGAAGGCCTGGAGGAATGGTGCCGCTGGCTGGAGGCGGATATAAAGGCATACCGGGAGCGCTAGCTTCAGCCTTATTGCCTACCGGCCTTTTTTTCTGATGTAAACGCGGTAAACTGTATTAAGACGTGGTAAACTGTATTACTCTGTACAAATAACTGAACAGTTGTCCGGCAACTGTTCAGTTTTTTGTACACTTCTTTTTCCCCCTCCTGCCCCCTGCCCCGGCCAATCCAGCTAATGACAGGCGGAAAACCCTTTTCCCGGTCGGCTAATTAAGCTGGCATATTTTTTGCTTGTATTTATATATAAGTTAAACGGGACCTCAAGGAAAGAGATAAGCCCGCAGCAGACGCCGCCCGGAACGAGGCTGCCATGCCACCAATGCCGGCTGCCGGTTCCGGCCCATCACAGGCTGCAGCGAGGGCCGCAGCCGGCCGGGTCCAGTGGCCAGGCCCGGTTGCCCGAACCATACCAGCAACGGCTCTGTACCTATACCGGTCTTGGCTGCACCGGTCTTGGCCGCATGCCCCAGACGCACGGATCCGTGAATTTCAGCTGCAGCTTGCATCTGTGACCGGCCCTTAAAAAGCTTCAGGAAAGGAGGGGTTAGCATGGATTTTAGCCTCAGCGAAGAGCAGCTAATGATCCGGGAGACGGTCCGGGAATTTGTCCGCAAAGAGCTGGCGCCGGTGGCGGCGGACCTGGACCGGGAGGGAAGGTTTCCCGAAGAGATAATTCGGCGCATGGCGGAGCTGGACCTCTTCGGTCTACCCTTCAGCGAAGAGTACGGGGGCACCGGAGACGGGTACCTGGCTTATGTCCTGGCCGTGGAAGAGATCTCCCGGGCTTGCGCTTCCACGGGGATCACCTACGCCGCCCACTGCTCCATCGGTACAGGCCCCATCTATCTCTTCGGCACCGAAGAGCAGAAGCGGCGGTGGGTTGTTCCTTGTGCTCGGGGCGAGATGCTGGCTGCTTTCGGGCTGACGGAGCCCGATGCCGGCTCCGATGCCGGTGCCACCCGCACCACTGCCGTCCTGAAAGGGGATTATTGGGTGATCAACGGCAGCAAGTGTTTTATCACCAATGCCTCCCGGGCGGGAGTAGCCGTCATCACGGCGGTGACGGAACCGGGGCGGGGGACGGCGGGGATAAGCTCCTTCATCGTGCCGACGGATACTCCCGGCTTCAAAGTATCGCCGCCGTACGAAAAATTGGGGCTGAGGGCTTCCGATACAGCGGAGATTATTCTGGAGGAGGTGCGGGTGCCGCGGGAAAACCTGCTGGGTGAGCGGGGCCGGGGTTTCAAGCAGTTTCTGGAGGTGCTGGACGGCGGCCGGATCAGCATCGGGGCTCTCTCCGTGGGCATCGCCCAGGCCTGCCTGGATGCCGCCCTGGCCTACGCCAAGGAGCGGGTACAGTTCGGCCGTCCCATCTCCAAGTTTCAAGCCATCCAGTTTAAGCTGGCCGACATGAGCACGGCGATAGAGCTGGCCCGCCTGGCGGTCTACCGGGCTGCCTGGTTGAAGGACCAGGGCCTGCCCTTTACCCGGGAGGCGGCCATGGCCAAGCTCTTCGCTTCGGAGACGGCGGTAAAAGCGGCGCTGGAAGCGGTCCAGATCTTCGGCGGCTACGGCTACATCAAGGACTACCCGGTGGAGCGCTACCTGCGGGACGCCAAGCTGATGGTAATAGGGGAAGGCACCTCGGAAGTGCAGCGCCTGGTTATTGCCCGCCAGCTGGGGTGCTAGCCGGCGCCCTTTACGGGTTTTTGGATCAGGCTCCAGGGGAATAAACAAGGGTTAAATGAAAGGAGGTCGTCTCAAGCATGGCCAAAAGAGTTGGCATCGTTGGAGCGGCGGTAACGCCCTTCAAGGCCAAGTGGTATGAGAAGACATATTATGAACTGGCCCAGATGGCTACCGCGGAAGCCCTGGCCGACGCCGGGCTGCAGCCCCAAGACATCGACGGCGTTTTTTACGGTATCTACAACGATATCTTTCAGCGCACCTGTATCCCGGAGCACCCCCTGCAGGGGATTATCGGGCTGCAAAACAAGTTTGGGATGCGCATCAGCAACGGGGGCGCCACCGGGGCCTACACCCTGTCGGCAGCCCACGCCTACGTGGCTGCCGGCCGCTTTAAAGCCGTCCTGGTTTTAGGCGTAGAGAAGGCCACGGATTGCTTCGATTTCCAAAGCATGTCCGCCACACCGGAGGTAATCAAGACCATCGGCTGGTCGGGAGACAGCTTCTACGAGCAAAAACTGGGCTGGACCGCCGCCGATAGCTACGCCGAGGTGGTTCTTGCCTACAAGGACGAGTTTCCGGGAGATTTAAAGCCCGAGGTTACCGCCAAGATCTCTTCTCTCCTCAGCGAGCAGGCCCGCTCCAACAGCTTTGCCCAGAGGCAGTTCGACCAGGTTACCCCGGAAGAGGTGCTGAACTCCCGCATTGTTGTGGAACCTTTCAAGGAGCTGGAAATTTGCGTCTACTCCGAAGGAGCCGCCGCCCTGGTGGTGGCCGAAGAGGAGACGGCCAAGGCTATATCCAGAAACACGGGGCAGCCGGTGGTCTGGATTACCGGCGTGGGCGAATCCAATGAACATTCCTTTGCCGGCCGCAATCACAAGATCATGTACCGCATCGTCTCCGATCATATTGCCGCCAAGCTGGCCTACCAGATGGCCGGAATCAAGGATCCGCTGAAAGCGGTGGACGTGGTGGAGGCCCACGATGCCTTCGTCCACCAGCTGGAGATTACCATGGCCGAAATGGGCTTCGTCCCCCTGGGGCAAGCGGACCGGCTGATCGAGGACGGGCTGATCCTGCCCGGGGGGCCGCTGCTGCTCAACCCCTGCGGGGGGCTAATCTATTCCGGGCACGCCGTGGGTGCCAGCAACATCATGTCGGCCTGGTCCGCCAGGAACGAGTTGATCCGGCGCCGGCTGAAGACCGCCCTGGTCCACGGCACCGGCAGCACCATCGCCCAGTACGGCGTCGTCATCATCCTGGAGCATGATTAAAGCTAAATCTGCCGGAGCCAGGCCGGGAAATTGATCATCGCCGCCGCCCTCCGGGAAGCCGCGTTTTCTGCCGGCGGGGCCGGCGGCAGATTGTGAGGGCATAAACAAAACTTTGGAGGTGGCCAGTGTGAGCAAAAAAGTCATTCCCCTGGAAGCTATCCCCGACCGCGGCGGGCAAACGGTGACCGTTCAGGGCCGGGAGTACCTGGTGATGAACGACGCCATGTTCACCTTCTACCAGCGCTCCATGGGCGAGTTTAGCACCTTCTTTTTGGCCCTGCGGGACGAGAAGAAGATACTGGGCTGCCGCTGCCGCTCCTGCGGTCTGGTACGGGTTCCGCCCTTTGTTACTCGCTGCCCGGACTGCAATTTTGCCCCGGTGGACCTGGTGGAAATGGGGGACATCGGCAAAATGCTGTATACGCCCCCCATCACCTATTTTGCCAACTCTCTTTTCCAGCAGCAGGTCCCCTTTGGCCGGGGGCGGCTGCTGCTGGAGGGGGCCGATACCGCCTTGAGCGTGAATTTCTATACTACCCGGGGCATCCTGGTTCCTGGAATGGTAAAAAAGGGCACGGAGATGAAGGTGGTTTTCCGGGATCAGCGGATCGGGGAGATCACGGATATCTTCTGCGTGCCGGCGGCGGAGCTGAGCCCCGAGCAGCTGGCCAAAAAAGGCTTGACCGCCTCGGAGCTGGATTGGGAGACCGCCGTGGAGCCGGAGCTGCCTCCGGCGGGAGAAGAGGAGAAGAGGCACCTGGCGCAGGTTCTGAAAGAACTGCAGGCCCTGGCCGGGGAGATGAACGCCTGTGAACGGGCCCGCAAGGATATTGCCGATTGGTACCGCACGGTGCTGGTCAAGGCGGCCGGCGGCAAGTTTAGCTTAAAGATCGCCGACGGCGACCTGACCATCACCCCTGAAGAAGAGGAGACCTATGATTTCATAATCGTTTGCCAAGATCCAAAGGTGCTGCTGGACGGGCTTGCCTACCGCGGCTCCCTGACTCAGGCGATCATGACCGGCAAATTATGGATTAGCAAAAACGTTGAGTTCAACACCATCTTCAAGTTGGAGCGGATGGCGCGGTCCCTGGCCCGTTCCAAGAAAGAATAAGCAGAACTGTAAAGATGGGGCCGGATCTCCTCAGCAAAGCTGTTGCGGCAGGGCTGCCGGGACAGCGGCTGGATCCCATAGCCGGCCCCATTAATTTAGATTGGCTCCTGCCGATGATACCGCCTTTCCGGTTTAACGATACCCTTTTTACCGATATCTGCTGCCCGGCGGGGAAAGAAAAAAGCAGCCGGCAAGCTGTTTCCAAATATCACGGCAATTTTATTATGTAGCCCGTTTCCATTAAATTGTTTAAAGCATTTTTTCAGAAATAACATACTATTGCTGCAAATTAAAACCGATGATAATATAAGTTCAGGTTTCCGACATCTTTACGGGAGGGGTTGACAGTGATTATCGACGCCCATGTACACCTGGTGGGGGACGGCTGGGTTCACGAAAGCTTCCTGTTGAACATGGCCCGGATTGCCGCCGCCGGGGCCGGGAAGGTTAGCGGTGAGTTTCCCGAGGCGACCATTCTCTACCCGGTCCTGCGGGATAGGGTATTCGACGCCAGCGGCGAGAAGCTCCTGGCGGAGATGGATCAGGCCGGAGTAAGCCGCGCCTGCATCTTCCCCGTGGATTACGGCTTGCTAACCGGGGAGCCCGGGGTTCCCATCGAGGAGCAGAACAGGCATATCGCCGCCGCCGTGCGCAGCTTCCCCCATCGCTTCATCGGCTTTTGCGCCGTGGATCCCCGGCGACCCCAGGCCTTGGATCTGTTCCGGCGGGCTGTAGAAGACTGGGGACTCCGGGGCTTGAAACTCCATCCCACCGCCGGGTACTTTCCCTACAACGAAGCCGCCTACCCGCTGTACGAGGCCTGCATGGAATACAAAGTTCCGGTCCTGATTCATACGGGAAGCCAGCCCGGGCCGATGAAATCCCGCTTCGCCAGGCCTGTCTACGTGGACGATGTGGCATCGGATTTTCCGGAGCTGCCCATCATCATGGCCCATTGCGGCCATCACTGGTGGGAGGAGGCGCTGCTGGTATGCAGCGTTAAACCCAACTGCTACGTGGATATCTCCGGCTGGCAGAGGGAATACCTGGAGCAGCCGCTTCTCTTTGGGCGAATGTTGCGGCGTGTGGTAGATGCCGTCGGCCCCTGGCGGGTCTTCTTCGGCAGCGACGGCCCCTACTTAAATTTTGTCTGCCCCCTGGAGCGCTGGGTGGCCGCCGTACAGGAACTGGCCTCTCCCGATGCCGAAGTTGCTTTCACTGCCGAAGAGGTAGAGATCATTTTGGGCCGGGCCTTCGCCCGCCTGATGGGCCTGGACAGCTGATTAATCCGGCCCAAAGAGCCGCAGCGACAAAATAGCTGTTGCTGCCGTAAAGCTTGCCGGCCGATCCGATACCCATGCCGGGGTCTAGGCTGTTTATTGCCGGGCAGGAAGGTGTCCAGAGCTATCCCTGGTTCCGGGGCGGGGGCTGGAGGCGGAGGCCCTTTTCAGGAGCAGCCTTGCCGGCGAGCCTTGCTGCTGCATTCCGACAAAAAGAGTTTTTCTTTTGACCGGCGGTTATTCCGCAGCCGGTGGTAACGAGAGATCTGGGGAGCATTGACATCCGGCAGCGGTCAGGATACAATTTTTTAGAAGCGAAGGAAGGTTTTTTTATTTGAAGCCATTATGTCACGACAAACATAAGTGGTGCCTCGAACTGGAGGGTTGGCCATGATCTGCCTGGAGGAAGCGCAGCAGATTTTGCACGATCAGCTGCAGCATATACTCTTTCCCAGGGTGGAGAGAGTGCCCTTGTGGGAAGCCGGAGGAAGAGTGCTGGCAATGGAGCTGGTGGCCGAGGAGGATGTGCCTCGATTTGATCGCTCGCTGGTGGACGGCTTTGCCTTGTTTTCGGCAGATACCGCCGGGGCGGCGGCGGAGAATTCCGTTGCCCTCAAGATTACCGCCAGCATAGCGGCCGGTAGTTCCCTCCCTCGATCATTGGAGCCGGGAACGGCTATGAAGATTTTTACCGGCGCCCCTCTGCCCTGGGGGGCGGACAGCGTAATTAAAAAAGAGGAGGTTGTGGAGAGGGCTGCTGAAGACGGAAACAGCCCCATGGTCATCGTGAAAAGGCCCGTTGCCCCGGGAGAAGGTGTGGCCTTAAGAGGCGAGGATATTTCCGCCGGGGAACGCCTGCTTTCCTACGGCACCGTCATTAGCTCCGCGCACTTGGGGATTTTAGCCACCTTGGGGGTGGACCCGGTCCCAGTGTATGCAAAACCGCAGATCGGGATTTTTTCCACGGGGGATGAGCTGGTGGATGTTAAAAGCCCCTTAAAACATGGACAGTTAAGGGCTTCCAACATTTATACGCTGGCCGGAATTGTTCGACAGGCCGGTGGTATTCCTGTGAGCCTGGGTCTGGTCAAGGATCGCGTGGAAAGTGTGGTACAGGCCTATCATCGTGCCCGGGAGCTGGGGCTGCCGATGGTAATCTCCACCGGGGGGACCGCTTCGGGAGATTATGATGTTATTAAGGAAGCGATGGAGAAAGTCTCCGCTTCCAGGTTGTTTGACAAGGTGGCCATCCGTCCCGGCGCCCCCTTGATCGCCTCCCTCCGGGAGGAGCAGTTGCTGGTCGCTCTTTCGGGCAATCCCTCGGGGGCGGCGGTGACCATGCTTCTGCTCTTGTTCCCGCTGATTGCCAGGTTGGCCGGCACGCACCGGGAGCTGGCCTGCGAGCAGGCCAGGCTGGCCAAGCCCTTGGTGCGGAAAAGCAGCGGCGTGCGCAGTTTTCTGTGGGGCAACTGTTTTGAGCAGGAGGGCTGCCTGTTTGTAGCTCCCCTGGATAATCAGTTCTGCGGGGCCATCAAGAGTTTCGCCGGCAGCAACTGCCTGGTGGAGATACCGGCAGGAAAAGTGGATTACCCGGTAAATGCCCTGGTGGCTATCCGGAGGCTGCCCTAGCCGGTCAACGGGAGGTCCAGGAGGGGAGGCATTCCGAAAATGATTTAGGATTCAATCCGGGTGTTTCTTTCCGTTTTGGGCAAAGCTGCAGATGTCTTTGAAATGTTTCCGGAACAACTCGTCGACTGCTTGAATGGATTCTCGCTTGAACAGCCGGTATGCCTCCATGATTTTCCTGGCCTCGGGAGTCAACTCTGAGCCGCTGCGGGCGCCGCCCGCATGCTTTTCTACCAGTTGCATGCCCAAGTGTTTTTCGGTAGCAGTTATTTTCCCCCAGGCGGCCCGGTAGGACATGCCCAGCTTGGCAGCGGCCCGGTTGATGGAACCGCACTCGTCGATAGCCTGAAAGAGAGCCAGCCTCCCGCCGCCAAAAACAACGCTGTGGTCCGCCTCGATCCATATCTTGCATTTCGGCTGCAGTATTTTGTTCGTTAAAGGACTAGTCTTCAGAATTCACACCTCCCAAGTAAAAATTCTTTTTCATGATATTTTATCCTTTAATTTTTAACCAAAACTAGCCGGCAACTACTCCGGTAGAACTCGAAGACCGCTTAATCGGGGCGCGGATATTTTATAAAAGGCTTGTCTTGTTTAAAGTATCAAAACATTTAAAACCTATTATGCCAATATTGACATAAAGGAGGATAGATGATAAATTTTCTTAACTATTTTATGCTTTAACATATGAGCTTTATTTTTGGCATACATTATGTCAATCATGGCATAATGAGAGATTAATTTATCCATTAGGAGGGGTTGTGTTGAAACTAAAACGCCGTCAATTTTTAAAGCTGGCGGGCGCGGCAGGTGCCGGACTGGCCCTATCCAAGCTGGGTTTTGATGTTCAGCCCATTGAAGCGGCTCATAGAGGGGATGCGAGAGTGCCGCTACCCCAAAATTGTTACGGCGCGCAGCCTGGAAGAGATAGAGATGATGCTTGATCCCACCGTATTTTCCGTTTCCGGGGTTATTGCCAATACGTTAACGGAGTACAAGCATCTTCCCGTCATTAACTCCCTGACGAAGGCGGAGCTGCTGGTTGATCTAATCGAAAGACAGTTTCTGTCTCCCATCTCCAGCGTAATGTATGATGTATATGCTGAAGAGAAAGAGAATGGGGCCGTTTAATATAAACAAGGGACCCGGAATCTATTTTCCAGGGGCCTTAAGGCCGTCCTCCGGGCGGCGAAGGCTGTGCTGGCCCGGGGCATTGTTTTAAAGGATTATAGCCTGCCGGCGATATTCTCCGGCAGGCTATAATTATTAGCGGTTCCACCAGGCAGATCCATTGTGTGTGCTATCCTGGCGATGATCGCAGTCCGGCGGAATATGATTTCGGAATCGACGGCCGGAGCGAGCCGGCGGATTTTCTACCGCCGCCCTGGAGGTGCCGCCGGCAAGGCCGTCTTCCTGGTCCCTGGGCAAGGTGAATCGGCAGCGTGGCAGAGTTAGAGACGCCTGCTCTTTCCTGCGGAGCTCCTTGCTGCCTGGGGGAGGTGGGGTCAATGGCCGAGGCCGGCAGCGTGTCATCCAGGCAGGAATAAGGCGGTACAGGATGGAAGATAAATAGGCAGAGATTGAGGCGGAGGAGGCGCATCGATGAGAATTGAGAACGCAAGAGTTTACGGGATCGAAGAAACGATTAGAGCCAGCGCATTTCCGATGCAGGTGGACGTGAACTTTGAAGAAGCGCCGGAACAGGGTACAAAGCGGTTGCAGAAGCTGGGGCAGGCCAAACCGGGCAGTGGGCA
>Ga0209508_1000532_pt1 | contig 38160 bp, 36 predicted proteins | sample AD_UKC129_MetaG_FD_184427 | JGI IMG/M metagenome (GOLD analysis project Ga0209508, IMG submission 184427) | Active sludge microbial communities of municipal wastewater-treating anaerobic digesters from Canada - AD_UKC129_MetaG (SPAdes) (version 2) | ecosystem: Engineered > Bioreactor > Anaerobic... | reverse complement strand
CGAACTTCATTGGGGACAAAATTCCTTATCGCCGATATTACCATGTTAGAACCAGTTAAAACAAAAATAACTGCTGCTCCCATATAGAGACAGTTTTCTAACCTCACTGACACCGCTAATACCGAACACAAACCAATCATCAAGCGCAAAACCGGGTTTTCTCCTATAATACCATTTTTAAAACAACTCCAGAATTCTTTCATGGTTTTCCTATCTCCTCCCAATAGCTTGCTAAACCCTGGCAAGCCCGGACTATAGCTCGAGTGGAAATAGTAGCCCCGCTTATGGCTTTAATATCTTTGTTAATTTCAAAGGAGTCGGTTAAGGATTTACCAAGAAATTGAGATAGAAAGTCAGTACTTTCAATATTAGAGCCCAGTCCCGGGGTTTCTTGGTGTTCTAATACTTCCATCCCCGTGAGCTTCCCTTCCTCAGAAATTCCCACTAAGAGTATAACTGGTCCGCCATACCCGGTGGTGCTCACTCGAAACACCAATCCTTCTCTTTTTCCTTCTTTTAACGCCTCATAAATTTCTAAAATGGAAAAATCTTTAGTAGAAGCTTGCACCGCAGGCACAGTCTCCCATTTTTGGAACTCTTGAGCAAAAGGAGCAACTTTTTGTAAAGCTTCTTCTAAGCCTTCTTGCGACCGTCTTTCAATTTCTTTTTGGGTGACAGAATTTACTGCTGCTAAAGCAAAAGCAGCTACAACACAAAACACAGCTAAAGGAAGAGCAACTTTCCAGATATTCTTCATAATTTTCTTACCCCCGGATTTGATTTTTTTACCCCAAACCTCTGGGGAAGCAGATGATCTAAAAAAGGAACTAAGGCATTCATAGTAAGGATGCCAAAGGTAACTCCCTCAGGATAGGCCCCCAAAAGACGGATTACTCCTGTGATAGCTCCAGCTCCCAGACCAAAAAGATAACGTCCCTTTGAGCTAATGGGAGAAGTCACATAATCTGTGGCCATAAAGCATGCTCCCATAACTGCCCCCCCGCTTAAGATATAAAAGATAGCACTCTGACCTCCCAGAATAGCTACCAAAGAGAGACCAATGAAATAAAAAAGAGGGATATCCCAATGCACAATCCCCCGCCACCACAGATACAAAAACCCAATGATGAGTAGTAGCACCGAAATCTCTCCAATAGAACCAGGAACTTGCCCTAAAAAAAGATGCCACAAAATACGAGGGTCTGCTTGATGTAATGCACTATAGCCATATATCCTTGCAACACCCAAAGGAGTAGGAGTAGTAACCATCCTTACTCCCCAGGAAGCAGCACCGCCCTCAGCAAAAGTAGAAAAATCGAAAGGAGTATTAACCCACCAGGTAGACATAACCTTGGGCCAGGAAACCAATAAAACTGCTCTCCCTACTAAAGCCGGGTTAAATACATTTTGTCCCAAACCTCCAAACATTTCTTTCCCCAGGAAAATAGCCGCTCCTCCTCCCACTATAGGTAGCCAGAAAGGCGCAGAAGGAGGAAGAGATAAACCCAAAAGCAAGCCCGTAACTACTGCACTTCCATCGGTAATAGAGAGAGGTTTTTTAAAAATCTTATCATTGAGAGCCTCAAATCCTATCGTGCTCCCTATAGATAAAAGAATGGTCAAGAGAGTAGAAGAAACTCCAAAAAAGCACATTCCCCAAATAGTAGCAGGTAAAAGAGCCAGCACTACTTGTCTCATTATCCAAGGAACAGTAGTTTCATCTCGAAGATGAGGCGAAGAAGTAATAACCAATTTTAATTCTTCATCCATTTGCTTTCCCCCTTCTGGAACGGCGCATAATTTCCGCTTTAGCTAACCTGATGAGATGAGTAAGAGAAATATTGGAAGGGCAAACGTAAGAACAGGCTCCACATTCCATACAATCTAAAACCCGATTTTCCTTAGCTTCGTCAAAAGCCTGATATTCAGAAAATTTACCCAGCATGGTGGGGAAGAGACGCATGGGGCAGGCATCTATGCATCTGCGGCAACGAATGCAAGGATATTCCTTCTTTTCATAAAGATGGTTCAAAAATATAAAACCAGAAGTTCCTTTTATCACTGGTACTTGCAGGGAGGTTTGAGCCACTCCCATCATTGGTCCTCCCATAACCACTTTCTTGGGCGTTTCCACCCATCCTCCACAAAAATCCACAAGGTCTGATAAAATAACTCCTAAAGGTACTTGAAGGTTTTCTGGATTTCGAAGACATTCTCCACTTAAAGTTATAACTCGCTCTATGAGAGGAAGACCCTCCTCAGCCATTCTTCCTATTGCCCAGCTAGTTTGAACATTATTTACCACCACTCCCACATCGAGGGGCAATCCTCCCGGAGGAACTTCTCTTCCCAAAATGGAAAAAATCAACTGTTTCTCTGAACCCTGAGGATATTTAGTAAGAAGAGGAACTACACAAGTAGGGAAGGGGAGGTCTTTTACTAACTCGCTAAACTTCTCTATAGCTTCAGTTTTATTTTCCTCTATCCCTATGAAAGCTTTCTCTGCTCCACAAGCCCTAACCAAAACTCGCAAGCCAGTCAAAACAGTAGTTGGTCTTTCTACCATCACCCGGTAATCACAAGTCAGGTAAGGTTCGCATTCTGCCCCATTTAAAATAAAACTATCGATTTTTTTACCTGAAGGGGGAGAAACTTTAACATGAGTAGGAAAAGCAGCTCCTCCTAAGCCTACCATTCCCCCTTCTCTAATCCATTCCCGGAGAAAAGTAGGGTCTTTACTTTCAATATCGAGGAGCGGATCTTTCCTTTCTTCTTCCCCTGAACCATCATTTTCTATGGTTAGGGCAGGAAACCTCCCCAGTAGAGGATGGAAATAATCTTCTATCCCGGCTACTTTACCAGCCAATGGAGAATGCAGAGGGGCAGAAATAAAAGCTTCTACATCAGCGATTTTCTGTCCTCTTTTTACTTTGTCACCCTTCTTAACTAAAGGCGATAAGGGAGCACCGGTATGTTGAAGAAGAGGCAGAACTACCCGTGAAGGAAGGGGAAACTCTTTAATAGTTTTTGTGGCAGTAAATTCTTTAAAAGTAGGGGGATGTATCCCCCCGGGAAAAGTTTTGAGCTTCATAAATTTACTCCTCCTTCGACATTCTAATATTCTTCCAAATTCTCTTCCAAAAACCTAGTATGTAAATTGCCAACTCTGAAATCTTGATTTTGTAAAATTTTCATATGAAAAGGAATAGTAGTTAAAATACCCTCCACCATAAAAGAATGCAAAGCTTCCCGGGCTCTGCGGATGGCAAAATCCCGGTCGCAGTCCCATACCACCAATTTAGCTAAAAGGGAGTCATAATAAGGAGGAACTTCATAACCAGAATAACAGTGAGAATCCACTCTGATTCCCGGTCCTCGGGGAACATCAAATCGGGAAATTTTGCCCGGAGCAGGAGAAAAATTATGATTTACATCTTCCGCATTTATCCTCATTTCCAGAGCGTGCCCTCGTAAAAAAATTTCTTCCGGAGAAAAAGATAGTTTCTCACCCGCTGCAAGACCAATTTGTTCTCTCACCAAATCTATTCCTGAAATCATTTCTGTAACTGGATGCTCCACCTGGATACGAGCGTTTAGTTCCATAAAATAAAAAGAACCCTCCTCAGTTACCAGGAATTCTACTGTCCCACAAGTAGTATAATTCAGTACTTCAGCCACTTTTATTGCTGTCTCCCGTAATTTCTCTCTCGTTTCCTCAGTTAAAAAAGGAGCAGGAGCTTCTTCTAAAATTTTCTGCTGCCTCCTCTGCAGAGAACATTCTCTTTCTCCCAGATGGCTGACGTTTCCTTCCTTATCCCTCACAATTTGCACTTCTACGTGCCTCGCTTTAGTCAAAAGTTTCTCCATATACACCTCCTCGCTGCCAAAAGCTAATTTCCCCTCTCTTTTCGCGCTTTCTAAAGCCTCGGCCAATTGATGAGGCTCTCTTACTACCCTAATTCCTCTTCCTCCCCCTCCCCGAGAAGCTTTAAGAAAAAGAGGGTAGCCTATTTTTTCTGCTATCTCTTTTGCTTCCTTCTCATCTTTAATAGGTTCTAAAGAGCCAGGAACTACCGGTATCCCGGCTTCTTCTAGAATTCTTTTAGCCTGCAATTTGTTTTTCATCCGTTCTAATAAGTCCGCATCCGGTCCAATAAAAGTGATACCTTTCTCTTTTAATTTTCTGGCAAATTCGGCATTTTCAGATAAAAAGCCATAACCAGGATGAAGAGCACTGGTTTCGGTTAGCTCACAAGCACGAATAATTTTTTCTTCGTTTAAATAAGTATCCTGAGGTAAACTTCCCCCTAAAGCCACTTTTTGGTCTACAAATTTCAAATGCAAGAGATTGTAATCCGGGTCAGAAAATACCCCTACGGTCTTAATTCCCAGCTCCCGACAAGCCCGTACCACCCGTAAAGCTATTTCTCCTCGATTAGCTATCAATACTTTGTTAAACAAGATTCTACCTCCTAAATAAGGACCCTATCTTCCGGATAAGTGATTAAATCTTTTCCTCGGGAAGGTCGTACCATTATCAAAGTCATAATTCCCACTCTTCCTACATACATAGTAACGATAATTAGAATTTTACTCAAGTCTAAAAGATTAGGTGTTATCCCCCGAGAAAGACCCACAGTTCCAAAAGCCGAAACCACTTCAAAACAAATATCCAGAAGAGAAGCAGGTTGAACAACCAATAAAATCATAATTACTCCAAAAATCAGAAGGAAAGCTAAAACTACCACACTCATGGCTCGAAATACTGCACCAGGTATCACCCGACGATGAAAGAATTCTACTCTGTCTTCTCCTTTTATTACACTTACTGCTGTTCCCAAAAGTAAAGCGAAAGTAGTAGTTTTCACTCCTCCTCCCGTTCCTCCTGGAGAAGCACCAATAAACATAAGCAAAATTATAAGAAAGGTGGAAGCTTCCCGCAAATCAGCAATAGGAATAGTGTTAAAACCAGCTGTTCGAGGGGTAACAGCCTGGAAAAGACTGGCCATTACTTTTCCTCCCCAGGGAAGTTCAGCCAATGTGGCAGGATTATTCCACTCTAAAAGTAAAATTAAAACAGTTCCTAAAGAAATCAAAAATAAAGTAGTTCTTACCACCACTTTAGAATGGAGACTTGATACGCTACGTTTTTCTACTATTTCTCGGAGTACCACAAAACCGAGACCTCCCAGTATTATGAGCCCCATAACTGTAAAACTAACTACCGGGTCCAGAACAAAACTCTCCAGATTATTACTGAATATTGAAAAACCAGCATTACAAAAAGCAGATATGGAGTGAAAAATAGCAGGAAAAAGAGCTTTTGCCGGTGTAAAGTAACGCAAAAAGTTAAGGAAGAGAACCAGAGAACCTATTCCTTCAATAAAAAAGGTGTATTTCAAAACGGAAAGGACAAAACGTACCACCCCTCCTGGAAAATCCAGACTAAAAGAATCACGAATAGCCAATCGAGTTCGATATTCAATTCTCCGCCGGAGAGCTAAGGCTAAAAGAGTGTTTAAGGTCATATACCCCAGCCCTCCAATCTGGATGAGTGCAAGAATCACCAGTTGCCCCCAGAAGGAAAAAAAAGTAGCGGTATCTACCACTATTAGACCAGTAACACAAGTGGCAGAAGTAGCAGTAAACAAAGCATCTATGAAACGCAGTTTATTCCCCGGATTTACCATAGAAGGTAAAAGCAGGAGAAGCGCTCCACTCAAAATGATAATAACAAAACCTAAAAGTATTAAAGTGGCGGGAGAGAAATTCGCCGCTTTCTTTTGCACTTTTTCCCAGAGAGAGAGTAATTCTCTACTCTCGGATAATAACACCGTATCAACCTTCTTAATTAGAGAGAAAAAGCTCCGTATTCTTTGGCTTCTTCAAACATAGTCATTATATTTTCCGGAGGAACATCAGGTTGAATATCGTGCACCGAAGTTAGAACATATCCTTCCGGCCCCAAATCATCTATTCTCTTTCTTACTTCTTCCCTCACTTCTTCTTTAGCCCCCTGAGGAAGAACCTGAGTTGTGTCTATTGCCCCCCAAAAAGACAGTTCCCCCCCGAACTTTTCCTTTAACACTTTAGTATCCATGTTCTGAGCTGAAACCTGAACGGGATTTAAGATATCTACTCCCACTTCTATTAAGTCAGGAATGAAAGAAAAAATACTCCCGCAGGAATGGTAGAGAAACTGAGCCTGAGGAGTCATCTTTTTTAAATTTTTAAAATACTCTTTGTGATAAGGTTTAATTATCTCTCGGTAAGTTTTGGGGCTCATTATCACACTTTCAGCAGTAGCTAAGTCATCTCCTACAAAAACCACGTCTAAAAACTCTCCTACTTCCTGAAGGAAAAGAGAATATTTCTTTAGTTGGTAAGTGTACATCCCCTCTAATAAAGTAGTAACAAAATCTACATCGGTCAAAAGATCTACCAAAAAATTTTCAAACCCTCGCAGATACCAGCAAGGTTCAAAAATGCCGGTATCAATCATATCTCCTACCAAAAGATATTCATTGCTCTCTTTAAGGTTTTTTGCTTTTTCCCTCACCCCGGAGAGGTCCATAGTTTTAGCTGGGTCTGGCCATTCATAATCTTGTAGCTCTTCTATGCTCTTCCCCGCTAAGGGATGCTCTACCATGTCATAGTAAAGGCCATCTTCGGGCATATGATACTTGATACCAAACTCATTAAAATAGGTTCTCTCATCTACCATATTTTTGAAAAACACTGGCCGGGGATGAATGCCCCGGGTATCTATTCCCAGGATCTGGAGCACTTCTTCATCAATAAAAACAATTTGAAAGTTCTCCATCATAAATTTAGTTTCTTTTTCTATTCCTAAATATCTCTTCAAATTATCATACGCTACCTTGGTCATAGTAGTACAGTTAGTGCTACCCAGATCCAGGGGAATTCTATCTGGAACCTGATGATGCAATGCTCTTAAGGCTCTTTCCCTTCCTAACAATCTTATTCTCCTTTTTCTGAAATGCATAATAATTTAATAGCTCTTATATTTTATCAGAACAGGCAAACTTTATTTTTATAAAGTTCATTTAGTTCATTTTCATTTTTTAAGCTCATGCCACTCATTGCCCAGTGTTATATTATATAATATCTCCGTGAAAACAAATACCAACGCAGCTAATATTGCTCGCCTGGGAATTCTGGTTTCCCTGGGCATAGTGTTACACATAGTAGAGAGCCTGCTTCCTTCTTTCTTCCTACCGGGAGCAAAGTTAGGTCTGGCTAACGTGGTAACTCTGGTAATCCTGTGGAGAGGAAACGTGGTAGAAGCTATAGAGGTAGCCATTTTACGTATCGTACTGGGAAATATCTTAAGCGGGAACTTAGGAATAGGCTTTTTTCTGAGCTTAGGGGGAGGATTAGCCAGCCTGGGGGGCATGTCTTTCTTTAAAAAAAGGGGGGTTTCTCTCTGGGGAGTGAGTATTATGGGTGCTCTTTTTCATAACTCAGGACAGTTATTAGTAGCTTATCTTTATATGAAAAGCGAAAACATTTTTTATTATCTCCCTTTTCTGGTTCTTTTTTCTATTCCTACGGGTTTATTGATAGGTTATTTAGGACAATGTTTACTTCATTGGGAGGAAAAAATATTCTCTCTCTCTTAATTTTCTTCCCTTTCACATTGGCAAACTTATTCTTATCGAATAAAATATAAAGAATGCAATATAAGATAAGGAGCGTTAAAATGCAAGAATTAGAAAAAATCTGGATGAACGGTGAGTTAGTCCCCTGGAAAGAAGCTAAGATTCATGTTTTAACTCATGCTCTGCACTATGGAACAGCTGTTTTTGAAGGGATTCGCTGTTATAAAACTAACACCGGCCCTGCAGTATTTCGCTTAAAAGACCATTTGAAAAGGCTTTATGACTCAGCCCATATTGTACGCATGACCATTCCTTATCCTCCAGAGGAATTAGAAAAAGGGGTAATAGACATCATTAAAGCTAATGGAGTAGAAGAATGTTATATAAGACCCATTGTTTTCCGGGGTTATGGAGAGATGGGAGTAGACCCCTCATCCTGCGGCGTTGATTGTGTGATAGCAGTATGGTGCTGGGGAGCCTATATGGGAGAAAAGGGAATTAAAGAAGGAGTCCGAGCCAAAATATCTTCCTACACCAGAACCTACATTAACTCTGGCTCTCCCCGAGCTAAAAGCAGTGCCAATTATCTTAACTCAAGCTTAGCCAAAATAGAGGCAAAAGACTTAGGTTATGACGAAGCGATTTTATTAGATATTAATGGTTTCCTTTCCGAGGGAAGCGGAGAAAATATATTTTATGTAAAAGATGGAGTAATCTTTACCCCCCATCCCTACTCCATTCTTTTAGGAATTACCCGGGACACAGTAATAAAAATTGCCCGCAAACTGGGTATGGAAGTGAAAGAAACCCTTTGCACCCGGGATGACCTTTACCTTGCCGACGAGGCTTTCTTTACTGGAACAGCAGCAGAAATTACCCCTATTGCCGAAGTGGATGGCCGAAAAATCGGTACAGGAAAACGAGGAGAAATAACCCATCTTCTGCAAGAAGTTTTCTTCCGAGTAGTGAGAGGGGAAGAACCAGATTATGAAAGCTGGTTAACTAAATTAAGGTGAGGTGAAGAAATTGACTACCGACCCCCGAGAATTTTTCTCGGAATATTGAGAAGGTTTGCGAGCCATAAAAGAAGAAGCTGTCTCTACAATAGAAGGGTTTAACCATTTTTATGGAAAAGTAATGAATGAAGGGTCATTAAGTCTTAAAGTTAAAGAACTGATAGCCTTAGCAGTAGGTGTAGCTGTACATTGTGAAAATTGTATAATGATTCACACCCGGGGGGCAAAAAAAAGTGGAGCCACCCGAGAAGAGATTTTAGAAGCAGCTAGTGTCGGAGTAGTGATGGGAGGAGGGCCGGCTTTTACTTTTCTCCCTCTGGTTCATAGAACTCTGGATAGTTTGGAAAAAGAATAAAAGATTTTACTGGTAGATTATGCCTTACATAGCTTTTTTAACCGACTGGGGATATAAAAGTTATTACGTAGGGGTAACCAAAGCGGTAATTAAGAAAATAAATCCCCAGGTAGAAATCATTGACTTAACTCACGAGGTGGAAGCTTTTAACGTTCGAGAGGCAATGTATATACTCTACCGGGCGTTCAGGGACTTCCCCCCGGAAAGTGTATTTTTAGCTGTAGTCGATTATGGAGTAGGAACAGAAAGGAAGGCTTTAGCTTTACAGGTGGAAAAAGGCTACACTTTTGTTGGTCCTGATAACGGCCTTTTCACTTTAATAGTTGAAAACGAAAAAGTGGTAAAAATAGTAGAGTTAAACCGCACTCAGTATTTTTACCATCCTCTCCCCTCTTCTACTTTCCAGGGAAGAGACATATTTGCCCCCTGTGCCGCCCATTTATCGAGAGGTATACCAATTGAAGAGTTAGGCTCTTCTGTAGACTTCAAAGATTTAATTCTTCTTCCTTATGAAAAACCCGAAATTAAAAATCACTGTTTGCATGGTGAGATAGCCTATGCTGACCGCTTTGGCAATTTACAAACCAACCTTCCTGGATATTATTTTCAAGAAATAGAAATAAAAGAGGGAGGAAAATTAACTATCGAGGTGGGAGAGAAAAAATTTATAGCTACTTATCACCCCGTTTATGCTTTTGCCTCTAAAGGAGAGCTTCTAATTCATCCTGATAGCTCAGGATATTTAGAAATCGCTGCTTACCAGGAAAGCGCTCAAGCAATTATAAAAGCTCGGGGAGGAGAAAAAATTCTCCTCCACAAAATTGTTTCTTAAAAGGAACTTAAATCGTCAAAAACGGGAAGAAGAGAAAGATAAGCTTTTTTAAAGATGGGGTATAAACGATTGTAAACTTCCACCATTTCCGCTCGAGGTGAAAAATGGTCTTCTATCTTTACCAGTTCTTTTGCTACTTCTAACCCTTTAAATATCCCCGCCCCCACTCCTCCAGCAATAGCCGCTCCTAAAGAAGTAGCTTCCTCTAGATACCGGGGACGTAAAATTTCCACCCCTAAAACCTGAGCTAAAATATGAGACCAGAAATCCCCTTTTGCTCCTCCACCAATGAGACGCAAAGTATCAGGACAAAGGCCTTGTTCTCGAAAAGCATCGAGTATTATCCGGAGATTAAGGCTGACTCCCTCTAAAACTGAGCGGATGAGATGAGACTTATTATGAGAAGGAGTTAAGCCTATGAATACCCCTCGAGCATGAGGATTCCACCAGGGAGCTCTTTCTCCTAAAAGATAAGGAAGAAAAAGTAAACCCCCACACCCGGGAGAGACCTTACTGGCCTCAAGGTCCATTAATTGGTAAGCACTCACTCCTAACTCTTGAGCCAGAACTTTTTCTCTTTCACAAACCGCATCCCGACACCACTGATATGACCCACCCGCCGATTGCATAGTGCCTGTAGGCATAAAAAGACCTTTTTCTAAGTGATGAAAGGTAAAAGTCCTTTTCTCCGGGTCATAAAAAGGTTGAGAAGAGGCAAAAGCAATCCAGGAAGAAGAACCAAGATAAAGATAAGCTTCCCCTTCTTCCACTATTCCTGCTCCACAAGCAGCACAAGGCCCATCCCCTCCCCCTATAACTACCGGAGTCCCAGGTAAAAGTCCACACTCTTCTCCCGCTTCCTTAGTAAGCTCTCCCACCACCGTCGTAGAGGGATAAAGAGGAGGAAGTTTATCCTCTTCTATTCCCACTTTCTCTAATATCTCTCCCGACCAGGTTTCCCGAGCCAGATCAAAAAGATTAGTTCCTGACGCATCAGAAAAGTCGGTTGCCCATTGGCCAGTTAACCTGAAAACTACAAAATCTTTAGCTAAAAGAAACTTATAAGCTTTATTATAAACTTCCGGTAAATGGTTCCGAAACCAGAGAATTTTAGCCAGAGAATAGTTAGCGCTGAGACGATGGCCGGTCAATTGGTAAATTCGGTCTTCTCCTATCCTTTCTTTTATCCATTCTACTTCTTCTATCCCTCTTCTATCTGCCCAGATAAGAATATGATAAAGAGGTTGGCCTTTTTCATCTACTGGTAGTGCTCCCATCATTTGTCCAGAGAAAGAAATAACCTCGACATCTTCCTTTTTCACTTTTCCTTTTTCCAGCAACTGACGAGTAGAATAAACCACTGCCTGCCAGTAATCTTCTGCATCCTGTTCTACCGAAAGAGCGTCAGGGAAATAAGTATCATATCCAAAAAATTCACTGGCTATTTTCTCCCCTTCTTCATTAAAAAGAGTAGCTTTGTTACCAGTGGTTCCCAAATCATGAGCTATAATTAGCTTCCCCATTTTCTCCTTCCTTTTTCTTTTTCACCAAAAGACGTAAGGTAAGAATTCTTTTTCCTTTCATTCTTTCTACTTTCAGTTGATAACTATTTACCTCCACCATTTCTCCTTCTTCAGGAACTTTCCCTAAAAGTTCCATAACTAATCCCCCCACTGACTCAAACTCTTCGCTTTCAGGAAGTAATAAGCCTAAAAGCTCATTGAGACTTTCAATGGGAAGAGAAGCATCTACCAGATATTCATTATCCCCGATCTTTCGATAAGGAGCAGTTTCCCGGTCATGCTCATCTCTTATTTCTCCTACTAATTCTTCTAAAAGGTCTTCGATGGTAACCAACCCTGCTGTACCTCCATACTCATCCAGAACGATAGCCATATTAATTCTCTTCTGTTGTAACTCTTTTAGTAATTCCATAGCTTTTTTAGTAAGAGGAACAAAATGAATGGGGCGCATTATTTCTCTTACCGGCTTATCCATATCTCCGGTATTTAAATGGGGTAAAATATCCTTAATGTGCACAAACCCCAGAATATTATCTAAATCACCCCGGTAGACCGGAAGACGGGAAAAATGACTTTGCAGGGAAAGCTCTAAAGCATCTTTTATAGTAGCATTATCCTCTATACATACCATATCAGTACGAGGAGTCATCACTTCATAAGCTAAAGTATCTCCAAAATCAAAGACTTCATTAATTAATCTCCTCTCATCGAGTGGCAAACTTCTTTGTTCAGCAATAAATAATTTTAATTCTTCATCAGTAACTGAATACACTGACTCCTGGGGAACTCCCAGAATGCGGGATATAAAATCAGTAGAAACAGAAAGAAGAGTAACCAGAGGTTTAAACGCTCGAGATAAAAAAACTATGGGCCGAGCTATTCGAAGAGCAAATTTCTCCGGGTTAGCCAAAGCTACTCTCTTGGGAACCAATTCTCCCAAAACCAGACTCAAGTAAGAAATTATAAAAGTAATCAGAATAACTGCCAGCTCTTCTCCAAGAGTTCCCAGTATGGGAAGGGAAGTACTTTCCAATCTCCTACCTAATTCTCGAGAAAGAGAAACTGCTCCAGTAGCGCTGGCAAAAAAACCAGCCAGGGTTATACAAATCTGAATGGTAGCTAAAAACTCATTGGGCTTCTCCAGGAATTGTTGAATAGCCTCTAATTCCTGGGAATCTTCCTCTTTCATCAGCCTCAATTTTACCCGACGAGTAGAAATCAAAGCAATTTCCGAAGCAGCAAAAAAAGCATTGATAAAAATCAAAAGCAAAACGAGAAGAATAGTAGCTAAATATCCCATAATGGTTAACGCAACCTCCTGGAAGGATAAAAAAATAGAATATGAAATTTATTCAGGCAGTTATTAGAAAGATAGAACGGAGGCATAGCTTGAACCACACAGAAAAAAAACCAAGCAGCAAGCGCTCTTTGGCGCATGTTACTCGGAGAATCTACATCTTCAGACATTAATTCTCACACTCTCCTTTTACATTGATATCTTATCATATTTAAGAAATAAAAACACCTTTTAACTCATTCTCCTCCCAGAAAGCGCAGAGCTAAAAGGGAGTAGATGCGAGAAGCTGCCACTATCTGGGTGACAGAAATAAACTCGTTGGCAGTATGAGCTTCTTCGATTCTACCCGGTCCAAATATCAAAGTAGGTATCCCGGCCTCTACTAAAAAAGAAGCTTCACAGGAAGCAGGGAAAGGAGCAAAAGTGGGAATCTCTCCGGGAACATCACTGATAGAGCGAGAGAGAATTCTAACTCCTTCTAAGTCTCGACTGATTTTTACTGGAGGAAGATAGGGAATAGATTGGTCAATCTCATAATTAAACTTTAACTCTTTTTCTTGTTGAACATCATCCAGAATATTTTGCAAAGTTTCTTCCATCTTTTCTAAAGGAAAATCAGGAACGGTACGCACGTCCACTTCAAAACTGCAAATATCAGGAACTACATTAGGAAATGTTCCCCCTTGAATTTTACCCACATGTAAAGCTGGATTCCCCAGATCTGGGTCAGTAAATTTTTTCAATTCTTGATTCTTTGCTTCTATAGATTGTATTATCCGGGAAGCAAGGTAAATAGCATTTATTCCCCGCTCAGCTATTCCCATATGACATGATTTGCCCTGCACCTTTAACTGATAAGCTGCCACTCCTCGATGACCTAAACTGATATTAAGACCGGTAGGTTCACCTACCAGGGCAAAATCTATCATTTCTCCCCTTTCTTTATAAGATTTTATCCAGTGTTTTACTCCTAAATTACTTCCTTCTTCATCCACTACCAGAACTAATTTCAGCTTGCCATAAAGGGAAGGAGCAAACAAGGAAACCATATAAGCAGTATACATCATAGAAGCTAAAGCTCCCTTCATATCACAGGCTCCCCGTCCATACAGTCGATTTTCTATAATTTCTCCTCCCAGAGGAGGATAAGTCCAGCCACTACCTAAGGGAACAGTATCAAGATGACCATTAAACAGAAGGTTAGGACCTTCTCCTAAAATTCCCTCTACTTCGGCAATCAGATTAGCTCTCCCCTCTTCTACTTCCTGCCATTCCACTTTAATCTGGCGGTCGATAAAGTAATTGGCAATGAAACGAGCTAGTTCTACCTCGCCTCCTTCTCCCGAGACACTGGGAATACGCACCAGATTTTGAGCCAGATTGATAGGCTCAAAAAGGTCAAATTCGTTATCTAGCAAAGCTTTCCAATCAGGCACAACTCTCCTCCTATGAAAGGTAACGACTGCCTCTTTTTTGCAAGGCAATTTTTTGCTGACACAAAGGACATTCCTCCGGAGAATAAGTTTGTGCTTCTATCTCCAAAAGAGGATAAAAAGGGTAAGAGAAATTAGCTTTCTTTCCGCTCCTATCCACCAGAACTCCTATCCCTACAATCTGGCTTCCGGTTTCCTCCACTCGTTTTATCACTTCTTCTACCGACGCTCCAGTAGTTACCACATCTTCCACAATTAAAACCCGGTCTCCTTTTTTCAACTGAAAATCACGACGGAAAACCATCTTTCCTTCTTCTCGCTCGGTAAAAGCCATCTTTACTCCTAACTGGCGAGCTACCTCATAAGCTAAAATTATCCCCCCCACTGCTGGTCCTACTACTACATCTATTTTCTCTCCTGAAAAGTGGCGAATTATTTCCCCGCACAGAATCTCCACATAGCGGGGAAATTGTAAAATCTTAAACTTTTCTATATAAAAAGGACTGTGCAAACCAGAAGTGAGGAGAAAATGTCCCTCCAAAAAAGCCCCAGCCTGGCGAAAAATTTCTAATATTTCTTCCTTTTCCATTGTATCACTTCACCCTCCCAATTAAGTCTTCTAAATTCTCTATTTTTCTATCTTCTAAATACTGTTTGATTCCCTCTAAAATAGACAAAGCTGAAGAAGGCTCCAGAAGATTAGCCACTCCCAGAGCCACTGCTTTTGCCCCCACCAAAAGGAACTCTAAGGCATCGTAAGCAGTAACAATTCCTCCCATTCCAATAACTGGAAGGGAGGTAGAATTTACTACCTCATAAATCATCTTCAAAGCCAGAGGCTTAATAGCCGGACCAGAAAAACCAGCGAATTTCCGTTTAAAGAAAAAATTCATGTTTTCTACATCTATAAAAAGAGCGGGAAAAGAGTTAGTAAGGCTAAGGATATCTGCACCCTCACTTTCTAAAATATCCAGAGTCTTTCCCCACTCCTTTACCTCAGGACCTAACTTCACAATCAGAGGTTTTTGAGTTGCATTTCTCACTCTACCCACTATAGATTTTAGCATCTCTAAGTCAGAACAAAAAACCGCTCCTCCTCTCTCTGTATTAGGACAGGAAACATTAAGCTCCAGAGCATCTACTCTTTCAAACTTATCTAACTCTTGTGCTACCTGAACAAACTCATCTGCCGTTTCTCCCCAGATGTTAACCAAAATACGAGTATCAAAAGAAGAAAGAAAAGGAAGATCTTCCCGGATAAAGCGATGAACACCTTTATTTTCCAAACCAATCGAGTTAAGAATCCCAGCGTATACCTCTCGTAATCGAGGAGGAGGATTACCAGGAAAAGAGTAATAACTTAAACCTTTTACTGTTATTGCTCCCACCAGGTTTAAATCCAGATAGGGAGCAATTTCTCTTCCATAACCACAAGTACCGGAAGCCAAAATTACTGGATTTTTTAAATTCAATCCCCCTAAGTTTACTGCCAGATTCACCATTTCAGTTCCTGAGCCAAAAATACCGGACCATCTTTACAGACATGAAAATAACCTTCACCATCTCCCTTTTCTACCGCACAACTCATACACACCCCAAAACCACAACCCATAAAAGTCTCCAGGGAAACTTCTAAGGGGATGTTTTGTATTCCTTCTTCTTGATAAAGATTTCTTAACATTCCCTCTGGACCACAGGCATACACTCTGGTCCCTGTAGAGAGAGCTTTATCTTCAAGCCAGGTACGAAAAAGAGAAAGTACTGTCCCGCAAAAACCATCCTCTATTGGCTCCTCACAACTCCAGAAACAAGCACCAGAAAAAGCTTGCAAAAAATTAACCATAAAAAGCTCTTTTTTATTTTTTACCCCCAGAAAAAAAATAAAAGGGATTTTGTTTTCCTTAAAATGAGAAGCTAGAAAGTAAAGAGGAGTTATTCCTCTCCCTCCAGCTACTATTAAAGCCTGAGAGGGAGAAAGAGAGAATCCCTTACCTAGAGGCCCCAATACTTCTAACCTGCTTCCCACATTTAAGGAAGAGAGAATTTTCGTTCCCCTGCCTACCACTTCGAAGAAGAGATAGAAACTATCCCCCTCTACTTTCATAATCGCCAGAGGACGGCGCAATAAAGGATCAAACCCTTCTTGTACTCTCACCATGACAAATTGCCCTGGTTGAGCGCAGTAGGCTATCTCCTTCTCTTTTAATTTCAGCTGGATGAATCGCTCTCTCCAGCACTTTTTTTCTTCTATTATAGCTTTTTTCATTTTAAAATCTCTCTTAATCTCTCCTGGTAGAATATAGCTCTCTCTTTTGCTTTTTCTTCAAACCCCCAACCTTTGTCATTCTTTTCCTTCTGATAGTAAAAGATTATGTCTCGAGAGATGGTAATAAGCGCTCCCTCTCCATCTTTCCGAAAAGCAAAACGAAGAGAAGAAAAATCTCCTCCCTGAGCTCCTATTCCAGGAACAAGAAATAAAAGGGAAGGGAACTCTTCTCGCAAAAACCTCATATCTTCAGGATAAGTAGCTCCTATCACTATTCCTAAAGAGCTAAATCCACTCTCTCCCATTACTTCTTCTCCCCACTTTTCTACCAACCGAGCCACTCGAACGAAAACTTTTTCTTCTCCCACATCCTGAATAAAAGGAGCAGAAGGATTAGTAGTACGGGCTAATACAAATACCCCCTTATCCTCTTTTTTAGCTTCTTCAAAAAAAGGCTGTAAGCTATCTTCACCCAAATAGGGGCTAACAGTTATAGCATCAACATTCCAAAAAGAGGGTAAAGTTAATCTTTTCCCTATCTCTAGCTGAGAAAGATAACCTTGAGCATAAAAAGTAGCAGTGCTGGCAACATCGTTTCTTTTACCATCCAGAATTACTATAAAATCCTTTCTCCTGGCTTCATCAATGGTCTCTTTCAAAGCTATCATCCCCGGAACTCCCAGAGCCTCATAAAAAGCCACCTGGATTTTTGCAAATCCAGCTACCGAGGTAAGAGCTTGCAAAATAAGAGAATTAAATTCTAAAACGCAATGAGAAAGCGCTTCCCACGTCTTTCCCTCTTTCTCTACCCATTTTTCCCAGAGGTAGGGAGGTAGAAACTGAAAGTGAGGGTCCAGACCTACTACTAAGGGACCTTTTTCCTGGGTTTTCTTTATCGCCTGGTCAGCAAAATTCACTTTCTACAACACTCCCTTCTACCATTACTATTTTACCACCTACTATAGTGTAAAGCGGCCATCCCGATAAAGACCAGTTTTCAAAAGGACAATTTTTACCTCGCGATTCAAAGTTAGAAACTTCTACTACTTTTTTAGTTTCCGGATCTACAATAGTAATGTCAGCATCTTTTCCTTCTTCCAGAATCCCTTTGTTGACGAGTCCTAAAAAGAGTGCTGGATTATAACTAAGTTTTTCCCATAATTCCACCCAATTTATTACCCTTTCCTCTATTAAAGCTTTGGCGTAAAGAGGAACGGTTATTTCCAAATTGGATATCCCGAAAGGTGCTTCGCTAAAACTGCGATTTCTGTCTTCAGAGGGGTGGGGCGCATGGTCAGAAGCAAGTATAGAGATTAATCCTTCTTTTATTCCTTCCTTCAGTACGTTTTGGTCTTCTAAAGAGCGAAGGGGAGGCTTTACTTTGGCTTCGTTTCCTAACCCTAAAACATCATCCTCAGTTAAAAGTAGATGATGAGGAGTGACATCGGCACTAATCGGCATTTTTTTCTGAAACCAGCGCAGAAGTTCCACTTCTAAAGAAGTAGAAAGGTGGGTAAAATGAACCCGAGCACCAGTTCGATAAGCTAGAACCAGGTCTCGGGCCATCAAAGATTCTTCTGCCACTCGAGGTATAGCTCTTTTTCCTAAAACAATAGAGGTTTTCCCTTCACTAATTTCCCCATCCCGAGATAGGGTTTCATCTTCTTCATGGAGAATAAAAGGAAGATGAAAATATTGAGCATACTGGAAAGCTAAATAGAGAAGGTGAGCATCCTGTACCCCCTTGCCATCATCACTTAAAGCTACCACTCCTGCTTCCTTCAGCAAACCATATTCTGCCATTTCTCTTCCTTCTAAACCTACAGTTATCGCTCCAGCAGGAAAAATGTTAACCAGTCCCACTTCTTTGGCTCGAAGGAGAAGATAACGAACCAGAACAGGATTATCAATGGGGGGATGAGTATTGGGCATAGAGACTACTGAGGTAAACCCACCCCGGGCTGCAGCTCGACTTCCAGTAAGAAGGTTTTCCTCCGATTCTCTTCCCGGTTCTCGCAAATGAACATGGAGATTGATAAAGCCCGGACCCACTAAAAGATTAGAAGCATTGATGAGAAAAGCCTGAGCATCTTCTATGCCTTTTCCCATCCTGGTTATTAACCCATTTTCCAATAATATATCAGCATCCTGGAAAACTCCTTTTTGAGGAAAAACCAGAGTCCCGCCTTTTATGAGAATTTTTTTCATTGTTGCTCTCCTTGAAGCAAGGTTTCTAGAACTGCCATCCTTATAGCTACTCCACAGGTTACCTGTTCTTCTATCAGAGAAAAATCTTCTTCTGCAAGACTATAACTAATTTCTACTCCCCGATTCACCGGTCCGGGATGCATAATAAAGGGCCTGCCATTTTCCCGGTCCAGCCATTTTTCCTTTAAACCAAAAAAATGAGCATATTCCCGAATACTGGGAAAATAACCCGCTTCCTGTCTTTCTTTTTGAATGCGCAAAAGATATATTACATCAACTCCCTCCACTGCTTCTTCTACGGGAAAAACTACTTTAGCACCCAGATTTTCCATCGTTGGAGGAAGAAGAGTAGGAGGACCAGAGAGGAAAACTTCTGCTCCTAATTTTTTCAAACCCAAAGCAAGAGAGCGAGCCACCCGACTATGTAAAACATCTCCCACTATAGCTACTTTTAATCCTTGAAAGTAGCCAAATTTTCTTTGCAAAGTCAAAAGGTCAAGAAGAGCTTGAGTAGGATGTTCTCGCATCCCATCACCAGCGTTTATCACGTGAAGGGGTAAAAGTTGAGCCAGATACTCCGCTATTCCACTCTGGCGATGACGTACCACTAAAACATCAAACTTCATTCGAGAAAGAGTTTTAGCTGTATCCTCCAAACTTTCCCCCTTCTGGAAACTACTTATTTCAGTAGTAAAGTTTACCACCTCCATCCCCGAGAGCCGACCCGCTACCTCGAAAGAAACTCGAGTTCGAGTGCTGGGCTCTAAGAAAAAATTAACCAGACAATAACCTTCTCCATACTTCATTTTCTTGGGAGAGCAGTTCAAAAATTCTCGAAAATAGTTCCCCCTCTCCAGAAGATACTCGATCTCTTTTCCAGTCAGGAGATTAATTCCCAGAAGGTCTTTATACTTCCATTTCACTTTTCCAACCCTCCCTGTTCAAAATTAACTAATGAGACAAATCAATTATCTTTATCATTTCTTGCTTCAAAATATGGTGATATTCTATATCTCATTAACTCTGATAAGCTTCTTGGTATCTCTATCAACGATACTTCACTAACCTCGAGTTATTAACAATTCAATCATATTTTCTGGTAAGAATGGTGTCTTTTTAATATTTCTCCCACATCCATTAGAAAAAAATGGCCATACTTTTTGCTAAAAGCATACAAAAACCCCTCGTACTTAACGAGGGGTTTTTGTATTTTTGAATTTTTCTTTTTTCATTTCTAAAACCCTGAATTAGGATACTCATAAATTATTCCTCTGTCAATCATCAAGAAACCTGGATTCTCTACCCACGGTTCATGTGCATCACAAGCTGTTCCGTTTAATTACAACCCTGAATCATCAAAAAGAGCTGTAAAAGATCAATTTGTCCGATGAAGAAAGCTGCCTACTTTTATATAAAAAAGGGTTTATCTCATCATAAACCAATCATTTCCTCTATTTTTTTAATGTTTAAGTGCCGTTTTAAAATTTTACTCCACCAATCTAATTCCTGATCTACTTCCCCGAGAGAAAAATCTCCCCCCGAGCAGGAAAAGCAGTCTTTACCACCTGGTTTCTCTAAAAGGCTATCTTCTTCTACTAAGGATAGAGAAACATAGGGTAAAACTCCTACTACCGGAACTTTGGTGAGTTCTTCTATTTCCCGCAAACCAGGCTTTAAAATCTCTGCATCTCCTCGAAATTTATTGATAATAAAAGCCCGTATTAACTCTCTTTCTTCTTTCGCCAGAGCCCAGGTCCCGTATAAAGAGGCAAAAACCCCTCCCCTTTCTATATCTCCCACTACCATAACTGGAGACTGAAGATAAAGAGCCACTTTCATATTAGCCATATCTTTTCCCCGTAGATTTATCTCTGCCGGACTTCCTGCTCCTTCTAAAATAAGGAGGTCATACTCCTCTCCCAGAGAGTCAAGGCTTTCTTTAATCACTTCCCAGAAAAACTCCTTATCCTGATAATAAGAAGAAACTTTCCCCATAGCCCAGGTTTTTCCCCGGATTATTATTTCGCTTTTCCCATTTCCTTGAGGTTTTAAAAAAATGGGATTCATCCGGCTGTCAGGTTTTTGAAAAGCAGCTTGAGCTTGAAGAATTTGAGCTAGGGCTATTTCTTCTCCCCCCTCAGTAATTCCAGAATTACAGGACATATTCTGAGCTTTGAAAGGAGCCACCTTTATTCCCTGCCGGGCAAAAAGTCTCACCAATCCTGCCACTATCACACTTTTACCTACTCCTGATCCCGTTCCCTGAACCATTAAAGACCTGTTTTTCATATTTCCTCAAAGTTGCTAAAAACCCGGGGCTCTTTCACTCCCCATAAAATCCATAGCAAGCCTATCACATTCAAAATCAGAGCTAACCAAAAAACCCAGTAGTAACCAAACCAATCGGCAATTTTTCCTCCTATAAGAGGAGAAAAAAAAGCGGGAAAATTACTTAAAAAACTGCTCCATCCCAGATATAGCCCTCGCCTTTCTCGAGGAGCAAAATCGAGAACAATGGCTGTTCCTCCTACCGATATAGCACTATAATTAAAGCCTAAAAGGGCAAAAGCTAAGAAAAACCACCGATAGTCGGGAGAAAAAAGAGCCAGCAAATTACTCAAAACCATAGATGTAGCCCCCAAAAGAACTACTAATTTATGCCCCTTTTTATCTCCTAAAGGACCCCAGATAAAGTTACTCAAAGCCTGAGAGACAAGTAAAACAGCATTATAGCGAGGCACCAAAGCATCAGGGATTTGAAATTTCTGTAAAGTATAAACAGTATAAAAAGCTCCTCCTACTACCCCTAAAGCTAAAAATACCCGAGCTAACATAAAACTCAAAAAGTTGGCATCTTCTTTCATTACCCGGAAAAAAGAGGGAAGAAATTTTTCTACAGATGAAGAAGTTTCTGGCTCTTTCTCCTCTCGAGTAAGAGCCAGAAAAAAATAAGAAACTACCATTGATAAAGAAGCCAGCAGGAAACAATAACCAAAATTGTGAGAAAAAGAGTAAGTTTTGAGGAACTTTTCTGCTAAAGTAGAACCCCACATCCCCATCAGAGCTCCCACGCCGTTACCACAGGCAAAATACAGCCCCCAGCGACTGTTATGAATGACTTTCCCAATCATTTCCGTCCAGATAGGGCCCAGAAATCCCATAGCAAAAGAATTAATTCCTAACAAACCAAACATAAGGTAAAGTGATAAAGAAGGATAATATGGAACGAGGTAAAAAGCTACAAGCGCCATCCCCAAGAAAGGAAGACGTTCAAAAAGGGTAAATTTAAGAATAAAAGGAAGTTTCCTTTCTAACTTGCCTGAAACTCTTGCCCCCCAGATGGCAGGAAATGACCACCCCAGATAAGCAATGGCAGGAATCAATCCAATCTCTAAATTGCTAGCCCCTAAACGCTGAGCAAAAAGGGGGAGCAGTGTAACCGTAGAGCCAAAAGACATCCCCAAGCTAAAAAAAGCATAATCTAAAGCATCTACTGCAAAGTTAAAAAAATAATCTCGTCGAGAAAGCATTACTCTCTTCTTCCTCCTCGCCACTTAATGTAAGAACGCGGGTCTAATTCCTGCAAGAATCGAGAAGGTTTCCTGACCATAGAACGAGTACGGTTTCTTTCCGCTAAAATAGGATAACACAAAAACAAATGTTCTCGAGCTCTGGTACAAGCCACATAAAAAAGTCTTCTTTCTTCTTCAATATCCTCTTCTTTTCCCAGACTCCGAGGAGAAGGGAATCCTCCTTCACATAGCCAGACCACAAATACACAATCCCACTCTAAGCCTTTAGCCTGATGAATGGTGGAAAGAATCACTCTTTCATCCTCTATTCCCCCTCTTACCACATTCTCTGCTTCTATCTCCCCTAAAAGAGCTAACTCGCTCAAGAAAGTTTCTAAAGATTTATAACGCAAAGCAAAGTTAGCCAACTCTTCCAAGTCTTCTTCTCTCTCCTCATAATTAGGATAATGAGTAATTAAATAGTCTCGGTATCCTCCTTCTAATACTTCCCGAATTAAAGTAGAAGGAGAGGAATCCAAATCTTCCAGACGAAAGAGTAAATCCCTAAGAGAAGCAAGGCTAACCCGGGCGTTGACCGGAAGAAGAGAGAAAATTTCCTCCCTCTCCAAAGTAGTAAGAGGGTCGGGAGAGGAAGAAAGAGCTTCCCACACTTTTTCTGCCGATGCTCGACCAATTCCGGGATAAAGTTTGAGCACTCTCTTCCAGGCCATTTCATCTCGGGGATTAGCTATTACTTTGAGGTAAGCCACCACATCTTTGATATGAGCCTGTTCAAAGAAACGCAGCCCAGAGCGAATTTCAAAGGGGATGCCCCGGCGAGTGAGTTCCATCTGAATTTCCATGCTGTGATAATGAGCTCGATACAAAACGGCAATTTCCCGGAGGTCGTGACCTTCGTTGTGTAATTCTAAAATCTGGGAAGCCACAAATTCTGCCTGCTCCATAACGTCACGCAAGGGCACTACTACAGGCTTTTCTCCTCCTTTTCTCACCGGATGTAAAACTTTAGGAAACTGATGAAAATTAAAAGAAATCACCTGATTAGCTAAATCCAGAATAGGAGCAGTACTTCGGTAGTTGGTTTCCAGTTTAAATATCTGACAACCAGGATACCGCTCGGGAAAACGCATGATGTTAACAAAATTAGCTCCTCGAAAGGAATAAATACTCTGAGCATCATCACCTACCACTAAAAGATTGCGATGTTCCCGAGCTAAAAGGTCTACAATTTCAGCTTGCAAAAGGTTGGTGTCCTGATACTCATCTACCAAAATATGATGAAAAACGTTTCCATATTTACGACGGGTATTTTCATCTTCCTGCAAAAGAGACCAGGTGTAGTAAAGCAAATCATCATAATCCATAAGAGAGAGCTGGCGTTTTCTATCCTGGTAGAGAGCAAAAAGGGAGCTTATCTGACTTACCCACTCCAGAAATTGAGGATAAAACTTTTCTAAAATATCTTCCACAGAGATAAAAGTATTACGGCTCAAAGAGATGATATTAGCAATCACATCCCCTTTAGGAAAACGACGAGAACGACGGTCTATTCCCATCTCCTCTATAGTGGCTTCCACAAGGTCTTTCTGGTCTTCCCGGTCTAGAATAGTGTAGTTGTTATCATAACCTATTTTTTTCGCTTCCCGGCGGAGAATGAGGTTACCAATATGATGGAAAGTCCCTCCCCACATCCCCTCCAGACTTATTCCTAGGAGACATTCCACTCGATGCAACATTTCTCGAGCAGCTTTATTGGTAAAGGTAGCCAAAAGAAGTGAGGAGGGATCTACTCCCTCCTCTACCAGTCTTGCCACTCGATAGGTAATAGTTCGAGTTTTTCCACTACCTGCACCAGCAATAACCAAAATCGGCCCATAACTAGCGAAGACTACTTTTTTCTGCTCCTCATTCAATTCTTCTTCATAATCAATGCGCAAAATTCCTTTCAAAAGTCAAACCTCCTATTTATTTCCTTTTTCTATCAGCTCTTTAAGCTCCCTGTCTCCAAAAAGATAAACCCGATTACAAAAAGGACAGCTCACTTCTGCTCTTCCCTCTTGAGCTAACAAATCTTCTAACTCTTCCTTCCCCAGTAAAATTAAGGTCCTACGAGCCCTTTCCCGGGAACAATAGCAATGATAATGCAGTTTCTTTTCTCCCACTATTTTATAAGAAAGAGAAGCCAAAAGGTTTTGAATTATTTCTTCCGGACTTTTACCCTCAAAAAGAAGAGAGCTCACCGGAGGAAGAACAGAAATATTATCTTCGATTTTCTTTACCACTGCAGATGGAGTACCTGCTGGAGTATGGATGATAAAGCCACCTGCTGATAATACCTCTCCTTTCTCTCCCACATAAACCCCGGCACTGCAAGCTGAAGGAAGTTGTTCAGAAAGAGCAAAGTAATAAGCTAAGTCGTAAGCAATACCTCCTCGAGGCATTTCTATATAACCAGCATAAGGTTCTCCCAATCCCAGGTCTTTCACCACTGAAAGTTGAGAACCTTTCCCCACTGCTTCTTCCACATTAAGTTTTTTATCTTCCCGGGAAGGAATAAAAACCAAAGGTTGAGAAACATAGCCTCTCACCTCTCCCTGGGAGTTAGCCTGCACCAATATGCTCTCTAAAGGTCCCAAGCAACGAATGTATAAAGTTACTTTCTGACCTTCCTTGAGAGCAGCACCCATTATCCCTGCCAAGGTCAGTGCTCTTCCTAAAGCAGCGGTAGCTACGGGACTGGTATTATGTAAAAACCTTGCTTCTTCCACTAAAGAGGTAGTTGAAGCCACATAAACGACCACTGTGGTATCTTCTACTATTGTGCATACCACTTTATCTTCATAGTTTCCCACTCAATCACTCTCCTTAACAGCCATCATCCATAGAGCAAAAACTAAAAATAAAAATAATACCCAGGGGCTGCTATCCCAAAAGGTATCACTTCCTCCCCATTTAGACAATACCTGAAGATAGGCAAGAGCTAAAAGAGAACTTCCCACTAAGGAGCTAAATAAGTTTAAAACTTTTTTATTCCCGAAAAGAAACCCAGAAATTAGAGAAAAAAGAACCACTTCCCTAAAAGAGAGATGCTGCAAAAAACGCATTAATTCCACCGAAGAAGAAAGTTCGATTAAAAGATAATAGAGGTTGGCAGCTAACCAGAAGCCAGAAAAAAATCTTCCCCATTTCTCTCCTTTTTTGCTCGCTGCTACTCCTGCTAAGAAAAGAGCCAAAAAGAGAAAAACGAAGAAATTCACTTTTCCGTCCGAAAAAGAAAGAGTTTCTAAATTACTTTTTTCTATTCCTCGAGTAATACCTCCTCCCCACAACACCACTACAAAAGTTAAAAGGGGGAAAAGAATCTTTTTCAGACGAAAAAAATAAAAACCAGAAATAATCCCTCCCCCTAACAAAAGAAAAATCAACCACCCTTCTCCTATTTTCTCTATTTCCAATAGCCAGTAATCAAGAAACAAATTTATTCCTCCCCGGAGAGAATCAGCTGAGCAGCTTTAGCTACTACTTCAGAAAGCCGGTCTTCTATCTCTTCTATTTTCTCCTCTTCTACTTCTTCTTTTTCATTTCTATTAACCAGAACTCCACAGATTGCCCCGGAGCGGAGTCCTAGAACCCGAGCCACGGTAAAAAGAGTGGCTACTTCCATCTCGTAATTCAAAACCCCCAGCCTCTTCCATTCTTCTCTACTACCCCGAAGAGAAGAAATAATATAACCGGTAAAAGTATCATACCTTTCCTGACCGGGATAAAAAGTAGCTGAAGAGCAGGTAATTCCCAAGTGATAGCGATACTTCAAAAGCTCACAGGCTTTTTTGAGAGCTCCTACCATTTCCCAGTGAGCACAGGCAGGATAAGGAAGAGGAGCATAGTGATCGGAGGCGCCGTCCATTCTCACTGCTCCTTCGCTGATCACCAAATCCCCCACTGCAATTCCTTCCTGAATGGCTCCGCAGGTTCCTACCCGTAAAAAAAGATTTACTCCCAATTGAGCTAACTCTTCCACTGCTATACTCAAAGAAGACCCCCCGATGCCAGTAGAAACTACTAAAATTTTACCACTCTCATTTTCTGCTTTTACCGTCTTAAATTCCCGATGAAAAGCCAATTCTTCAAAACTACCAAAGGCAGAAGCGAGCTTACAGCATCGCTCCGGTGCCCCGGGTAGCAGAGCTAATTTTATTCCCCTTACTTCCTCTTCTTTTAAAGCTAAATGATAAGCATAATAACCCATATCTCTTCACCTCTTCCTTATTTTCGGCTAAAATAGTAAAAAGGGGAAGAGATAAATGCCAAAAAAAATTTGTTATCTTTACTGGGAAAAAGAAAAAATACCTGTCCCACGGGGTAAAACTTTGCAGGAGGTAGTTAAAAAAATATTTCCCTCCTGGGAAAGGATTATGGCTGCCCAATTAGAAGGAGAAATAGTAGACCTTAACACCGAAGTAGAAAGAGATAGCAAAGTAAAGTTTTTTGACTTCTCTCATCCTGAGGGCAGAAGAACCTACCTGCGAAGCCTTCTTTTTGTCCTGAGCTACAGTGTAGAAAAAATTTTTCCTGGCCATCGACTAAAAGTTCTTTACTCCTTAGGGGAGGGGTTAATCTGTGAAATAGAAGGAGTAAATATCTCTTCCGAGCAATTAGAGCAGATTGAAGAAGAGATAAAAAATACCATAGCAGAAGACCTTCCTTTTACCCGAGAAGTGGTAGACTGGGAGAAAGCCACTGCTATCTACCAAAAGCAGGGAAGAAAAGACCTGGTGAAACTCTTCCGTTACTGGAGAACTCCAGCAGTAACTGTTTATCGATTGAAAAACTTCTACGACCACTATTATGGACCTCTTGTTCCTTCCACCGGGTATCTAAAAAATTTTGGCTTTGTTCTGGTTCCTCCACAATTCGTAATTCAGTTGCCCACCGGAGAAGACTTACAGCGTCTCCCTACCTATACTTTTCGCCCTAAGCTTTTCAGTACCTTCCAGGAAGCGGTACGCTGGGCAGAGATTTTAGCTATTGAAAATGTGGGAGAGTTAAATGAAGCCATTGCTCGAGGAGAGGGAAGAGAAATTATATCTATTGCTGAAGCGCTTCAGGAGAAAAAAATAGCCCAAATTGCCGACTTAATCACCCAGAAAAAAGGTACGGTACACTTAGTATTAATCGCTGGACCCTCTTCTTCGGGGAAAACCACTTTTGCTCGCCGTCTTTATATCCAGCTCCGGGTTAACGGCTGGCAACCAATAACTATTTCCTTAGATGATTATTTTCTTTCCCGCGAGGAGATAAGCGAAGAAGATTATGAAAAACCTGAAGCGTTAGATTTAAAACTATTTGAAGAACAAATAAAAGCCCTCATTCGGGGAGAAGAAGTGGAAATCCCTCGCTACAATTTTATCACTGGTTCTCGAGAACCCCGGGGAAGCAAAACTCAGCTCTCTCCCGATGGCATTATCATAGTAGAAGGCTTACACGCTCTCAATCCCCGATTAGGAGAAAATATCCCCGGAGGAGAGAAATTTAAAATTTATGTGAGCGCCATAACTCAAATAAACGTTGATGACCACAACCGCATTTCTACCACCGATTGTCGGCTAATCCGGCGCTTGGTGAGAGATAGCCAGTTCCGGGGAAGTAGAGGAGAAGGAGTATTTGAAGATTGGCCTCGAGTAAGAGAAGGAGAGGAAAAATATATTTTTCCTTATCAAGAAAATGCTGATATTATGTTCAACTCTTCTTTAATATATGAGTTGAGCATCTTGAGACAATATGCTGAGCCCCTTCTGCGGGCTATTACTCCCGAAAGCCCTCATTATCTGGAGGCTTACCGCCTCTATGCTTTCCTCAACCATTTTATGCCTCTCAATTCCTCTTTCGTCCCTTCTAATTCCATTCTTAGAGAGTTCACTGGTTAAACTAAGCTCTCCCCTTTCCTTTTTTCTATTTCATCTAGAAGTATTAAAGCAGAGCGCAGAAGAATTTTCTCTTCTTCTCCCAGGGCAGGGTAAATACTCTGCAAAGAAGAGACCTTGCTTTCTAATTTTTCCAGTATATTCTCTTCAGGGGGAAGAGAAGGAGCACTAAACACTTTCTTTTTCCCCAAATCTATGGTGTCTCCGAGATGAGGAACTATTGCCTCTTTCCCCTTTTCTTTTAGAGACCGGGCAAAAGACTCAGCAATGCTTTCTTCTCCGTGAGTTACCAAAAAAGTAGGACTACCCTGAAAATACTCTACCCACTTAAACAAGTCTTCCTGGTCAGCATGAACAGAAAAACCATTAATAGTATATATTTTAGCTCTAACTGCTATTTCTTCTCCCAGAACCCGCACTTTTTTAGCTCCTTCTATGAGAGCTCTCCCTAAAGTTCCTTGAGCTTGAAATCCTACAAAGATAAGAGTGGTATTTTCCTTATAGAGGTTGTGCTTTAAGTGGTGGACAATCCTCCCTCCGGTGCACATTCCACTTCCGGCAATAACTATAGCCTGGTTTATATTGTTGATAGCTTTTGATTCTGTGGAAGTGGAAACATAACGCAGGTTAGGTAAAGAAAAGGGCCCTTTCTTTTCCCAGTTGAGCTTTTGAATTTCTCCAGAGAGAAGGTTCCGGTAACGTTCATAAACATCAGTAACTTTGGCTCCCAGAGGGCTATCAAAAAACACCGGATACTTATTCCTTACTTTTTCCGGTAATAAAGAAAGTTCATAAATCACTCGTTGAGCTCGGTCTACCACAAAGGAAGGGATTAAAACTTTTCCTCCCTTAGATAGTGCTCCATCTATAGCTTCAGTAAATTCCCGACGAGTATCTTCTAAACTCCGGTGGTTACGATTACCATAAGTAGATTCTATTACCACAAAATCAGCTCTCTCTATTACTGGAGGAGAACCTTCCATTACACTATAGAACTGCCCTAAGTCTCCAGAAAAAACTACTTTGCTTCCCTCTCCCCATACCTCCAGTGCCGCTCCTCCCAAAATATGGGCAGAATTGCGAAAAACGAATTCTATTTCCCCTTCATTGATTAACTCATCATAACCCACCGGTACGAATAAATTCATGGCTCCCTCTACTTCTTCTTCTCCAAAAAGAGGTTGAACTCGAGGTTTCCCCTGCCGAATATTTTTTCGATTTATTCTCTCGGTTTCTTCTCCCATAATTTTTACTGTATCCAGCCATAGAAGATGCGAGAGCTCAATAGTAGGAAGAGTAGCATAAATTTTCCCCCGAAAACCATTACGAAAAAGTAAAGGTATCCTACCAGAATGGTCTAAATGCGCATGAGTGAGAAGGATAAAATCAATATCTCCGGGAGAAAAAGGGAAAGGCTGATAATTTCTCTCCTCTCCCCTACCCTGCACCATACCACAATCCACAAGAAAACTTTTATCTCCGGTTTTCAAAAGATAGCAAGAACCAGTAACTTCTCGAGTTGCTCCTAAAAAAGTAAGCTGCAAAAGATCATCTCCTTATCTATTTTCTTCTTGCAAAATTTCCCGCAAAAAGGCTTTGATTTCTCCTCCTACATCTTCTCGCTCAAGAGCAAAAGCGATATTAGCTTTAAGATAACCAACTTTATCTCCTACCCCAAAATGTTTACCTCGAAGTTCCAGGGCATAAATTTCTTCTTTACCCAAAAGAGCTCTTATAGCATCAGTAAGTTGAATTTCTCCTCCTCTTCCCGGCAATGTACATCTAATAGTTTCAAAAATAGAAGGAGGTAAAATATAGCGTCCTACAATAGCCAAAGAAGAGGGAGCTTTATCTTTTTCCGGTTTTTCTACTAAATCTTCCACCCGATAAAGATTCTCCTTCACTTTTTCTCCTTTTATCACCCCCCAGGAAGAGACATCTTGAGGAGGAACAGGAGTAACAGTTAAGTAAACTGCTGGCTTTTGATGATAAAGTTCTATAATTTCTTCTAAAAAAGGGGAAGGGGTAAGAAAAATATCATCAGCGAGAAGTAGAGCAAAAGGCTCTTCTCCTACGAATTCTCGAGCCTGATAAACTGCATCTCCTAAACCCCGAGGAGATTTTTGCCTCACATAATAAATGGGAACCAGGTTTCCCACCTTCTTTATTTCTTTCAATAATTCCTCTTTCCCCCGATTTTCCAATTCTTGTTCTAATTCCACCGAATAATCAAAATAATCCTCGATAGCTCTCTTTCCTCTCCCGGTAACAAACAAAATACTTTCTATGCCCGAAGCCACAGCTTCTTCCACCACATACTGAACTGCTGGCTTATCTACAATGGGCAACATTTCTTTAGGCTGAGTTTTGGTAGCAGGTAAAAGGCGAGTCCCTAAACCTGCCACAGGAATAACCGCCTTTCTTACTTCTTTCATGTCTTTGCCTCCTCTTTTCTAAGATGATGGACCAGAAAAAGCATTACCCCTATTCCTAAAAGATAATCTCCTACGCTGGCCACAAAAAAACGGCGGAAAAGAAAAGAAAAATAAGGTAGCATGTCTCCCAAAAAAGGTAAACGAGTGGAAGAAGAAATAATGGTATAATCAGGATAATAATTATTTTCTAAAAGCTCTACAAATTGTTGAAGACCCAGCCAGGAAGTCACTTCTAAAGATACCGGCATTTTCCCTCCATTGAGAGCCATAACTAAAAAATTTAAAAAAGCTCCCCACAAAAACAAGCCCTCTTCCCACCCTCTTCTCCTTCCTGACTTATATAAAAAACCAATTTCTATTCACTGCATCTAAAGTAGCCCGTGCTACTGCCTGATAAATATCTTCTTTTACCAGAGTTGCCCCACCAGCATTTCCTCTCTCTGAGGAATATTACAATCCACAAAGGCTAAAGCTACTTCCAAGTCTCCCAGGCGTTGAATTAAAACTCCCCGAGGGGCAAACACCACATTACCAATTCTTTGATTCAGACATTCTAAAGTAGCTTGAACCACTAAAGAGTAACAATTACGAGAATTAGAGACACTCCCCGTCACCATACCTCGATAGAGTTTATCACTTAACTTTATCTCTACTTCTACCTGGAAAGTCTGGGGATTTTTCTTCCAACTCAACCCCCACAGCACAGGCCGCAATCCACTCTCTTTTTTTTCCTCTTCTAAATCAAAAGCTACAATGCTAATTTTCTTATGGTCAATCTCCAGATTAAAGCGAGCCTGGAGTAAAGTCTCTATATCCCGGGCTAAAAGTTTGGGAGGTTTAGAAGGTTTAGAGAGAACATGTATCTCTTTAATCTCCTCCTCTCCCACCACTTTTACATTTATTACTCCTTCGATACTTCCTATAGCTTCTTCTACTGTTTTCCAATCCCCTACCTTAATCACCTCTTCACCTCAATAAATGGGATCAATTAAACCATAATTACCGTCTTCTCTTTTATAAACTACCTGGACTTTATCTTTATCCAGGTCTTTAAAAATAAAGAAAGTATGTCCTAAAAGCTCCATTTGTAAAATAGCATCTTCTATGCTCATAGGGCGAAGGACAAATTCTTTAACTCTGGCTACCTTATCCACCGGAGGTAAGGCTGGTTCTTCTACTTCTTCCCTCTCAAATTCCACTACCGCTTCTTTGCGCAATACTCCTCTCTTTCCTAAACGCTCCTTATACCGCTTCACCTGCCGCTCCAATTTATCCATAACCTCATCCAGGGCCGACCGCCAGTCAGAACCTACTGCCTCTCCCCGGATTACTATACCACTGGCGGTAAGAGTAGATTCTACTTTGATTCTTCCTCGTTCCAGAGTGAAATTGACTGTGGCATCCATAAGACGGTCAAAAAAACGTTCCAGCTTAGAAAGTTTTTTAGTTACATAATTCCTCATTGTTTCACTAATTTCTATGTTTTTTCCTCGCACCACTATGTTCATCGCCTGCCGCCTCCTGACTTTTTATTCGTTCCACCAAAACATTTTTCTCCAGCTCTTCAGCTTTCTCCAGATCAAAAATCCCTCCTCCAGGATAAAAAGTATTAGCTAAACCACAGCTCACCGCTGCAGCGAGAGACCCTTCTATATTCCTTCCTTCTTCTAAATATTTTACCATAACTCCCACCAAAGTATCACCTGAACCAATAGAATAGCCTCCTCCTTCTGTCTCTTTCCTCATTCTCACTTTCCATATTTCTCCTTGGTAGGCAGCTACTACTCCTCTTTTCCCGTCCGAGAGAATCACCAATTCTACACCCTGGTTTTGAAAAATTTTTACCGCTTTTAATTTATCTTCCCAGGAAGAAATAGAAAAACCTAAAACTTCCTCTGTCTCCCTCGCGTTGGGCTTTATCATAAAAGGAGAGGCAGATAGTGCTCGACGTAAAGGTTCTCCTGAGGTATCTACAACCGAAAGAGCTCCCTTCCTCTTAGCCACCCCAGTCAAAAGAGCATAAAAATCTAACCTCACTCCCCGGGGTAAAGATCCAGAGAGCACCAAACAATCTCCTTTTTGGAGATTGTTTTCTAAAAAACGAAGAAAAGTCAAGACAGCAGAAACAGAAACCAAAGGTCCTGGTTCATTAATTACTGTGTGTCTTTCAGTTTTTTCTTCGTGGATAACAGTGGTAACTCTCGTCTCACCTGAGGGCCAGTTAGTGAGCAAAAAGCCTTCCTCTTCTAAACTGTTCTTAATTCTTTCTCCGGTACTTCCCCCCTCAAAAAGGAGAAGATGAGGATTCCCTCCTTTTCGCTTTATTGCTCGAGCCACATTAATCCCTTTTCCTCCTGCGGTCTCTACCACTTGAGAAGCTCGATTTACTTCGTTCAAATTTATTTCCTTCATAATAAGCAAGCGATCGAGAGCAGGGTTAGCACAAAGGACAAAAATCATAGAGGATGCTCCTTTAAGAAGATTTCCACCTCCTCGCTGGTGGGCAAAGCTGGAATAGCTCCTTTTTTGGTAGTGGTCAGCGCTCCTACGGCATTAGCTCGGCGAGCAGCGTGAGCGATAGCACTCTCCGGAATTTCCTTTCTCTCTCTTAAATCTTCCCAGAACATATAAAGGGAACTGAGTAGACCAGCTACAAAACCATCACCAGCACCGGTAGTATCCACAGTAGCAACAGAAAATCCTTCCATTTCTAACCTTCGCTCCCCTTGCACAATGAAACAGCCTCTTTTCCCTAAAGTAACAGCAACAAGAGCTAAGGAAAAATTCTGAGAGATAAATTCCAGCGCTTTTTCTAGATCCGAGGTCCCAGCTAAAAATCGTGCTTCTTCTTCATTAATTTTCAAAATGTCTACCGATTTTAAAGCCTGGCGCATTCGGAAACGAGCTTCTTCTAAATCTCTCCACAGAGCAGGACGAAGATTAGGGTCAAAAGATAAAAGATAACCATATTTTTTAGCTAAAGAAATAGCCCGCATAGTAGCACTGTAAGCCGGCTCATGAGTCATAGTAATAGAGCCAAAATGAAAAACTCCTTTCCCTGAAAAGCACTCTTCTCCTATTTCTCTCTGGTCTAAGAGCATATCTGCTCCCGGGTCACGGTAAAAGACAAAGTCTCTTTCTCCTTCCTGGGTAAGAGAAACAAAAGCCAGAGTGGTTTTGGCTTTCTCAGTAGAAAAGAGAAAACGGGTGTTTACCCCATTTCTTTCTAAGACCTCTCTTAAAAATTCTCCAAAGGCGTCTTTCCCTACCTTACCAATAAAATAAGTATCGATTCCCAGTTTAGCTAAACCCACCGCCACATTAGCTGGTGCACCTCCCGGAGCTTTCTCAAAACCGGGAGCATCTTTCAAGGTAACTCCGTTTACTGTAGAAACGAAATCAATTAAGAGTTCCCCTAAACAAACTGCTTTTTTATCCACTCATCATCCCTCCTCCTCTATAACTCCTGTAACCGGGGATAAAAATTTCGCAAAGCAGGATAAAGGTCTCGATATAGACGATAAGCTCTGTCGTAATAGTCCACCAGTTCCGGGGAGGGAAGAACCGATTCGGTGACTTTCACAGCTTTCTCTGAGGCCTCTTCCACCGAAGAAAATACTCCTCTCCCTACCGCTCCTAAAAGAGCAGCACCAAAAGCTGGACCTTCATCAATCTTGACCCCGAAAAGAGGAACTCCATAAATAGAAGCCTGAATTTTTCTCCATAGAGCGCTGCGTGCTCCTCCACCAATAGCTCTAACTTCTTGAATAGGAATATTCATCTCTCTCATAATCTCAAAGGAATCTCGCATACCAAAAGTAACTCCCTCCATCACTGCTCTTATCATCTCGTTTTTACGGTGTTTCAGAGTAAGCCCAAAGAATACCCCCCGAGCATAAGGGTCAGCATGAGGAGTGCGTTCTCCAGTAAGATAAGGAAGGAAAATCAATCCCTCCGCCCCAGGAAGAGCTTTTTCCGCTTCAGCAGTCAAAAGGTCATAGCTATCTTTTTCTAAAAGAGAAGCTAAGTTTTTTTCCTCCATACCCAGCCTATCTCTAAACCAGCGTAGCGACCCACCGGCAGAAAGCATCACTCCCATCACATGCCATTTACCGGGAACCGCATGACAGAAAGTATGCACTCTTCCCTTTTTATCCACTTTCACCTCATCACTGAAGGCAAAAACTACCCCTGAAGTTCCTAAACTTGCCGAAACTAAACCCGGCTTTACAATACCTGTGCCTATTGCTCCAGCAGCATTATCCCCTCCTCCTGCTACTACTAAAACTTCATCTCCCATCCCCCACATTTCCGCCACTTCTTTTTTTAAGTATCCGGTAATTTCCGGGGATTCAAAAGAAGGGGGAAACCAAGAGGGAGGAAACCCCAGAAGAGAAATTATTTCTTCTGACCACTTGCGGCGGGGCACATCAAAGAGAGAAGTTCCTGAAGCATCAGAAACATCAGTGGCAAAATCCCCGGTTAAAAGAAAGCGAATATAATCCTTAGGAAGAAGAACCTTGGCTACTCTTTCATACAAGTGTGGTTCATTATTTTTTAACCACAAAATCTTGGGGGCAGTAAACCCGGGAAGAACAGGGTTACAGTTAATGCTCATCAATTTTTCTTCTCCCACTATCCGAGTAATTTCTTCACATTCCCGGGCGGTGCGCTGGTCACACCAGAGAATTGCTGGACGTAAAACTTCTCCCTTTTCATCTAGAAATACTGAACCGTGCATCTGTCCGGTAAGCCCTACCCCTTTTACTAAATGAGGGTTAATCTCTGCTGCTTGCAAAGCCTTTTTTACTGCCTGAACCGTTCCCCGCCACCAGTCAGCAGGGTCTTGCTCTGCCCAGTTAGGATAAGGAGTATAGAGAGGATATTCCTCCACAGCCTTGGACACCAATTCCCCTTCTTCATTCACCAAAACTACTTTACATCCTGTAGTTCCCACATCAATTCCCAAAAAGTATTCCATCCTCATTCCTCCTCAGACAATTAAAGTGAAAGGCTCTTCAAGAAGATTCTTTAAAAATTGCATAAATTGAGCAGCTAAAGCTCCGTCAATTAACCGATGGTCGCAAGAGAGGCTCAACTCCCACAAGTAAGCAGGAACAATCTCTTCTCCATTGAAGAAAGGTTTTTTACGGATTGCTCCACAGGCCAGAATAGCTGCTTCCGGGGGATTGATGATGGCAGTAAAAGAATCCACCCCCCACATCCCTAAGTTAGAAACAGTGAATACTCCCCCGGAAATTTCCTCCGGAGTTAATTGATTAGATTTTGCTTTTTGAGCTAAAGTATTGATTTCTTGAGTAATCTGGGATATTCCTTTTTGGTTAGCTCTCTTCACTACCGGGACAACCAATCCCTCTTCCAGTGCTACTGCTACTCCAACATTCACTTCCGGGCTTATTTCTATTTCTTCTCCCACGAGATGAGCGCGAAAGAGAGGAAATTTCTCCAGTGCTTTAGCTACCATTTTTACCAGAATATCGGTGTAGGAAACTCGTAAACCAGTTTCCTTTTCTACCCGAGGAAGAATTTTTTCTCTCATCTTTACTAATTCCTCGGCATAAATTTCCTGATGAAGAAAAAAATGAGGGGTGCTTTGATAGCTCTCAGTTAAGCGCTGAGCTATAATTTTTCTCATTCGAGATAGAGGTATGTGCTCTTTTTCTCTCGGAGCTTTTACTTCTTCTATTATCAATTTCTTCTCTTTTTCCTCTATAGCTTTCTCTATGTCTTCTTTTACAATTCTTCCTCCCGGACCACTACCCCGTATCTGAGAAAGGTCAATTCCATGCTCTTCGGCCAGGCGACGAGCCAGGGGAGAAACTCTAACTCTTTCGGTTTCCAGAGTAAGAGGAGCTTCTTCTCGTTTTTCTTCTACTTTTACTTCTTCCTTTGTTTCTATTTTCTCTTCCAGTTTTTCCGTCTCTTCCTCAGGAATTGCCTCTCCTTCTTTTCCTATATAAGCTACTGTCTCAGTGATGGGAACAGTAGCTCCTTCAGGATAAAGAATTTTTAATACCACTCCTTCAGCAGGAGATTCTACCTCCATATTAACCTTATCAGTAGCCACCTCAAACAGAACATCTCCTCTACTTACTCGGTCTCCTTCTTTTACTAACCATTTATTTATTACTCCTTCTTCCATAGTTAAACCTAACTTGGGCATAATTACTTTTTTAGCCATTTACGACACTCCTTTCTTGCACCAGGTTCATCAATTTTTCCACGTCCACTCTATAGGGTCCGGTATCTTCTAATCTAATTTCCCAATCTTCCCCTTCCCGCAAAACTATTTCTCGCTCCCCGTCCAAAGCCATAACTCCTCTTTGGTGTGGTAGAAGAAAAGAGACACCCAGAGGCAAAAAATCCCATTTCCGAATTTTTACCTCTCCTACTAAACCCGGAGCTAAAGGAGCTCTAACTATTTTCCCTCCCTCTCCTAACTCTACCATCGCCCCTCTTTCTTCTTCTGCACTAATACTGGCTAACCTTCCCACCACCGAGCTTAAACCAATTTTCAACGGACTGCTCTGAGTTACTACTATCAAACGAATCAATTCCGGTTCCCACACTGCTCTTGCCCCCACCAAGGTCTTTTCTACCACCACTGCATCAATAAGAGCTATTTCTTCTTTGCCTCCCTCTCTTGGCTTTGCTTTCAGTATTTTACTTTTTTTCACCACTTTTTCTCGCAGAGAATCATTTTCCAGAAACAACCCTACTGCCATACCCATAACCGTAGGCTCAATATTTTCAGCAAATACGTTATTAGTACCTCCAAAAAGAGAGAACAGGGGAGTAAGAGCACTTTTTTTAGCCACTATTCGATTAGTCCCATCTCCCCCTATTACCACCAGAGCATCCACTTTTTTCTCATTTACCGCCCAATCGGTGAAGTTTAAAGTATCAGTTTCATCACCGAAAACCGCAATAGGAGCGCAACGAAATATGATCTCCGGAGAAGAAAAGCTCTTTTTCACTATTTCTACTAAATCATAAGGGTCGGGCATATAGGCTACCTCAAGCGGGCTATTCACCACGCTCTCTATACCCCGCAATAAGCGAAGAGTATAATTAATTTTTTCCTGGTTGCCAAAAACCGAACCATAAGCTATTAATCGCCGAATATCTTTCCCTGCTGCAGGGTTAACCACTAATCCAATTTTATTCAGTTCAGTGAACCTCCTGTCCTCCAGTAACGTTAACAGCTTGGCCGGTCATATAGTCAGAATAAGAAGAGGCCAAAAACACTGCCACATTAGCTACGTCTTCTACCGTACATTCTCTACCTAAGGGAACTTTTTCCACATATATTTTTCTCACCTCCTGGGGAGGAACTCCTAATTTCTTAGAATATTCTTTATCCAGAAGGTCCCACATCGGAGTAGAAAAAACGTTACCCGGACAAATGGCGTTAACATTAATTTTATAAGGTGCTAAGTCCATTGCTACGCTCTGCGTTAAACCAATTATACCAAATTTGGAAGCCGAATAAGCACCTAACCACAGCCCTCCTTTTTTACCCGACTTAGAGCTGATACTGATTATTTTCCCACTCTTTTGGGGAATCATATATTTAGCTACCTCTCTGATACAGAGAAAAGTTCCCTTTAAATTTACTGCAATTATATTATCCCAGACCTCTTCAGGAACATCAGTTATAAAATGAGCACGAATAATTCCCGCCGAGTTTACCAG
>Ga0209508_1000513_pt1 | contig 39235 bp, 43 predicted proteins | sample AD_UKC129_MetaG_FD_184427 | JGI IMG/M metagenome (GOLD analysis project Ga0209508, IMG submission 184427) | Active sludge microbial communities of municipal wastewater-treating anaerobic digesters from Canada - AD_UKC129_MetaG (SPAdes) (version 2) | ecosystem: Engineered > Bioreactor > Anaerobic... | reverse complement strand
TGTATCTACCATGGATGGAGTAAGGAGTAGATAAAATGGCTAAGGCAAAGGTAAACATTAATCAGGAGTTCTGTAAAGGTTGTGGTCTGTGTGTTAATATTTGTCCCAAAAAAATATTAACCATCGAAGATAATTTTAATTCTAAAGGTTACTATCCAGCCACAATGATTGACGAAGAAAAATGTACAGCCTGTGGTTTTTGCGCTCAGGTTTGTCCAGATGTAGCTATTTCAGTTTACAGGGAGTAGAAAAATGGAAAGAATTTTAATGAAAGGTAACGAAGCATTAGCAGAGGCAGCTGTTCAAGCTGGCTGTCGGTTTTATTTTGGTTATCCCATCACTCCTCAAACCGAGATAAGTGAATATTTATCTCGACGTCTTCCAGAGGTAGGAGGAGTTTTCCTCCAGGCAGAAAGCGAAATAGCAGCTATAAATATGGTTTACGGAGCTTCATCTACTGGAGCACGGGTGATGACTTCTTCTTCTGGACCGGGAATTAGTTTAAAGCAAGAAGGAATCTCTTATTTAGCTTCTGCTGAACTACCCTGTGTGGTGGTGAATATGAGCCGGGGAGGACCAGGTTTGGGTAATATTCAGCCTGCTCAGAGTGATTATTTCCAGGCTACCAGAGGTGGAGGTCATGGAGATTATCGCACTTTAGTCCTTGCTCCTTCTTCGGTGCAAGAGCTGGTAAGCCTGACTCATCGAGCCTTTTATTTAGCCGATAAATATCGTAACCCGGTGAAAATCCTGGGGGATGGTATGCTGGGGCAAATGATGGAGCCGGTAACCTGGGAAGGAATTGAGCTACCTTCTCTTCCTCCCAAAGATTGGGCAGTAAAAGGAAAGGGCGAAAAGGAGAGAAAATTTATCCTGTGTATGGAACTGGATCCTCAAGAGCTGGAAAATTTTAACCGCAAGTTAGAAAAAAAATACCAGCAGATGGCAGAAGAAGATACTGATTGGGAAGTATTTGGAGAAGAAGATAATCCCGACTTGCTCCTTGTAGGGTTCGGAACTGTAGCACGTATCTTGAAAACTGTAGTGAGAGAAGGAAGAAAAAAAGGCTGGCGACTTTCTCTTCTTCGTCCCATTACTCTTTTCCCCTTTCCTTACCGGGTAGTACAGGAAATGGCAGAGAAAGCGGGGAGAGTTCTTGTTGTAGAGATGAATCTGGGTCAAATGGTAGAGGATGTGAGGCTGGGAGTGGAAGGTAGAGCGCCGGTAAATTTTTACGGTAGAGTAGGGGGTATGATACCTACGGTAGATGAAATTTTGCAAAAGATTGCCAATATTTTAGAGGGAGAAGGCCAAAAATGAAAACGATTTTTGAGAGACCTAAAACTCTTATTAATAAACCTTTTACCTATTGTCCAGGTTGCCATCATGGTCTGGCTCAGAGACTTATAGCTGAGGTTATAGATGAACTGAGTATTGCAGAAGAAACAATAGGAGTGGGACCGGTAGGTTGTTCAGTGTATATTTACGAATTTTTTGACCTTGACTTTGTTATGGGAGCTCATGGCCGGGCTCCAGCAGTGGCTACCGGGATAAAAAGATCCCTTCCGGATAGAGTAGTTTTTTCCTACCAAGGAGATGGAGACATAGCTGCCATCGGTACAGCAGAGATAGTACATTGTGCCAACCGAGGAGAACTTATTACCTCTTTTTTCATTAACAATGCAGTTTTTGGTATGACGGGAGGACAGATGGCTCCCACTACTTTACCCGGACAGAAAACAACTACTTCTCCTTTAGGGAGAAACACAGAAGCACAGGGATTTCCCTTTAAGTTGGGAGAAATGTTAGCTCAAACTGACGGAAGTGCCTATATCGCCCGGGTGGCTCTTACTAACCCCCGGTTAATTAGTCAGGCTAAGCGATGTATCAAAAAAGCCTTTCTCACTCAAATAGAAAAAAGGGGATTTGCACTGGTGGAAATTCTCTCTCCCTGTCCTACCAATTGGGGTATGACTCCCCAAGAAGCAGTGCGGTGGGTAGAGGAAAAAATGATTCCTTATTTTCCTTTAGGAGAAATAAAAGTAAAGGAGGATAGCTCTCGTGCATCATGAGATTTTAATCGGAGGGTTTGGAGGGCAGGGAATCCTCTTTCTGGGAAGAGTCCTGGCTACTGCTGGAATGATAGAAGGATATGAAGTAAGCTGGTTTCCCTCTTATGGTCCGGAAATGAGAGGAGGGACAGCCAGCTGTACAGTAATAATTTCTGAAGAGGAAATAGGGGCTACAGTCACTGACCACCCTGATATTTGTATAGTGATGAATGAGCCTTCTTTTCGTCGCTTTTCTCCTTTAGTTAGAAGAGGGGGGCTTTTAGTGGTCAACTCTTCTTTAATTCGAGAAAATTGCTCTCGGCGGGATATCGAAATTTTACAAGTTCCTGCTAATGAATTAGCGGGAAAAGAGGTAGGAGTTGCTGAAACCACTAATATGGTGATATTAGGAGCCTTGATAGCTCGCCAACCGGTGGTGAGTTTTTCTGCAGTAAAGAAAGCACTGGAAAAAATTTTAGTCGGGAAAAAAGCAAATCTCTTATCAGTCAACTTTAAAGCTTTAGAAGTAGGAAAGAGCTTTGAAGAAAAAGGAGGGGTAGTAAATGTTAGTGAAAGACCGGATGAATAAGGAGGTAGTGACTGTTCCTCCTTCCACTACTGTCCTGGAAGCGGAGAAAATTATGAAGGACAAAAATATTCGTCGTTTGCCAGTAGTAGAAAAAGGAGAGCTGGTGGGTATTGTTACCTATAATGACCTTCTGGAAGCTTCTCCTTCCAAGGCTACCACTTTAAGTCGGTTTGAAATTACTTACCTTTTGAGCAAAATGAGTGTGGCAGAAATTATGACCAGGGAGGTAATTTATACAAAACCTGACACTCCTATCGAAGAAGCAGCTCTGATTATGAATAAGAACCAGATTGGTGGTTTACCGGTAGTGGAAGCTGGTCGAGTGGTGGGAATAATTACTGAATCGGACATTTTTGAGATTTTAGTGGAAACTCTGGGAGTTAGAGAAGGAGGAACACGCCTGACTTTAGAGCTTCCTCAAAGGCCCGGGGTCCTCCATGAAGTTACAGGAGTAATCAGAGAATACGGAGTTAATATTCTCAGTTTAGCTACTTTTTACCAGGACCAGAAACCAGATTATCGCTACGTGGTTATGCGGTTAGCTACTCGGGAACCGGAAAAAATTATTGAAGAATTAAATAAAAATTCAGACGTTAATGTATGCCACGTATGGATAACTCCAGAGGAGGAATGATATTGTTTTTTTCTTACTCAGAAAATGAAAACGATTTTTCTTTGCCTCAAGAAATAAAAAAAGAAGTGCTCTTAGAAGCTGGGATTTTTAAGGTAATTAAGAATACTTACCAGGGAGGAATGGAGAGGGTTTTTATTGCTCATCCTGGAGCGGTAACCATAATTGCCACCACCCCGGATGATAAACTTCTTTTAATTAAGCAATTTCGTGCTCCGGCTAAGGAGTGGTTATGGGAAATTCCTGCTGGAACTTTAGAGCCAGGTGAGGAACCACTATTTTGTGCTCAACGAGAGTTAGAAGAAGAAACCGGATTTTCCAGTAATAACTGGCAACATCTATTTCCTTTGACTTTAGCTCCTGGCTATAGTAGCGAGATAATCCATTTTTTCCGAGCCAAAGACGTATCACCAGTTACAGAGGCTCGAGCCGGAGATGAGGATGAGTTAATCTATCTTCGAGAAATAAGCAAGAAAGAAGCTCAAAAAATGTTAGACCGGCAAGAAATAAAAGATGCTAAAACTAGAATTGGCATTTATGAGTGGATGAGGGAAGAAAGATAGATGAGAATTTTCATTGCTCTCTTAGATGGAGTGGGAATAGGAGAGTTACCCGATGCTTCTTTTTATGGTGATGAAGGTAGTCATACTTTGAGAAATACTGCCCAAGCGGTAGGAGGGCTATCTCTTCCTACTTTAGAGAGACTGGGTCTGGGGTGGATAGATGATATCCCAGGGGTAAAAAAGGTAGAAATTCCCTTAGCTTTATCGGGGAAGATGAACGAGAAATCCAAAGGTAAAGACACTACTACCGGCCACTGGGAAATAGCCGGTATAATATTAGAAAAGTCCTTTCCAGTTTATCCTCGAGGTTTTCCTCCTTCTATTATAGAAGAATTAGAAAGAGCTTGGGGGAGAAAAATATTAGGTAATAAACCTGCCTCAGGAACGGTGATTATTGAAGAACTAGGAGAAGAGCATTTAAGAACTGGTTATCCCATCGTTTATACTTCAGCTGATAGCGTTTTGCAAATTGCAGCTCATGAGGAAGTCATTCCCCTTCCTGAGCTCTATGAAATGTGCCAAAAGGCAAGGGAGATAATGAGGGGGGAACATGCTGTAGCTCGCATAATTGCTCGACCTTTTGTGGGACGCCCCGGTCAATTTAAAAGAACAGCTAATCGGCGTGATTTCTCTCTTCCTCCTCCTAAAGATACAATACTTGATGTGCTCTTCCGCCAGGGTAGCGAAAATATTGGAGTGGGTAAAATTCAGGACATTTTTGCCGGAAGAGGGTTAAATGAAAATATAAAAATAGCTGATAACAAGGAAGGGTTTCAAATTTTGCGAGAGCTACAGAAAAGCAAAAAAGGAGACCTGGTCTGGGTTAATTTCAACGATTTTGACACTGTTTTTGGTCATCGTAATAATCCTCGGGGGTTTGCTCAAGCCTTGGAAGCTTGGGATAAAGATTTAAGTTCTTTTCTCCCTTCTCTGCGAGAGGATGAAGTTCTGTTTATAACCGCTGACCACGGGTGTGATCCTACCACCCCGAGTACTGACCACTCTCGAGAATATGTTCCCCTGTTAGTTTTTAACCCCTCTAATTCTCAAGGTGTATCTTTAGGCATAAGAAAAACCTTTTCCGATATTGCTGCTACTATAGCTCAGATGATGGAGGTGGAGTGGAATGGTCCGGGAACAAGCTTTGCTTTCCAGATATTATCCGGAAAAAATTCTCCTTAGATTCCAGGAAATTATCTCCTCTTTTTCAGAAAAACCCCAGTTGGCTATAGTAGCTGGTTCTGGTTGGGAAGAGACAGTAAAGGGAGAACTGATCGGTGAGTTTTCCTATCCTTATCTGGGGATTCCTTTTTTTACTGAAGTAGAAGGACATGCTGGAAAACTTTGTTTATTAAAGAAAAACGATTTTACCTTTCTCCTTTTTAGTGGTCGTCTTCATCTTTATCAGGGCTATTCTTTTTTTGAGATAACTCTTCCTGTTGTTTTTTCCTATTTAGCTGGAGTAGAAGCTATTATCTTAACCAATGCAGCAGGGAGTCTTTCTTTTTCTCTTCCTCCAGGAAGTGTGGTTATTATTACCGACCAGGTAGACTTCACTTTTTATCCTGACCCGATTTTGCTTCCTCCTCCCTTTTTTGATGAAAAAATTCAAGAGATTTTTAAAAAAGCAGGAAGAAAAGGAAGCATTACTCTTAACCAGGGAGTGTATACAGGGGTTTTAGGTCCTTCTTTTGAAACTCCAGCTGAGATTCGATTTTTGTCCCGCTCTGGTGATATGGTAGGTATGTCTACGGTTAAAGAATCAAAATTGGCCTCTTTTTTAGGTCTTAAAGTAGGAGGAATTTCTTTGGTTACCAACTGGGGAGCAGGCATGAGTGGTTCTCTTATTCACCACCAGGAGGTCTTAGAGATTGCCGTCTCTCTTCAGCCTCTTCTCCAGAGATTATTTTCTTCTTTTTTGGAAGAATGGAGTAAAAATGCAGATCGTAGTTAGCCACGAAGGAACGGATTTTGATGCTTTAGCTTCTATGTTTGCGGTTACCAGGCTTTTTCCTGGAACTCAGATGGTGATCTGGGGAACAGTTAATCGCAACGTCCGTCATTTTCTCTCTCTTTATGGTAATTTTTTTCCGATTTTGAAAGAAAAAGAAGTAGACTGGGAAAAAGTAAACAAAATATACGTAGTTGATACCGCTTACTGGGAACGCTTGAATAAGGCGGGAGAGCTAATCAGAGATGGTAAAGTAGAAGTGGTCATTTTTGACCACCATTCTGAAGGAGAAAAAAGAGAGGAAGCCGCCATAATTAAAGAATATGGTGCCTGTACCACTATATTAGTAGAAAAAATGATGGAGCAGAAAATAGCCCTTTCTCCACTTGAAGCTACTCTTCTGGCTTTAGGCATTTATGAAGATACCGGTTCTTTTACTTTTCCCACCACTCAGGCTCCTGATTTAGAGAGCGCTTCTTTTCTTCTTCGGCAAGGTGCTAAAGTGAGTTTTGTAAACCGCTTTACTGGCATTCAGCTTACTCCGGAACAAAGAGAAACTCTTAAAAAGATGATTAATTTTCTTCATGCAGAGGAAATAGAAGGGATTCCCGTTCATTTTTGCCGGATGAGGTTAACTGAGTATGTGGAAGGTATTTCTTTATTAGTCCATAAATTAATGGATTTAGAAGAAATCGAACTGCTTTTTGTCCTGATGGAGACAGAAAATAAAGTTTACGTCATTGCTCGTAGCCGTTTAGAAGAAGTGGATTTAGCAAAGATTCTGGGAAAGATGGGGGGAGGGGGACATCGTAGTGCTGCTTCTCTCACTGTTAAAGGAAAAAAAATAGAAGAAGTAGAGGAAATGATTCGAGAAGCTTTAGCAGCTTCTCTTTCTTTTACCCGGGCAAAAGAAGTCATGTCCTATCCGGTAAAGGTGGTTTCTCCCTCTACTACTATCGGCGAGGCTCTTCTTCTTCTTATGCGGTTTGGTTTTTCTGGATTACCGGTAGTAGATGAAGATGGAAAATTAGTGGGCATGATTGCTCGTCGAGATGTGGAGAAAGCTTTTCGTCATGGATTGCAAAATGCTCCAGTAAAGAGTTTTATGTCTTCCCAGCTTGTTACTGTAGACTCGGAAGATTCTATATTTAAAGTTCGTAACTTAATGGTAGAAAAAGATATTGGAAGAATACCGGTGGTAAAAGGGGATACTCTTTTAGGAATTATAACCCGCAGTGACCTTCTACGGGTTTTACACCAGCGGGAAAATTCAGTAGTACAAGAACTTACTCGTCTTAACCTGGCTGAAAAACTATATCTCCATTTCTCTCCTCTCGATTTACAACTTTTACACTTTATTGGTGATGAATCTAAAAGAGCGGGGGTAAAAGCATATTTAGTAGGAGGAGTGGTTAGAGATATAATTCTGGGGTTTCCTGGTTATGACTTGGACATAGTAGTGGAAGGAGACGCTATAGAGTTAGCTCAAACTATAGTCCAGAAATTAGGAGGTAAAGTAGTTCCTTATCCTCCTTTTGGGACGGCTATTTTGTTTCTGAAAGATGGAAGAAGAGTAGATTTTGCTTCGGCTCGTTCGGAATATTATGACTATCCTGGAGCTCCTCCTCATGTAGAATATAGTAACTTACGGAAAGATTTATTTCGCCGTGATTTTACTATTAATGCTATGGCTATCAGTATCGGGACGGATGATTGGGGAGATTTATTCGATTTCTTTGGAGGATTAAGAGATTTAGAAAATAAAATTTTGCGAGTGCTTCATCCTCTAAGTTTTGTGGAGGATCCTGCCCGTGCCATCCGTGCTGTTCGGTTTGAGCAAAAGTATGGCTTTGAAATTGAACCCTTTACCATGAGTTTGCTCAAGCAAACAGCAAGAGAAGAATTGTTGAATAAAATTAAACCCGATCGATTAAAAGAAGAAATTAATCTTATCCTGCGTTTATCGGATTTTTATCGCTCCTTAGAGCGTTTATACCAACTGGATATGTTTCCCTACATTTTCCCGGGCAGTACTTGGAGAAGAGAGTTTGAACCTATCTATCAGAGGTTGGTGAAGCTCTTAGATCAGTTTTCTTCTCCATCTTTAGATTATTTTTTAGCTAAACTTTCTCCTTTATGGGGGGAAATGGACCCCGCTTATTTAGAGGAATTGAAAAATAAATTAGCTCTCTCTAAAGTTTGTGTCCGTAAGATTAAAGTGTACTTAGATAATAAAGAAGAATTAGAGATAAAACTTCTTGATGGGACGTTACCCAATTCTCAAGTTTATCTCCTTCTGCGTCCCCTGTCGGATGAATTTTTACTTCTCCTTGAGGCTAAATGGGGGGAAGACTCCCTTCCCAGAAAGAGAGTAGAGCAATATTTAAAAGAATGGAGAAAAATCGTTCCCTGTCTTACGGGAGAAGACCTGAGGAGAAAAGGAATTCCTGCCGGACCAGTTTATGCTAAAATTCTGGAAGAGTTGAAGCTGGCAAGGATTGACGGCTTAGTTAAAAGCAAGGAGGAAGAAGAAATATTAGTAGAAAAAATCTGGAGGAATGAAACAAATGAAAGATAAGGAAACTATTTTCAGCGGGATGAGACCTACTGGTAAGATGCACATTGGTCACTATTTTGGAGCATTGAAAAACTGGGTAGAACTGCAAGAAAAATACCATTGCATTTTTGGCATTACTGATTGGCACGCTTTAACTACTTCTTTTGAAGACACTGCCCAGCTGGAAAACAACATCATAGAAATGGCCGCTGATTGGTTGGCAGTAGGGATTGATCCAGAAAAGAGTATTTTGATTCTCCAATCCTGGGTTCCAGAGCATGCTGAGCTTCACTTGTTATTTTCCATGATTACCCCGGTAGGATGGTTAGAGAGAAACCCGGTTCTTAAAGAGCAACTTCAGGATATGGGTCTCAAAGAGGCAGTGGGGTATGGACATTTAGGCTATCCAGTACTTATGGCCTCCGATATTCTCATTTATAAAGCAGTTAAAGTACCAGTAGGCGAAGACCAGGTTCCTCATATAGAAATTACCCGGGAAATAGCCCGTCGTTTCAACTATTTATATGGGGAGGTTTTCCCCGAACCCCAGGCTTTACTTACTGAAGCTCCTCGCATTCTGGGTATAGATGGGAAAAAGATGAGCAAAAGTTTAAATAATTATATTGGCCTCTCCGAATCTCCAGAAGAGGTGAAAAAGAAAGTTCGTTCCATGTTCACCGATCCAGAAAAAATTCGTCTATCTGACTCTGGGCATCCTGAGCGATGTAATGTGTTTTCCCTCCACCGTCTTCTTGCTAACCCTCGGCTTACAGAGATAGAAAAAGATTGTCGAGAGGGAAAATGGGGGTGCGTAAGTTGTAAAGAAGAATTAGCTGAGCTGATGACAAGGTTTTTAGAAAAAGTGGTCCCTCACCGGGAAAAATACCAGAGAGAAAAACAATTAGTTAAAGAGATTCTCTGGGAAGGAAGTAAAAAAGCTCGTCAATTAGCTCGAGCTACCTTAGAAGAAGCCAAAGAGGCTATGAAATTGAACTATGATTTTAAATCCTGAATCTCAGTGGAAAAAACTTCTCCAGGAAACTCCTTTTCCTCAATGTATCGAAGTGTGGGAAGAAGTTCTCGCCTTTTTGGAAAGTCAATTAGATGAAGCATTAGGAAAGGGAGAGGAAGAAAACGAAGAAGCTAACCTGTCACAAGAGAAAGAAGAAGCATTTCTTCTTTTTACCCAGCTTCTCTTTAACTTAGAGGAGCGAGAGCAAAGTACTTTGAAAGCTCCCGAAAAGCGATGGGAAGCTTTTCAAAATAGAGAAGTAAAAGAGTTAGAAAAACTAACTCTGGCAGAGCTTTTATCTCTTTACGAGCTTTATTTGACTCCCGAAACTCCTCCTGATGTATCACTGGATTCCCAGTTTCAGAAATTACTGGAAGAGAGAAAAATAACAATTAAAAAAATGATAGAAGAAAAAGAACTCTGGGAGATGGATGAATTTTTCCACGATTGCCTAGATCGGAAAACTACTATTGCTACTTTTTTAATTTTACTGGACTTAGTTTTTAGAAAAAAACTGCAAATGAAAAGGGGAGAAAATGGCCGAATATATTTCGGAAAAACCTGTCCTCCAGTTGAAAAATCTGATTGAAGCTTTACTTTTTTCTTCTTCTCATCCAGTATCCTGTTCAGAAATATCAAAACTAACCGAAACAGATAAAGAAACCGTAATTAAAACTTTACAAGAGCTCCGTAATGAATATGAAAAAAGAGAGGGAGCTCTCGTTATTCGGGAGATAAATGGTAGGTGGCAGATGATAGTTAAACCAGAATATGGCCAGGAATTAAAAGAGAAGATAAAAGTAAATAGTACTAAAACTATTTCTCGAAAAGCTCTGGAAACTCTGGCCGTTATTTCTCTTTATCAACCTCTTACCAAGACTCAGATCGATCTAAAAAGAGGAGTGGATTCGGCACAAACTATTCGCACTCTATTGGAGAGAGGACTAATAACTGTAGCAGGTCAGGGTGACCTTCCGGGTAAACCTTTTCTGTATAAAACTACTGATAAGTTTTTAGAAATATTTGGAATAGAAAGCGAAGAAGAATTGGAAAGACTGAAGAATTTGTTTCAAGAGAAGAAAAATGGAGAGATTAAATAGATTTTTAGCTCAAGCAGGAATAGCCTCCCGTAGAAAGTGTGACTTTTTGATAAAAGAAGGCAAGGTTACCATCAATGATAGAGTGGTCACCAATCCAGGAGAGAGAGTAAGTGGAAGTGAAATAATAAAAGTAGAGAATAAAATAGTAGGAAAAAAGGAAGAGCTGGTTTATATAGAACTGTATAAACCGCGAGATTATCTCACTACTCTCTGTGACCCTCGAGGACGGCGAACGGTTGTGGAGCTCCTTTCCGGGATAACTGCTCGAATTTTTCCCGTAGGAAGGTTAGATAGCGAAAGCGAAGGACTACTGCTTTTCACCAATGATGGTGCCTTAAGCTATTTTCTTACTCACCCCCGATTTGAAGTGGAAAAAAGATACCTGGTATACGTTAGTGGAAATATAGGTGAGAAAAAACTTTCCTTCTTAAAAAAAGGAATTGAAGTTAAAGGAATTTTCTATCACATTCAGCAAGGTGAAATTAAAGAAACTCACTCCAACTGGAGTATGGTAGAGGTTACCATCTCGGAAGGAAAAAAGCATGAAATCCGGATAATGTTTGATTATTTGAGACATCCCGTGTTAAGATTAATAAGGGTTGGTATGGGGCCTCTTTTGTTAGATAAAGATCTTCTTCCCGGGGAATGGCGTTATCTCTCCGATGAAGAAATTCAGCTCTTACAAAAATATCGGGAGGAAAAATTTGGCAGATAAATCAGGATTACTTCAGGTATATTTTGGAGAAGGGAAAGGTAAAACTACTGCTGCTTTGGGAGCTTTGTTGCGAGCAGTAGGCCAGGGAATGAAAGTCCTTCTTGTACAATTCTTTAAGAGGAAGTTTACCGGTGAATTAGCATCTTTGCAACTTTTACCAGGAGTAAATGTCTACCAATTTGGTAGTGGGAAATTCATTACTGGAGAAGTTTTCCCTGAAGACCGGAGAGAATTTTTCCTAGGCTGGCAGATGGTGCGGGAAGCTCTGGAAAAAGGAGAATACGATGTGGTAATTCTGGATGAATTGCCTTATGCTTTTTATTATCATCTTTTAACCTGGGAGGAATTCAGAAAAGCTCTAGAACAAAAAGACCCCGGGGTAGAAGTAATTATAACTGGAAGAGAAGTGCCGGAAGAGTTAATTGCTATTGCTGACCTGGTTTCAGAAATAAAGCTGGTTAAACATCCCTGGGATAAAGGAATATCAGATAGAAGAGGTTTTGAGTATTAAAATGGAAAAAAAAGTCAGAGGAATAAGAGGAGCAACCACAGTAGAACAGGATGATAAAGAGGAGATTAAAAAAGCTACTAAGGAGTTGTTTGACCTTCTCTTGAGAGAAAATGATATCTTTCCTTCAGAGATAGTAGGGGTTTTTATTACTGCCACTCCTGACTTACATTCCACTTTTCCTGCCGAAGTTATTAGAGAAAGAGAGGAGTTTCGCTATGTTCCTCTTCTCTGCACCCAGGAAATGAAAGTAGAAGGAGCTCTGGAAAAATGTATCCGTCTTCTGGTTTTAGCCTATACTGATAAGAACCAGACTGATATTCATCACCTTTACCTAGGGAAAGCATCTTCTTTAAGGGAAGACTTGAACAGGGGGAAAAACCTATGAGGGAAGTTTTAGTTCATCCTTTTCCCCAGAAAGTAGAAGGAGAAATTCGTGCTCCTCGGGATAAATCTTTAAGTCATAGAGCAGCTATGGTAGGAGCTCTGAGCCAGGGGGTAACGGTTATTGATGGTTTTTCTTTTTGTGCCGATTGTCTTTCTACTCTTGCCAGTCTTGGGCTCTGGGGGGTGGAAATAATTAAAGAGGAAGAAAAAGAGAGAATTACGGTTAAAAGCGAAGGATTAGGAAAGCTAAAAGAATCAGAAGATGTCATCGATGCTGGAAATTCAGGAACTACTATGCGGATTTTAGCGGGTATAGCCACCGGGATAGAGGGGCTTACTATATTCACTGGAGACGATAGTCTTCGCCGACGACCGATGAAGAGGATTATGGAGCCTCTACGCCTCACTGGCGTAGATGTGGGAGGAAGGAATAAAGATTCTTTCCCTCCTTTTTTTGTGCGAGGTAAAAATAGGGTAAAAGCTTTTTCTTATAGTCTTCCTGTTCCAAGTGCCCAAGTCAAGTCGGCTCTGATTTTCGCTGCTCTTCGAGGAGAAGGAGTCTCTTTTATTGAAGAACCTTTGCTTTCTCGAGATCACACTGAAAACCTGCTCCGTTATTCAGGAGTTAAAATAGAAAGAAAGGGTAATGTAATTGAGGTTGAACCTCCTTCTTCTATTTCTGCTTCTTATTTATCGCTTCCTGGCGATTTATCTTCGGCCTCTTTTTTGATTGCTCTGGCTACTCTTTTACCTCAATCTCATATTCTAATTAAAGATGTGGGAATGAATCCTACTCGATCCGGGTTTTTGGCCTGTCTTCGGGAAATGGGAGGAAACTTTAAAATAATTGGGGAAAAAGAAGAGTTTGGTGAACGTCGAGGAGACATAGAAGTAGAATCTTCTTCCTTGCGAGGGATAAAAATTGAAAAAGATTTGGTCCCTCTTGTGATTGATGAAATACCTGTGATTGCGGTTCTGGCTGCTAAAGCAAAGGGAACCACGATTATTTCTGGAGCAGAAGAGCTAAGAGTAAAAGAAACTGACCGTCTGAAAGCTATAGCTCAAGGATTAAGAAAATTAGGGGTAGAAGTAGAAGAAATGAAAGACGGGCTTCTGATTCAGGGACCTTGCGTTTTTCAAGGAGGAAGGGTAGATAGTTACGGAGATCATCGGATAGCTATGAGCCTGGTAATAGCGGGAATAGTGGGGGAGGAAGATTTGATAGTGGAAGACATAGATTGTGTAAGAATAAGCTATCCTGAGTTCTTCGAAGATTTAGGAAAAATTGGGTATGGAGAATGGGAGATAAGGGAAAGATGAAAGAACATATCGCTATAGATGGACCAGCCGGAGCAGGAAAGAGCACAGTAGCTCAAAAATTGGCCTGGTGCTTGAAATATCTTTATCTTGACACTGGAGCTTTATATCGAGCGGTAACTCTTTATTTCTGGGAAAATCATATCCCATTCGAGGATTCCGAAAACCTTTCATCACTGCTTACTCAAATAAAAATAAAAGTTTCCTGGGAAGACAAGTTTCGGGTATTTTTGGATGACAGAGAAGTAACCGAAGATATTCGCCAACCCGAGGTAGATGCCTTAGTTTCTCCGGTAGCTAAAATAAAAGAGGTAAGAGATTATCTGCGCTCTGTGCAGCGAGAAATTGCTCTATCCCGCCCTTCGGTTACCGAAGGGCGGGATATTGGAACAGTGATATTGCCCGATGCAGATTTGAAAGTTTTTCTTACTGCTCGTCCAGAGATTCGAGCTTATCGCCGGTGGAAAGAAAGAAAAAATGAGGGGAATAACATAGATTATAAAATGGTTTTAAAAAACGTGCTGATGCGGGATTTTATAGATTCTACCCGGGATGATGCTCCTTTACAAAAAGCAGAAGACGCTATAGAAATAGATACCTCTTTTTTAAGTATAGATGAGGTGTTAGAAAAACTTTATAAACTGGTGGAAAACTAAGATGGAAGTACAAGTAGCAAACAGGATAGGTTTTTGCCCTGGGGTAAGGAGAGCTTTTGATTTAGCTCTTCGTGCTCTATCCCAGGGGAAGCCGATGTATTTTTTGGGAGAATTAGTTCATAATTCTCAGGCGGTCAAGATGCTGGAAGAGGAGGGAGGAATAATAGTTACTGATCCTGAAGACATACCTCCTTTTTCCTGGGTGGTTACTCGTTCCCATGGATTGGAAAAAGAAACTAAAGAATTTTTGGAGAACCGCCAGATAAAAATTATTGATACCACCTGCCCCCGGGTAAAGAAAGTACAGATTTTAGCTCAAGAATTAGAGGAAAAAGGGTACAGTCTAATTATTTTAGGTAGCCCTGAGCATCCTGAGGTAATGGCTCTACTGAGTTTCATTTCTCAGAAAGCCCTGATTTTGGAAAATAGAGAAGAATGGGGGGAATTGAATAAATTTTCTCCTCGAGAAAAAATAGCAGTGGTAGAACAAACCACTTTTCCCCGGGAAATAAAAGAGGAGTTTACTCAGGAGATAAAGGGCTTATTTCCTCACCTTAATCTTGAGGTTTTTGATACTCTGTGCGCTGAAACCGAGATGCGGCAGAGAGATTTGATAGAAAGCATCAAGCTTCACAGAATTAACAAAGTAGTGGTGGTGGGAGGGAAAAATAGTTCTAACACCAGAGCTTTATTTTTTACTGCCCGGAGGTGGGGAATAGAATCTATCTGGGTAGAAAGAGCTGAGGAACTGGAAAATGAATATGGAGGTAAGGAAGATAGAATATTAGTGGTAAGTGGAACTTCTACCCCTCATTTTTCAGTGGAGGATGTAGTAAAAAAATTAAAAGTAAGGGAAGCTTCCTTTTATGAAAGAGAAAATACCCTTGGTAGCTATCATAGGAAAAACAAATGTGGGGAAATCCACCCTATTTAATCATCTTTCCCGGAGGAGAATAGCTATAGTTGATCCGCAGCCTGGTGTTACCCGGGACTTCTTGGAAAATATAGTAGATATAGAGGGAAAGAAGATAAAGTTGGTGGATACTGGAGGATTAGAAATTCTAATAGATTCTCAGAATGAAATGCAAAAGAAAGTAGAAGAGAAAACCTGGGAAGTAATAGGAAAAGCTGATCTTCTCCTCTGGCTCCTGGATGGAAGGGAGAACCTTACCAGTATAGATTGGGAGCTGGCTTCCCATTTGCGGAAGATTAAGAATCCGGTAATAATGGTAATAAATAAAAGAGAAGGAATGACCAGCGAAGCCCTGCCTGCTGAGTTTTTTTCACTGGGTTTTGAATCTGTTATGCAGATTTCTGCTGCTCACGGAGATGGTCTTAAAGAACTCCGTAAAACAATCACCAGGATAGTAGAAGGAAACCAGGAAATTTATTTTGACAGGCATCGCATTTCGGTGGCTATTGTAGGGAAACCTAATGTGGGTAAGTCTACCCTCTATAATTCTCTCTTAGGAAAAGAGCGGTCCATTGTAAGTGATGTTCCAGGTACCACTCGAGATGCACTTCTATCCACTTTAGACACCAGCTTTGGTTACTACGAATTAATGGATACTCCAGGATTGATAACTCGACCTAAAATTAAAGAGAGAATTGATTTTTATGCTGCTTTGAGATCTGAGGAAAGTTTGCAGGATGCCATTATTGCTCTTTTGGTAATTGATCCCATTCAGGGGATTACTCGTCAGGATAAAAGGATTGCTCAAAAAATAAAAGAAGAAAAAAAAGGATGTCTGGTGTTTATTAATAAAACTGACTTAGTTTTAAACCATCATTCCCGGGGACAGGCGAAGAGACTGATAGAAGAAATCCGTCAAGATTTGGGTTTCTTGAATTATGCTTCTTTCTTATGTGGATGTGCTCTTTCTCCTTCTGTCTCTTCAGATATTTTCTCTGTTCTTGCTGGAATTGCTACTCGCTATTATCAGAGAATAAAAACCAGTTTTCTAAATGAAAAAATAAAAGAGAAAATAAACGAAGAGAGCTGGAAAGTAGGAGGAAGAACCTTCCGTACTTATTATATGCATCAAAAAGATATTGCTCCTCCTCGTTTTTATTTATCGGTTAATGTTTCTGCTACAAAAAGGGAAGAAGAGCTCCTGGCTAACCGCATAGAAAAGCTAATCCGAAAAGAAGGAGACTGGGAGGGGGTGCCTATATCTATTGAGCTCTCCGGCGAATGAAAAAAATATCTATATTTTTCTCGAATACCTTCAAAAAGAAAGAAGATATTCTCCTTATACAGTAGATAATTACGGAAGAACCCTGCGTCAATTCTCTCAATTTCTGGAAGAGAGAGACCTTACGTTGGTTCAGGCTAAAACTCAAGACCTGGCCGATTTTTTAGCCTATCTCAAAACACATCATCACCTTAAAAGGATTTCTCAAGCCAACCGTATTTCTGCTCTTCGCACTTTTTACCGCTTTCTCCGCCGTCGGGGCATAGTCGATTGTGACCCTACCGATGGGTTGGGAAAGCTCAATAAAGAGAAGAAACTACCTAATTTTTTGACTGTAGGAGAAGTGGAGTTTTTGCTTAATCACTTAAAGCAAAAGGCACGAGAAAAGCAGGATTTTCCTTCGCTCAGGAACTGGGCATTTTTTGAACTTCTCTACTCCAGTGGCTTGAGAGTCGGCGAAATAACTCAATTGAAAATCAAAAACCTTGACTTGGCGAGTAAAATGGTAAAGGTAAAGGGAAAGGGAGGGAAGGAAAGAATAGTTCCTTTTAATGAAAGTACTCAGGAAGCCTTGAGAGAATATCTAAGTCATTGTCCCTTTTCCCGGGAAGAAGTATTTTTGAGCCAGAGAGGCACTCCTTTAACTTCCCGAGGAGCAAGAAAAATTTTAGAAGCAATCACAAAAGAGGCGGGATTGGGTGGAAAACGGATTTCCCCTCATGTTTTCCGTCATAGCTTTGCTACTCACCTTTTAGGAGGAGGAGCAGAGCTAAGGATGGTACAAGAAGCCCTGGGACATTCCAGTCTTTCCACTACTCAAATTTATACCCACTTAAACTGGGATAAAATGAAGAGAGTTTACCAAGAAACTCATCCTCATGCTAAGAAGGTGAAGAACGATGATTAAGTCAACTACGGTTATTGCTGTTTTAAGAAATGGTAAGGGAGCTATGGCTTGTGATGGGCAAGTAACTATGAATGAAACCATACTGAAAGGAGGAGCGCGAAAAATTCGGCGCATTTATCAAGATAAAGTCTTAGCTGGTTTTGCTGGTAGTGGAGCAGATGGATTAACTCTTTTAGAACGTTTGGAAGAAAAACTTAATTACTATAGTGGTAATCTCCCGCGTGCTGCCATAGAGCTGGCTAAAAGCTGGAGAACTGATAAAGTTTTGAGGCAATTAGATGCTCTTCTTTTAGCTATGGATAAAGAGCATATTTTGATAATTTCTGGAAGGGGCGACGTATTGGAGCCTGATGAGCCGATAGCTGCTATCGGCTCAGGCGGAAACTTTGCTCTGGCGGCTGCTAAAGCGCTGTGGAGAGAAACTGACAAAGAAGCTGAAGAGATCGCTCGCCTTTCTTTACAAATTGCTTCAGAAATCTGTATATACACTAATAGTAATGTGACTATAGAAACTGTTTAGTCGAGGTGGGTAAAGATGCCTTTAATAGAAGAAAGCTTAACTCCGGAAGAAATAGTTGAGGAGTTAAATAAATATATAATAGGGCAAGATGAAGCTAAAAAGTGTGTAGCTATTGCCCTGAGAAATCGTATTAGGAGAAGAATGCTTCCTCCTGATATTGCTGAAGAGATAACTCCTAAAAATATAATTATGATTGGCCCCACCGGTGTAGGTAAGACCGAGATTGCCCGTCGTATTGCCAAATTAACTAATGCTCCTTTTTTAAAAGTAGAGGCCACTAAATTTACTGAAGTGGGATACGTAGGAAAAGATGTAGAATCCATAGTTAGAGACTTAACCGAATTGGCAGTAAGGATGGAGAAAAATGAACGCATAAAAAGTCAGGAAGAAAAAGCCAGAGAAATAGTAGAAGAACAAATCTTAGATTATCTTCTGGCTCTTAATCCCTCTTCTTTGGAATATGAAGATACTGTAGCTTCAGAATCTCCTCGGGTAGATGTAGTGTGGCCTAGACCTCTTTCTTCTACCCGGGAGAAAATGAGGGAAAAACTGAAAAGGGGAGAATTAGAAGAACGTTTCATCGAGATTGAGACAGAAGAAAGTTCTATTCCTCTGGGAATTATAGCTGGCGGAGGAATGGAAAGTTTGGGAATAGACTTTCAAGATCTGTTTAGTGGGGTCTTTCCTCCTCGAAAGAAGAAGAGGAAAACAAAAGTTAAAGAAGCTCGAGAGATACTTTTTAACCAAGAAGTACAGAAGTTAATTGATATGGAAGAGATAAGCAGTGAAGCAATAAGAAGAGTAGAAGAAACCGGTATAGTGTTTATCGATGAAATAGATAAAGTTGTTTCTCCAGGAGGTGGCTATGGCCCAGATGTGTCCAGAGGTGGGGTGCAAAGAGACCTGCTTCCTATCGTAGAGGGTTCTACTGTTCTTACTAAATATGGCCCAGTGAGGACTAACCATATTCTTTTCATTGCTGCAGGAGCATTTTCTCAGACCAAACCCTCTGACCTTTTACCTGAGCTGCAAGGAAGGTTTCCTATTCGAGTGGAGTTATCTTCTTTAACAGAAGAAGATCTTTACCGGATATTAATTGAGCCCTTTAACTCTTTAACCAAGCAATATAAAGCATTATTAGAAACTGAGGGGGTAAGCATAGAATTTGAAAAAGATGCTCTACGAGAAATAGCTCATATTTCTCAAGAGTTAAATCAGAGAATGGAAAATATTGGTGCTCGGAGATTACATACTGTAGTAGAAAGACTTTTACAAGATGTCTCTTTCCGTGCTCCCTACTTGAAAGGGCAAAAAGTAATTATAAATCGAGATTATGTTGAGAAACAGCTTGCTGGTGTTTTGCAAGATGAAGATATTACTCGATATATTCTTTAATCCTTTTTTATTTTCAGTTGAAAAAATTCTGTTCTTTAGGTATACTTACGGGCGGTAATTTGGTTAAAACACATGTAGAGTATTTCTGGTGCTCTAAAGAGCAACTCTACAGAGGTTAAACCAGAAGGAGGTTAGAATAATGGTAGTCACTATGAAACAGCTTTTGGAAGCCGGGGTTCATTTTGGACATCAAACCAGACGTTGGAACCCCAAAATGAAACCCTATATTTTTGCTGAAAGAAATAACATCTATATCATCGATCTTCAAAAAACTGTAGAATTAGCGGAAAAAGCTTATAATTTTGTTCGCGATTTGGCTCGGGAGGGAGGAACATTCCTCTTCGTAGGCACTAAAAAACAAGCTCAAGAAGCTATTGAGCAAGAAGCTAAACGTTGTGGTATGTTTTATGTTAACCAGAGATGGTTAGGAGGAATGCTTACTAACTTTTCTACTATTCGCCAAAGCATTGAACGGTTGAAAAAGATTGAAGAAATGGAAGAAAAAGGGATACTGGAACGGCTTCCCAAAAAAGAGGTTATGCAGATAAAGAAAAGAAAAACTCGCCTGGAAAAATATCTGAGTGGTATTCGAGACATGGAAAGGTTACCTGATGCTCTTTTTGTGGTTGACCCCCGAAGGGAAAGAAATGCAGTTTTAGAAGCAAGGAAGATGGATATTCCTATTATAGCTATTGTAGATACTAATTGCGACCCGGATGAAATTGATTATCCCGTTCCTGGAAATGATGATGCTATTCGGGCTATTCGTCTCTTTTCTGCTCTTGTTGCTGATGCCATACTGGAGGGAAAGAGACTAGCTGGCGAAGGGCAAGAAATGATAGCTACAGAAGGAATAGCTATTCCGGAAGAGGTGGAAGAAGAGAAAAAAGAAACAGAACTTGTAGCTCAAGAAGAAGATGCTTCACAGATATTAGAGGAGCTCCAGGACTTAGGATTAGAAGAAATTGAAGAGGAAGACACAGAAGAACAGGAGGATGATGATAACTGATGAGTGCTACAGCTAAAGAGGTTTTTGAGCTTCGAAATTTAACCGGAGCTGGGGTGATGGACTGTAAAAAAGCGTTAGAAGAAGCAGGAGGAGATATAGAAAAAGCCTGTGATATATTACGTCGCAAGGGTTTAGAAGCTGCAGCTAAAAAGCAGGGCAGAGTAGCGCAAGAAGGGTTGATTGGAGCTTATGTTCATACTGATGGTAAAATTGGAGTCCTGGTAGAGGTGAATTGTGAGACCGATTTTGTCGCTCGCACTGATGAGTTTCGTTACTTAGTAAAGGAGCTGACTTTACAGGTAGCTGCTCAAGCTCCTCGCTGGGTAGCTCCAGAGAATGTTCCAGAAGAAATAAAAAAGAAAGAAGAAGAAATTTACCAGGAACAATTGAAAGACAGTAATAAACCAGAAGAAGTCAAACAAAAAATTGTGGAAGGAAAGATGAAAAAGTTCTTCGAGGAAAATTGTCTTCTGGAACAACCTTATATTCGAGAACCAGAAAAAAAAGTGAAAGACCTTCTTATGGAGACTATTGCCAAATTAAGAGAAAACATAGTGGTCAGGAGGTTTGTGCGCTACAAACTGGGCGAAGACAATGAGTGACCAACAATCATCTCCTTTAAGATTTAAAAGGGTTTTGATTAAATTATCGGGAGAGGCATTAATGGGGTCTCTCCCTTTTGGTATTGATATTCAGGTTCTGGATTATATAACTAAGGAAGTTGAAAAAGTAAAAAATGCGGGAGCAGAAATTTGTATAGTAGTGGGAGGAGGAAATATTTTTCGAGGTAGAACAGCAGGGGATAAAGGTATCAGTCGAGTAACTGCCGACTATATGGGGATGTTAGCTACAGTTATTAATGCTCTGGCCTTGCAAGATTTTTTAGAAAATGAAGGGATTCCCACCCGGGTGCAAACTGCTATCGAAATGCGAGCTGTAGCTGAGCCCTATATCAGGAGAAAAGCCATCCGACATTTAGAAAAGGGAAGGATAGTTATCTTTGCCGGCGGTACTGGTAATCCTTACTTTACTACTGATACTGCAGCTGCCCTGCGAGCAGCCGAGGTGCGAGCAGAAGCTTTGCTCAAAGCTACTAAAGTAGATGGAATTTACGAAGCTGACCCCCTCATGGAAAAAAATGCTTACAAATTTGACCACTTAGACTATTTAGAGGTTTTGAATCGGGGCCTTAAAATAATGGATTCCACAGCTATTTCTCTTTGTATGGAAAATAATATCCCTATTATTGTATTTAATGTTAATAAAGCAGATAACCTGGTCAAAATAGTTACTGGCCACAAGATAGGAACTTTAGTAGGGAGGGAGAAAAATGAATGAGAACTTAAAATCGGTAGTTAAAGATGTGGAAAAAAGGATGAAGCAGGCTATAAATGTAGCTCGAGAAGAATTATCTCATGTCAGAACAGGGAGAGCTTCTCCGGCTCTGGTAGAAGATTTAGAAATTGACTATTATGGAACAATTATGAAATTGAAACAAATAGCTTCCATTACTACTCCTGATGCCCGGACTATTATAATACAACCCTGGGACAAAAATGCTCTTTCTCTTATTGAGAAAGTTATCTGGAAATCGGATTTAGGATTTAACCCTCAGGTGGAAGGAGGAGCGATTCGCATCATCATACCTCCTCTTACTGAAGAGAGAAGGAGAGAAATAGCTAAGATGGCAAAAAAATGGATAGAAGAAGCTAAAGTAGCTATAAGGAATCTTCGTCGCGAAGCCAATGAAGAAATTAAAAAAATGGAAAAAGGTGGAGAGATATCAGAAGACGATAGTGAAAGAGCGCAAGCTGAGGTGCAAAAACTCACCGATGAGCACATAAATGAGTTAGATAGCCTATGGGAAAAGAAAGAGAAAGAGATAATGACCGTATAGGTATAATATTAAGGCACGTAGCCATCATCATGGATGGGAATGGAAGATGGGCAGAAAGACAGGGTTTGCCTCGTCTGGAAGGACATAGAAAGGGAGTAGAAGTAATAAGAAATCTGGTAGAAGAAACGGTAAAAGCAGGTATTCCTTTTCTTACTCTTTATGCTTTCTCTACTGAAAACTGGAAGAGGCCGATAAACGAAATTCAGGGTTTGATGAGATTATTTATGGAGAGCATAGATAAATATGGTAAGGAGCTGGAAGAAAACAGAGTCAAAGTAAAATTTTTGGGAAGAAAAGATGGGCTTCCCCAAGACCTTACTTTGCAGATAAATGATTTAGAAAAATCCACACTGAAGGGTGAGAACTTGAATCTTAATCTAGCCATAAACTATGGGGGAAGAGATGAAATTTTGAGGGCGGTAAAGAATATTTATCAGACAGATCATTCTCTTCTTACCTCTTTATCGGAAGAGAATTTCAGTATTTATCTTGATACTGGAAATCAACCTGACCCCGACCTTTTAATTCGTACTGGAGGAGAAAAAAGGATTAGTAATTTTCTTCTCTGGCAAATTGCCTATACTGAGCTATGGTTTACTGATACTTTATGGCCTGATTTCACTGTGGAAGAGTATCACCAGGCTTTTCAGGATTTTACGGGGCGGAAAAGGAATTTTGGGGGTAGAGTTTGAAGGCCACCACTCAGTCATCAGATTTGAAAAAAAGGGCCTGGAGTGTAATCTGGGCTTTACCTGTTTTCCTGTTTTTAATCCTTTTTTCTCCCCAGACTTTAATTTTAGTTTTTTTCTTTCTTTCTCTCGGTTCTTTGAGAGAATATGGTCAGCTGGTTTATGAAAGGGGAGAATGGACTCCATGGCTGTGGTTTTCTCTGGCTTCCCTTGTTCTTCTCTACCTTTCACTAATCAACATCGATTATAAAATAATTCTTTTTTCAGGATATATTCTATTTCTAGTATTAATAGGATGGGGACTTAAAAAGCCTGAACAAATAGTAGAGCAAGTAGCTTTTTATCTTCTGGGATTTCTGTACTGTTCTTTGTTACCTTTTTTTTGGGTAAAAATGGGTATTGCTTATGACCGAGGGAGTATAATTCTTTTTGCACTTCCCGTGTGGACAAACGATATCTTTGCTTATTTGGTAGGTAGAAAATGGGGTAAACATAAAATAGTCCCTCGGATCAGTCCGGGAAAAAGCTGGGAGGGTCTGGCAGGGGGAATAGGAATGGCAACTCTTACGGGTTTAATTCTTGTTACACCTCCTGTTTCTTTCTCTCTCTTTCAGGGACTTTTAGCCGGATTTTCGATAGCATTGGTTTCTTTTTTAGGAGATATCTGGGAGTCAGTACTGAAAAGGAGGGCAGGAGTGAAAAATTCAGGTAATTTTTTGCCTGGACATGGAGGAATTTTAGACCGTTTTGATTCTTTTTTCCTGGTCGGGCCTTTAGTTTATCTTTTAAGATTATCCTGGGGGGGATGAGAATGAAAGTAGCCATCTTGGGTTCTACTGGTTACTTGGGAGAACAAATATTAGAGGTTTTAGCTCGAAGAAAAGATTTTGAAATTATACTTATATCCGGGTATTCCAAGGAAAGAAGGTTAAGAGAGCAGGCTCAAGAATTTAGTGTTCCTTATGTTTTTAATCCTCAGGGTAGAAAAGATTTTTGGAAAAACTCATCTACCAATCTTATAACTGATTATGACCTCTTAGAAGAAGTCATTTTTCAAGAAGTGGAAGGGGTTTTCTTTGCTGCAAGCGGGATAGAATTTTTGGATTTGTTTTGGAAACTTATGGATACATCTCACATCTTGTGGGTTGCCAGCAAAGAAATTATCATACTAGCTGGAGAAATAAAGTCTCACCTTCTTAAAGAGCGAGAAAACTTGATCCCTCTAGATAGTGAGCATAATGCTCTATGGCAAATGCTAAAGTGGGTTAAAAGAGAAGAGATTTCCTGGGTTTATTTAACTGCTTCGGGAGGTGCATTTTACGAATGGGAGGGGAGATGGGATGATATTACTCCAGAAATGGCTTTGGCCCACCCTAACTGGAAAATGGGAGCTAAAATCACAGTTGACTCAGCTAATCTGGTAAATAAAGGATTAGAGGTAATTGAAGCTTCTTCACTTTTCGGATTCAGCGTGGAGGAGGTAGAAGTAGTAGTGCAAAGAGAAAGCTTTATTCATGCTCTGATAGGGTTGAGAGATGGGTTCTCCTTAGCCTTGCTTTCCCCCCCAGATATGAGGTCAGTAATCCTAAACGCTATTTCTTTGAAAAAGAGAGAGGCAAACCCCTTTCAAAGCCTGGATTTCTCCCGAATTAAATCTTTGAATCTTAGCTATCCGGTACCAGAGAAGTTTTCAGGTTTTTATTTAGCTCGGGAGGCAGGCAAAAGAGGGAAGGGGTATCCAGCACTTTTCTGCGGAGCTGATGAAGCTCTGGTAAGAGCTTTTCTCTCCCGAGAAATCTGCTTTGGAGAAATATCTCTTCTTTTAGAGAGAATTTTAGAACAAAAAATTAACCCTCCCCGGAGTTTAGAAGAAGTAAAAGCTATCTATCGCCGAGGTTATCAATCAGCTCAAACATTAATTTTAGAAAGAAAGAGTATTCAATGATAATAACTATATTAGCTTTTATCTTTGTCATCAGTCTTTTGATAATAGTCCACGAATTCGGGCATTTCATTATGGCTAAGTGGTTTGGGGTACAAGTTTTAAGTTTTTCCATAGGCTATGGCCCCAAACTGGTATCTTTTACCCGAGGAGAAACTGAATTTTCTATCCGTCTAATTCCTCTAGGGGGGTTTGTGAAAATGGGAGGAATGGAGGGAAATGTCATTGAAGGATATGAAGAAGCTAATACTCCTCCGGAGAAAAGATTTGACCATAAACCTCTATGGCAACGAAGTCTTATTGTAGCAGCTGGTCCTATTATGAATATAGTTCTTTCTATAGTTTTATTATTTATTGTTTTCACTGTGGCGGGAATTCCCACTGGTAACCTGAAAGTACAGGAAGTGGTGGCCGGAGGCCCGGCAGACCAGGCTGGGCTAAAGGCAGGAGATATAATTTTAGAGGTTAATGGAAAGTCTGCTTCCGATCTGGATGAAGTAGTAAGTGTTATTTCTTCCCATCCTGGGGAGGAAATAGAATTAACTATTAAAAGGAGAGAAGAAGAGATAAGACTTAAAGTAATTCCAGAGTGGAACGAAACAGAAAAACGGGCACTTATTCAAGTGATTTTCGGGGTGGAAAACCAAAAATTAAATCCTCTTTTAACTTTATTTCACAGTACTAAGACGACAATTAGCTGGTTTGTTCTTACTGCTCTAGGTTTGCTTTATATTATTCTGGGAAAAATCCCCGCGGAAGTGGCTGGTCCTCTGGGAATAGCTCAAATAGCCGGTCAAGCAGCTCAATTAGGTTTTTTGAATCTCCTCATGTTCTCTGCAGTAGTAAGTGTATCTCTGGCTCTTTTTAATATTCTGCCTATACCCGTTTTAGATGGAGGGTATCTCCTACTTTTCCTCTACGAGAAGATTCGAGGTAAACCCCTTGAACCAGAAAAAATAGGCTGGGTTTACTTTATTGGAATAATTTTAATCTTTTCTTTAGCTATCTTTGCCACTTATCAAGATATCATGAGAATGGTGATAGGGAAATGAAAAGAGAGAATACCAGAGAAGTTTCTCTGGGAAAAATAAAAGTGGGAGGCAAAAACCCCATCTGGGTAGAAGCAATGGGGAGAGAAAGTCCTGCTAAAGTTAAAGAAAGCATAGAAGAAATAGAGAAGGTGATAGAAGAAGATTGTGAAATTTTTCGTCTGGCTGTGCCTGATGAAGAATCTCTTCTTGGTCTTTTAGAGATTAAAAGGCGAATAGACATCCCTTTAATAGCTGATGTTCATTTCAATTTAGACTTAGGAATAAAAGCAGCTCAGTTAGGAATAGATGCAGTAAGAGTAAATCCGGGGACGGCAGGTAATAAGAAAAAACTGGGAGAATTGATAAAAATCTTACAGGATAAAAATTTAGCTCTTCGTATAGGAGCTAATACTGGGTCTCTTCCTCTCCATTATCGGGGAAAAAATCGGGTAGAAGCACTTTTTGGTAGCTTGGAGGAGTTGGTATCTATTCCAGAGAAAAATAATTTTAAAAATATAATCCTTTCTGCTAAATCCACTGATGTGGAAGAAACTATCATCATATACGAGAAATTAAGTCGGGCCTTTCCCTATCCTTTACACGTGGGATTAACTGAAGCAGGGGAGGGAGGAGAAGGAATTGTCAAATCTTCTATTGCTCTGGGAATTATATTGCGAGAGGGAATAGGAAATAACATCCGGGTTTCCTTAACTGCTACTGATCCTGTTTTGGAGACACGAGTAGCTTGGAGTATTTTAGAGGTCTTGAAGCTAAGGTCTAAAGGGCTGGAGATAATTTCCTGCCCCACTTGTGCTCGAAGAAAAGGAGATGTAGTAGCCTTAACTAGAGATTTCAAACAGAAAGTAAGAGAGAGAAAAATAAAAATAGTGGGTAAAGTAGCTATAATGGGTTGTGAAGTGAATGGACCGGGAGAAGCGAAGGAAGCAGATTGGGGTCTTGCTTTTGCCCCTCAAGAAAAAGCACTTCTTTTTTCCCGGGGGGAAAGAATAAAAATAGTTAGGCAGGAAGAAGCAGAAGAAGAATTGATAAGTTTGATTATAAAAGAAATGGAGGAGAAAGGACCTTGAGGATGTCTTTGATGTTTGTTCCCACCTTAAAAGAAAATCCCCAGGAAGCAGAAATAGCGAGCCACAGTTTGATGTTGCGAGCAGGAATGATTAGACAGCTTTCTTCTGGTGTTTACATTTTTTTGCCTTTAGGACTGCGTACCCTTAATAAAATTACTAGAATAGTTAAAGAAGAAATGGATAGAGCGGGGGGACAGGAATTGCTTCTACCTGCCTTGCACCCTGGAGAATTGTGGAAAGAAACAGGAAGATGGGAAATTTATGGGCCGGAATTGATCCGATTAAAAGACCGTAAAGACAGAGATTTTTGTTTAGGTCCTACTCACGAAGAAGTAATCACCGATTTAGCCCGTCGTGAAATCCATTCTTATCGACAGCTACCACTTTTATTATATCAGATCCAAACTAAATTTAGAGATGAAATGAGACCGCGGTTTGGGGTGATGAGAGCTCGAGAATTCATAATGAAAGACTTATATAGTTTTGATAGAGATTTTGAGGGGTTGAGAGTTAGTTATGAAAAGATGTACAATGCTTATTGTAAAGTTTTCAGCCGTTGTGGTTTATCCTATAAAGCCGTTCCTGCTGAGAGTGGGGTAATCGGTGGAGAAGTATCTCATGAATTTCTCATTCTGGCTGATTCTGGAGAGGAAAAATTTTCAGTATGCCCGAGTTGTGATTTTAGTACTACTCAAGATGAGGAAAAATGCTCCAATTGTGGAGCTAATTTAGAAGAAAAGAGAGGAATAGAAGTAGGTCATATATTTCAGCTGGGGACTAAATATAGTGAGCCTATGAAAGCTTATTTTGTAGATAAGGATGGGGAAGAAAAGCCGCTAATCATGGGTTGTTATGGTATTGGTATTGGCAGGACTATGGCTGCAGCTATTGAAGCTTATCATGATGAAAAAGGAATTCAATGGCCTATTAGCATCTCGCCTTATGAAGTGGAAATAATACCAGTAAACTGGAAGAAAGTAGAACAAAGAAAGGCGGCAGAAGGAATTTACCAGGAGCTAAAAGAAAAAGATTTTGAGGTAGTGATAGACGATCGGGAATTCAGCGCTGGTTATAAATTCAGCGAAGCAGATTTGATTGGTTTTCCTCTTCAAGTGATTGTGGGGGAAAAAATGTCTCAAGAGGGAAAGATAGAAATCAAAGTTCGTCATAATAATGAGAGATGGGAGACAAAAAGGGAAGAAGTTTTAACTCTTCTTTTAAAATTAAAGGAGGAATTGGCTCCAAAAGCCTGAATTATGGATGTAAATACTAAAACTACAGCCATTATAGCTGCTTATAATGAGGAAAAAACCATCGGCCCTATTATTGATGTTTTAAAAGCTATTCCTTTCTTAAACCAGATTGTAGTGGTAAGTGACGGATCTACTGACCATACAGTAGATATTGCCAGGAGTAGGGGGGTAGAAGTAGTGGAGCTCCTGTATAACGTAGGTAAAGGTGGAGCTCTTTATCAAGGGTTGATGAATACCACTTCTAACGTAGTTCTTTTAGTGGATGCTGACTTAATAGGGCTTACTCCTCAACATGTAATAGATTTAGTTAAGCCAGTTATAGATGAGGAAGCTGACGTTACCATTGGTATCTTTGAAGATGGTCGTTTTGCTACCGACTTTGCTCAAAAAATTGCCCCTTTTCTTTCTGGCCAGAGAGCTATAAGGATCGACATTCTAAGGAATATTCCTGATATAGAAGTTTCCCGTTATGGAGTAGAAGTAGCTATCAATCGCTATATTCGAAAAAATGGAGTGAGAGTAAAGTTAGTTAAGCTTCCCGGGCTTACTCAAGTAATGAAAGAAGAAAAATTAGGATTGGTTAAAGGATTGAGAGAAAGGATGAAAATGTACCGGGATATTATTAAGAACTTTTACAAGGGAGGTAATAGATAAAAGTTGGAGGAAAAAAGGGGAATCCTGATTCTTGTGGATCGGGGAAATGATAGTTCTTTTTCTTCTCGGGAAGGAGAAAGAAAAGAAACCGAGGAAGTTGCTTGGAGTGCAGGCTGGAAAATTTTATCAGTAGTAGAATCTCGAGTGAAAAACCCTTTTTATAAGTATTATTTGGGGAAAGGAAAAGTAGAGGAAGTTAAAAGTTTAATTGAGGATAACCCGGAGATTAATTTTATTTTGTTTAACGTAGAAATAACTCCTTCTCAACAGAGGAATCTGGAAAAATTCTGGCAGGTTCCTGTCTATACCAAGAATGCTTTAATTCACGAAATATTTGCCCAGAGGGCTCGTACTGCTCAAGGGAAAATCAAAGTAGAGTTAGCTCAACTCCATTACCAGCTTAGCCGTTTAACCGGGAAGGGTAGAGACCTATCCCAGACGGGAGGAGGTATAGGTACTCGAGGTCCGGGAGAACAAAAAATTGAAGTAGAGAGAAGAAAAATTAAAGATCGTATTGCTAACTTAAATCAGGAGCTAAGAAAAATAGAAAGGCAAAGAGAGGTACAAAAAAACTTACGTCGAGAAAGGAAAATTCCCAATGTTGCTTTAGTGGGTTATACCAACGCTGGAAAATCCACCTTACTGAATGCTTTAACTGGCTCTCAGGTTTATGTAGAAAAGAAGATGTTTGCCACTTTGGACCCTACCACAAGAAAACTTTTTATCCCTGGAATAGGAGAAGCGCTTTTTACCGATACTGTAGGATTTATCCGAGAAATGCCTCCTACTATAAAAGATGCTTTTCGGGCTACTTTAGAAGAAATTAAAGATGCTGACTTAATACTGGAAGTGATAGACATTTCTGATGAAGATTACTATCTCCATTTCCAAGTCATAAATCAAATCTTAGAAGAGCTAGAAATAAATAATTCTCCTCGAATTTTAGTCTTTAACAAAATTGATCTTCTTTGCTCACCCTTAATTTTAGAACGAGATATAAAAGAAAATTATACCTATGTCTTTGTATCGGCACAGGAGCTAAGGGGACTGAAAGAGCTTAAAGAGAAAATTTCTTCTTCCTTACAACATGAGGTTAGGCACTTGTGCCTGCAGGTTAACTATTCCCAGCTTCCACTAGTGCAGGGAGCAATATACCACCAGGGATATATAGAAGATCTAAAAACAACGAAAAACGGAGAAGTAATGATAAAATGTGTGGTTCGAAAAGAAGCCGCCGATAAAATTTGCCATCTTTCTCTCGCTCGGGTTTAAATAATAATTTTAGTTCCCATAATGTATATTATGTAAAGTTTTTATTTTAGTTCTATTTAGATAGTTTTTCAGCTAGATCAAAAGCTTGAACAAAGCTCTTAATATTAGCTACCCCTTTGTATGCAATATCAAAAGCAGTTCCATGGTCCACTGAAGTACGAACTATTTTTAGACCTAAAGTGACGTTAACTCCTCCTTCAAAATCAAGGAGCTTTACCGGAATGTGTCCTTGATCATGATACATAGCAATTACCACATCATACTTTCCTCGATAAGCCTCAAGAAAGACAACATCAGGAGAAATAGGTCCTGCTACTTCCCAGTTCTTACTTCTTACTTCTTCTACTGCCGGAATAATTTCCTCTATCTCTTCCCTTCCAAAAGCTCCATCTTCCCCGGCATGAGGGTTGAAACCAGAAATTGCAATTTTGGGCTTTCTACCTAATAGCATTTGCATGGCTTCTCCGGCAAGAGTTGTCACTTCAACAACTCTATTTTTTTTAATAAACTTGGCTACCTCTGTTAAAGGAATATGAGTGGTTACGTGAACAACTTTCAATTTTTCTGAAGTTAACATCATAGCATAATTGGATTGACCACAAAGTTGAGCAATAAATTCAGTATGACCAGTAAAAGTAGGATCAGTTAGCCGAATAGCTTTTTTATTTACCGGCAAAGTTACCAAAGCACTTACCTTACCGTCTAAGGCCATCAAGGTCGCGCGTTCAACATATTTTTGGGCAGCAAAACCTGCTTTGGAAGACACCTTCCCTATCTCTATATCTTTTTCTTCTAGAAGGCCTAAATCAAGAATGTTAAGCCTGCCCTTTTCCCATTGGGAAAGATTGACTATTTTTTTTAAAGGAACTTGATACTTTAGCAAGCGACTACAGAAATCCATTACCTGATAATCACCAATTACCACAAAGTCTTTTCCTGTTTCTCCTTTTCGAAAAGAATTCAAAATTATCTCCGGGCCTACCCCGTTGGGGTCACCCATAGTCACTCCAATAAACACTATCTTCCTCCTACAAAACATTTATCAACTTCACCAGAGTTTCTTTCTCTCCAAAAGCACCAGCTTTGGTAATTAAATAAAGTTCTTCTCCTTCTTCTGTTATTACCTGAGAAAGGGGCACTCCAGGAAGAAGTTCTTCCCCGGGATTTATTCTTTTCCAGCTAAAGCTTTCTAGGACTCCTCTTGTGGTATCCCCTCCGAAAACTATTATCGTTCTTCTTTCATCACTTCTTTTTATCAACTCTTTTACCAGATTTCCCAATTTTTGGGAAATAAGGGAAGGAACTTTTTCCCACTCCCACCCTTCTTTTTGAGCTAACTCTCGATATTCTTCTAAATCTTTTCTACTTTTTACCGTTCTGATGATAAAACCAGGGTCCCTTTGAAAATAATAACAGATCTTTTGAAAAAAACCCTCTATGTTATCCTCAAAAAAGAAAGTAGGGGGAAGAATAACCTGAGGTATACCTTTTTGAGATGCAAAATCCAATTGCTCCAGAGAAAGAGGATGAAGGCTACCTCCTATTACCAACCATTGGGAGGGAGGAGTAAAAACTCTACTTTTAGCTATTTGTAAATCCAAAAATTGAGCTAAATACTCAGCGAAACCAGCGCACCCAGCAGTAAGAAAGATTTTACCCTCTCTTTGTAAAATTAACCCAATTTCCTTTAAGTCTTGATCGTTTTTGGCATCTAAAACTATTATCATCCTTCTATTTCTTTTAGAGTTATATTTCAAAAAAACATTTCTTCTATTCTCATTAACTACTTCTACTGAAAGAGAAGATTGTTTCTGAATAACTTCAGGAATATAACCTTCTTTGGCTGGATTCAGAATATCTTGAGCCAAATCACTTTGGCAAGCAGCTTTTCCACAAATTAATTGATAGCCTCCTCGAGTAATTCTCCCCATTCGAGGAAAAGCCGGAATAAAGAAAAGCTCTTTTCCCCCAGTCACGTCAAGCAAAGCTTCAAATTCTTTTCCTATGTTCCCTCTAAGAGTAGAATCAGTTTTTTTGTAAAAGCTCTGGATTTCAAACCGAGAAAGAGCTAATTCAACCACTTCTTTAACTCTTTGGTAAGCTTCTCCGGGAGAAACATTTCTAGTATTAGTATCTACTACCAATACCTGAAGATTCGCCTCTATATTCCTTAAAGGAAGCTGGTTATCTGGGACTACTAAAGTGGGAAACCCCTGCTTAGAGAATTGAACTCCAGTATCTAGTGCTCCAGTAGCATCATCAGCTATAACTAAAAGAGGAAGGGCTGGTTTATTCATTATTTGTTAAAAATCCTTTAACTCCTCTTCCTCCGGAGTTAATAAATCTTTAAAGTCTTCTGTTACCTCTATGCTATTACATTCTTTTATCTCTGAAAGAACTCTAGAGCTAACATACATCTGGTTTAAGCTCAAAGTATCTTTGATCCGAATCAATCGAATTTCTTCTGGATCAATAATTCGGCTAGCCCTGAGTGCCCATTCTAAAGCTTGCCGATCATTTTTGGCTATCAGTGGTAACTTTCCTCTTTCCAAAAAAGTACTGGTTAAGATGTTCTCATAAGTAGATGGAAAATCTATCTTTCGGTAAAAATTCTCAGTTATAATATCAGCTAACCCCATACCAGTAGCGTTACCATGAGATTCATCAGTTAAGTTTCTGACTATGATTACTTTAATATGGGGTTTTTCAGGTTCTGGCTCGCCGTCAATGTTCATTCTTCCAATTACATTGGTATCCATTCCACTCCCACTAACATCTTTTCCCATTTGGTCTACTACCAAAATATCTATTTTATCTACTGGAAGAACAGGCATATTTTCCCAGGCCAATTTTAAAAGTTTTTCTTCTTCTGCTTCAAAGTCAAATGGTTTAAGTGCCTTCACTAACATTGTTTGATGAAAAGAATTTTCGATTATAGCCAGACCCAGAACAATGTTTCCATATTTTATAATCTGTTTGGCAGTTTCAGGAATTAATTCTTTAAGTCCTCTGGCTCCAAAGCGATGCATTTCTAAAGCTTCTTGATGTTTGCCTAAACCAATAACACACATTTTAAGAAGTCCGCTTTCAGTTCGACCATGAAAATCAGTGTGAGGTTTAACTCGGTTAATAATAACGGTTCCATCAGCCTCATAAGCTACTTTGCTCATGTACACTCTATTGGGTAAATTTCCTTTCGGAAGTTCTACAACCTCCATAGAAGGATAAATAGGAGCACCTACGTATTCTTCTTTTATACCATAACTCTCTAGAATCTCTCTTTGTCCTTCTGGAGTAGCTCCACCATGGCTACCCATAGCTGGAATGATGAAAGGATAACCTCCTTTATCTTTAACCCACTGGGCTACAACTCTTACTATCTCATGAATTTGAGAAATACCTCTACTACCAACTGCAATAGCAATTCGAGATCCCTTTTTGATAGTTACTCCTGAGCAATTAAGCTCTTCTATCACTCCTTTCTCAACTGAAGAAAGGGTACAAAGACTAAGAGGTTTTTGAACTATTTTAGTAACCGGGATAATATTAATCACCTCTGCTTAAAGACAAAATGGAATACTCTCTCCTCTACTCTACCTCTTTATATGAATTTATCTTCTTAACCTTGGTAATATTAAAGGAGTTTCTTTTGCGTATATCCTATACTCCTCACCGAATTTTTTGTAGAGTTCTTCTTCCTCTTTTTTCACTCTTTTCCTTAATCCCCCAAGAAATAAGATAAATAGTATCCAACTATACCAACTTCCGGCAATTAAGGTTACTCCTAAAAAGAAGATCAGATTGGAAAGGTAAATAGGATGTCTAACGCGAGCGTAAACCCCTGACTTAATAAGTTTTTCACTATTATCAGAAGAAGAAAGTGGTGACCAATACCGACCTAATTCTTTCCGAGCAAGAATATTTAAGTAAATACCAAAGAACATCAATACTAAACCGATTAAAAATAAATAGAATAATGAGTACTCTCCCATCAAAGAAATGATAGTATTAATAATAAGAGCTATGGAACAGATATAAATGATATAAAAAGTGTAATCTCTGCTTTTTATAAGGCTGGGCCATCGAGGTATTGAAGCACCAGTCTGACGCGAGATATAAATACCGGCGTAGCTATAAAATAAAACGCAACTTATAAATACTATTAATAACCATTCATTCGTTATTTTACTCACCTCATTTCACAAATTTTACTTCTTCTACTCTACAATTACAATTCAATTATAGTATTCTGCAGAACCTGTTAAATTGCTCAAATTTTAAAAGCAAGTTATATTGAAGTTAAAAACTCGGGATTGCCACGCACTGAGGAGGGATTTTTTCCCAGTAGATTTTAATATCTCTATTTTAAGTCTTGTATATTCTATGGAATTATAAAGGGCCCTTTCTCTTCTGTAGCTTTATTATTCTATGCTACGGACTGTTAAGGCGAGGCTCGCGATTGACGAGAGGGGGTTATCCCAATAATATCGAGATATAGATAAATAAAACACTAAAATCTCATAAAAATGCAGAATTACTTATGGAAAAATCTGAAAAAACCATGTATTATGTTTCATAAACAAGAGAAACAGTGAAGGAAATGAAAGCGAGCCGGGAAAATTTCTCATCAGGTTTTACTGTTCTTGAACTCTTAATAGTGCTTTCTATCGTTTCTGTGATTTCAGCCTTTTCTTTTCCCTGCTTACTTGGCTGGCAAGCTTCCTTTCTGGGAAAACTTACTGCTCAGAGAATAGCTAGCGAGTTACGTCTAGCTAAGATAGAGGCATTAAGAACTGGAGTAACTACCCAGATTATCTTTGACCCTGTTCAGGATTTTTTCACCTATCAAGGTTGCACTTCTAAAAGAGTTAATTTTCCTAAAGGGGTAGACCTCTGTACTACTAACTTCAGTCGACATACTATCCTTTTCTACCCTACTGGTACCCCTTCTATGGGAGGAACGGTTACTATTAGAATAAATGAAAAACTATTGCATCTTATTATTACTCCAGTTACCGGGAGAGTTCGCATCAGTGAAAAATGATGAAGGCTTTACTCTAATAGGTATTCTTATTGCTTTGTGTATCTTTTCTTTTTTAATACTGGTCGTTGGACAGGAAATAAATTTTATTGGAAAGACTCAGAAAAGCTCTACTATTAAGATTAAAGCTCTTATAGACGCTGTAAACACTATGGAAGAATTAAAAAATGACGAAGTCCCTGCCTCAGGAAAAGAAGAAAAAGAAGAGTTTGTGATAGAAAGTCAGGTAGGGGATTTTTCCCCTGAAATTTATGAGCTTAAAGTAATGGTGGAGGACAAAAATGGTGAGGAAATTCTTTCTTTGCAAACACTTCGGGAAAAATGATGAAGGCTTCCTCTTGATCGAAGCCTTAATAAGTTTTGTTATTCTTCTACTTTTAGTGGTGGCAGTTAGTAGTTTAGTTATTTTATGGGGAAAACTTTTTAATTCCTTATCCCAAAAAATAGAGGAAGAAGAAAATCTTCTCGGGTCTATAAATACCCTCTTCCAGTTAGTGAGGTATAGCGATAATCTTCAATCTTATTCTAACGGTAGAAAACTAACCATGACTTTATCCTCTAATCCCTTAGAAATCTATTCCCAAGGAGGAACTTTATTACTCAAAAACAAAGGAGTGTCTAACCCCATAGCTGAAGGATGCAGCGAGGCTCGCTTCATTGTGGAAGGGAGTGAAGAAAAACCCTTTATGAGAGCTCATTTGGTTTTTGGAAAAGAAGGTGTTGATATTCAAATAAACCCTTGCCTTTTATTATCACCTTGATATTAAGTGTTTCTTGAAAGAAATTTTGAAAGGAGGAAGTGAAATGGAAACATTTTGGGGAGAATATCAAAAGGAGATAGAATCATCCTTTATTATCTTAGAAAAAGAAAGGGTAATTCCTCGCCTGTGGGAAAAAGATTATACTCTCTGGAAACCATCCCCTCAGGAAATTGTTAATCGTTTGGGTTGGTTAAATGTTTTTCAAGAGATGCAAAAAAATGTAGCTCGATTAGAAAATATGACTGATGAGCTGATAAAAGAAGGTTTTCAGGAGGCTCTTCTTCTGGGAATGGGAGGATCGAGCCTGGCTCCTGATCTATTTAAAAAAGTGTGGGGAAGCAAAAAGGGATTTTTGAATCTCCATGTTCTTGATAGTACTGACCCTGAGATGGTAAACTACTACGCTCAGTCTTTGGACCCTGGTAAAACCCTCTATATTGTCTCTACCAAATCAGGAAATACCTTGGAAACTCTCTCCTTTTTCAAGTTTTTTTATAATCTGGTACAGGAAAGACTCGGGAAAGAAACAGGAAGACATTTTATTGCCATAACCGACCCTGGTAGTCCTCTCGTTCAGTTAGGAGAACGATATGGATTTCGTGAAGTATTTTTGAATTCTCCCGATATCGGAGGCCGTTATTCTGCTTTTTCTTTCTTTGGTCTTGTGCCTGCTACCCTCATAGGAATAGATTTATCTCTTCTTCTTGAAAAAGCTACCCTTGCTTCCCAAAAATGTTCACCCTCCACCCTTCTTGAAAATAATGAAGGTGCTATCCTGGGAACGGCTTTGGGAGTTTTAGCCCAAAAAGGTAGAGATAAACTAACTTTTTTCTTCTCTTCTCCTCGATGGGAAAGTTTTGGTGACTGGTTAGAACAATTGATTGCTGAAAGCACAGGTAAAGAGGGAAAAGGAATATTACCAGTTATCGACAAACAACCTGGTAAACCAGAAGTATATGGAAAAGACCGCTTGTTCATTTATATAGAGGGAGAAAAAAATGACTCTCTCGATAATTTACTTGAGGAGTTAAAAGACGCTGAACACCCGGTTATAAAAATACCTATCACTGATAATTACGATTTAGGGGAACAAATATTTATCTGGGAATTTGCTACTGCTTTATCCGGTTACTGGCTAAAAATAAATCCTTTTGACCAACCCAATGTAGAATCTACCAAAAAATTCACTCAGGAAATGATGAGAAAGTATAAAGAAGGTAGCTGGGAAGAAGAAAAACCCATCTTGATAGAAAAAGGATTCAATGTATTTTGTGATTTTTCTGCTTCCTCCTTAGAAGAGGTTCTAAAACAGTTTTTAGGATTTGTGGAGTCAAGTAGCTATATTTCTATTCACGCTTATCTTCCTGTTAATCCTCCAATAGAAAAAGAGCTAATTTTGCTTGCCTCCCTTCTTCGAGATAGGACTAAGAAGGCAGTAACTTTTGGCTACGGACCCCGCTTTTTACATTCTACTGGCCAATTACATAAAGGAGATGGAGGAAGGGGGCTATTCTTACAGCTAGTAAGTGAATCTTCACTAGATATACCTATTCCCGAAGAAGCGGGAAGTGATGTTTCTTCTTTTACCTTTGGAACATTGAAAAAAGCTCAGGCTTTGGGAGACCGAGAAGCGCTTAAAAGAGCGGGAAGGAAAGTGATTTCTCTCTTTTTCTCAGGAAATTCAGAAGAAAAAATCAGAGCTTTACGAGAAATACTTCTCCATATTTGTAAATGCTGAAAAGTTGACGGAAAAGAAAAAAGGTTATAAAATTTTTGCAGGTTGCGCCTGTAGCTCAATAGGATAGAGCAACGGACTTCTAATCCGTAGGTTGGGGGTTCAATTCCCTCCAGGCGCGCCAAGGCTTTACAGAGCCATTTTCGCCTTCCCTACCCTCTCTAAAAAACCCCTGAGTCCGACGACTATAAGAAGATGCTTAATGATTGTTGTATTTGTGTTCTTCAGCTACAATACTCCCTCTATTGAAAAACTAACTCCAATTTTGATAGGAGTTCTTCAAAGGAATATTCAGAGCTCTTATTAACATTTTTAAACGAATAAACACAGCAAGCAATTCCATTGCTTTTTGCTTCACCTAAAACTTTCTTGGTAAAATGTTTGGCTATTAAAATGCCAGCTTTACATTCACTTTTGATTTCATCGATATAGTTTCTCAATTGCCTCACATCGATAACATTTGCATTTTCCGTTTTAACCTCGATAATAATTTTTCTTGATATACCTATTGGTTGTGCATCTTTTATGAGGAGATCTATATGCCCTTCAGGTAAGGCTTTTTCCCCAAGTATTTCAAAATCATTTCCATTTAAATCATTCATTCCCATACCATCGAAAAATTTTTGCAATTTGTTTGCGTCTGAGAGATGGTGACGAATTAATGATTGAAGTATTAACTCTTGAAATTTAAATACTTCAGGTATATTTTGGGAATTTTTGTCCCAAGTAAATTTTGGTATAAAAACTTCTTTATTTTTAAGATCTAAATAGCTAACAGTTTCAGTATATACCTGACTTTGACAGTTTCTCCCTCTTTTTAACTCCTTCAATCTCTGAAACCCTTGATACATCTATATTCTATTTTTCTATTTCTCATTTTTTCTTTATTTTGTAGTGGCATTATTTTGTGATATTTTTATGTTTTTCTATTGACATTAGGTATTGTATATAGCTATTATGTAGTAAAAGAGAGAGAAGAGGGGTAGAAGAATGTTCATCAAAAGAACCAGAGGGGGAAGTAAAGAAAAACCCATTTATTATCTCCAGTTAGTACAATCCTATAGAGATGAATCAGGTAAACCCAAACATAGAGTAATATGCACTTTAGGAAGAGAAGAAGACTTAATAAACTCCGGAACTATAGATTCCTTAGCTCAGAAGTTTACTGAACTATCAGGTAAGTTTATCCTTCTAGATAAAGAGAAAGATTCCTTGGGATATACTTATCTCTTAGGTCCTCTTCTTATCTGGGACACCCTATGGAAGAGATTGGGTATAGAAGAGATATTAAACCAGGTAAAAAAGAACTATCACATTCAGTTTAACTTTCCTAAAGCAGTAAAGCTCATGGTGTTCAATAGATTGATGGATCCTCAGAGTAAACTATCTATAACCAGATGGAAAGAAAAGCTCTATGGTCAGGAATTCCAGGAAGTAGAATTACAACATCTCTATAGAGCTTTAGACCTCTTAGCTGAGAATAAAGAAAAGATAGAGAAAAGACTGGGAAAGAGAACTCTCACTCTCTTTAAGCCGGAGGTAAAGTTAGTATTTTATGACCTTACCACCATCTATTTTGAAAGCCAGATAGTAGATGACTTACGGAGGTTTGGATACAGTAAAGAAAACAAAACTGATGTCACTCAAGTAGTTATGGGATTGGTTTTAAGTGATCGTAATATCCCTTTAGGATATGAACTATTTCCTGGTAATACCTGGGAAGGACATACCGTAGGAAAAGTAATCCAGAAACTTAAAAGAGATTTCTCTCTGGAGAAAGTTATTCTGGTAGGAGATAAAGGAATACTG